>Ga0209090_10000246_pt1 | contig 33578 bp, 35 predicted proteins | sample ArcticOcean_MG_C_9_FD_187432 | JGI IMG/M metagenome (GOLD analysis project Ga0209090, IMG submission 187432) | Marine microbial communities from western Arctic Ocean - ArcticOcean_MG_CB2_152 (SPAdes) (version 2) | ecosystem: Environmental > Aquatic > Marine > Oceanic | place: Arctic Ocean... | reverse complement strand
GACGATATAAAACTAGCAAGTTATCAAATAAAAAATTCATCAAATATAAAAGAAGCTCATTTTATTAAAGACAAAAATGAATTTATTTTGTATTCTCCTTCCAGGCTTAAGTATTCTGAAGAATATGCATCTCTTTTATTGAGTATAAGATCTCTGCCAGAATCTATTATAGAAATAATATTTTCCAAGGCGGTCATGGTGTTTCTCTGGGATGAAAATTTAGGCATTGAAGAATTAAGAAGAATTGATAGTGATTTAAAAAAATTATAAATATCTCTTGCCAAAAGAAGTAAGAAAATGGTATTTATAAAAAAAGGAATATATTTTTATTATGGCTAAATCTCTCGTAATTGTTGAATCACCTGCAAAAGCTAAGACAATATCTAAATATCTAGGGTCAGAATATATTGTTAAATCAAGTGTTGGGCACATCCGAGATTTACCTAAAGGTAAATCTAAAACACCAGCAAAAAGAAATGTTTTACCCAAAGATATTTCAGCTGCAGAAAAAGAAATCCTTAAAAAAATTAATAAAAGAAAGGCTGATGTTAAGCGATGGGGTATTGATCCAGAAGATGGCTGGAAGGGCGTTTATGAAATTATTCCTGGAAAAGAAAAAGTTGTAAAAGAGCTTCGAGCTGCTGCAAAAAATGTTGATCATATATATCTTGCTACTGATTTGGATAGAGAGGGAGAAGCTATTGCCTGGCATCTTAAAGAAGCTTTAGGCCCAAATAAATATGAATTTTCAAGAGTTCGTTTTAATCAAATAACAAAAACCTCAATTTTAGAATCTTTTGCTGATCCTAAAGAAATTGACCAAGATCTTGTTAATGCTCAGCAAGCAAGAAGATTCTTAGATAGAGTTGTTGGGTTTGAGCTATCACCATTATTGTGGGATAAGATCGCAAGAAATCTTTCAGCGGGAAGAGTTCAATCTGTAGCTTTAAGATTATTGGTAGAAAGAGAGCATTTAATTCAAGCCTTTATACCTGAAGAGTTCTGGGAAGTAAGCATGTCTGTGATGAATGCTTCTAATGAGACTATTAAATTTTCTTTAAATAGAAAAAAATCAGATCCACTTTTAAAAGAAGACGAAGCAAAGATTATAGAAGGAATTATTAGATCTGCAGATCTTACTATCGACGATGTTTCAAAAAAGCCTGTAAAAGTTAAACCTAAAGCACCCTTTATAACATCGACATTGCAACAAGCAGCAAGTACTAGATTAAGCTTTAATGTAAAGAGAACTATGCGAGTAGCGCAGAAGCTATACGAGGCTGGATTGATAACTTATATGAGAACTGATGCTCCAAGCTTAAGCAAAGACTCAATATTAGATGCTAGAAATTATATTAGTGAAACTTTGGGTGAAAAGTATCTTACAAACGCACCAAGAATATATTCAAGTACTGAAAATGCTCAAGAGGCTCATGAAGCTATTCGTCCAACAAGCGCATTTATGACTGGTAACCAGTTACTCAATCATAGTGAAGAAGAAACAAAACTTTATGAGCTTATATGGCATCAGTTCATAGCATCTCAAATGCCAGATGCTGAATACCTATCCACTTCTGTAAAAATTAATCTAGAGGATTATGTATTTTCTGCAAGAGGCCGAGAGATTGTCTTTGATGGTCATACAAAGATTTCAGGCAATGCATCAAAAGACCCTGATGAGGCAATTCTACCTCCTCTGGCTGAAGGCGATTCTTTAAATTTAGAAGAATTAGATTTAGAGCAAAAATATACAAAACCACCTGCAAGATTTTCTGAAGCAGCTTTAGTTAAAGAATTAGAAAAAAAAGGAATTGGTAGACCCTCAACTTACGCTTCAATCATTTCTACTATTCAAGATAGAGGATATGTTGATGTTGAAAATAGAAGATTTTTTGTTAAAAAAATAGGTTTGATTGTTGCTGATAGATTATTAGAAAGCTTTAGTGACATTATGGACTATAGCTTTACTGCTAATTTTGAAAATCAATTAGACAGGGTTGCCGAAGGCGAGCTTGAATGGAAATCTGTATTAGATAGCTTCTATACAGCCTTTAAGAAAGATTTAACTCTTGCCTTTACCGATGAAGGTATGAGAAAAAATACACCCACACAAACCGATATTGATTGTCCTACCTGTGAATCAAACCAAATGGTTATAAGAAATTCCGGTACCGGGGTGTTTTTGGGTTGCAATGGATATAACAATGAAGGTGTTGATAAGTGTAAAGGCACTTTAAACCTCATATCCGGTGATGAGGCTATAAGTCTTGATGATCAAGACGAAGCATCAAACCTAATGATTAAAGAGCGATGTCAGCTATGTGAAACTAGTATGGATAACTTTTTAATGGATGAAACTCGTAAACTGCATGTTTGTGGAATGAATCCTGATTGCTCGGGTTATAAAATAGAACAAGGCGCCTTTAAATTAAAAGGATACGACGGCCCTTTATTAGAATGTCATAAATGCGGCTCTGAAATGCAGCTTAATACTGGAAAATTTGGCAAATACTTTTTATGTCTAAATGATAATTGTGGAACCACAAGAAACTTACAAAGAAGTGGTGAGCCTAAACCAATTGTTATGGAGCCTATATTATCTGAATTGCCTTGTGAAAAATTTGAAGATCACTATTTACTTCGTGACAGTATGAAAGGTTTATTTTTAGCTGCAAGTAAGTATCCAAAAAATAGAGAAACCAGAGCCCCCAAGCTAGCAGAATTTTTAACCATAGTTACAGAGGATAATTTATTAGAAGCTTGCAGATACTTAAAAGATCCCAAGAAGCACTTTTATCTTTTAACTGGACCTTTAAAGGATAAAGATAAAAATCCATATGTGATTAGGTATAACAAAGCAGAGGATACTCATTATTTAGCATCAGAAAAAGATGGAAAGAAGACTAAATGGACAGCTGTTTATGATAATAATGAATGGAGAGAGCAATTAAAGAAATAGCTACCTCAGCGGAACTTGCTAACCTTTATCAGGATATTGCTAAAAATTTATTAGATCAGATTAATCTTAATAATCAAAACTATCTTTTTTTAATCTCATTAGAAAAAAGCTTAAGTTATTTTGCTGATGAAATTTTTGAGAAGACTCAATCAGCAGACTCTAATCTAATTATCAATCTGTCATGCAAAGCTAAATGGGAATCTCTTTCAGAAAATACAGCTATTAAAAATATTATTATTCCTGAAATAGCCACTGGCGGAGTTATTGAACAGATAAATTTCTACCAATCATCACTTATTACACCAAAAAGAGATGATTTAATTTCAACAGATAGCTTAATTGACTTGAAAAAACTAAATGAGTTATTAAATAGAACATATAGATGGATAAGCTTGCTTCGCAAAAACTTAGATGAATGTTAAGCTATTTGAACAAGGAGAATAAATGTCAAATTACCTAGAACTTGCCCAATTACCAGATGGAACTATCGTCCTAAGACGATCTGATGATCATGAAAACCCAATTGTAAAAATACAATTTTCAGGTGAATCAAAAGATTTTCTTCAAGGACAAGAATTAAATGTCGCAAAAGAAATGATTAGAGCTGGAATCGAGAGTGTTAGTGGCAACGTAACAGATTTTGATGAATTCTTAGAATCACAAAAAGGTAATATTTCTAAAAAACCTGTAATCCTTCACTAGTTTTCTCTTATCAGACCTACGCTTTTACCTTCTATATGAATTTCTGTTTCCCTTAGATCAATTTCAATATCATTGAAATCTTCATTGGCTGGCTTTAAGTGAACTATTTCAGGAGATTTTCTTTCAAAGTATTTAACAGTTACCTCGTCTTCAATTCTGGCAATTACAATATCTCCATTTCGTATATCCTGTGTTTTTTTAACAGCAATCAGGTCATCTTCCATAATTCCAGCATCTTTCATGCTGAGACCTTTTACTCTTAAAAAGTAATCAAAGCTACTTCCAAAGAAAGAAGGTGGACAATTAACTGTCTTTTCAATATTTTCTGAAGCGAGTGTTGGGGATCCAGCAGCCACTAACCCAATGATAGGAAAGCCACTTTCTTCTTTTCCTATAGGATTTACTAAAGTTATGCCTCTAGAGGTGCCGCTTTCAATTCTTATAAAACCTTTTTTTTCTAATGCTCGAAGATGAGTTTCTGCTGAATTAGGCGACTTAAATCCTAATTCTTTGCAAATATTAGCTCTTGTTGGAGGAAATCCTGTCTTATTAATGTATTCTTGAATACAATCAAGTACTTTATTTTGTTGGATTGTTATTTCTTTCATAATATTATTAAATAGTACTGGGTATTTATACAGTATATTACTTTAACCATGAACATAGCAACAATTATTTAAATGGAAAAATCTAAGTTAATCATAGGCATATCTTCGAGAGCTTTATTTAATCTTGATGACAGTCATGCGATTTACCTCAAAGATGGATTAGAGGCTTATCAAAAATATCAAATAGATAATGAAGATAAAACTTTAGAACCAGGAGAAGCATTTCCACTGGTACAAAAAATATTAAATATTAATTCGTGTTATTCAGATGGTGATCGCATAGAAGTTATTTTGCTATCAAGAAATACATCTGATACCGGTCTTAGGATCAGAAATTCAATTGAAGCACATAATCTTAATATTAGTAGAGCTGCATTTTGTGGCGGAGAAAGTCCGCATAAATATGTAAAAGATTTTGGTGTACATTTATTTTTATCTAGCAGTATTGAGGATGTAAAATTAGCTATTGATAGTCAAGTTGCCGCAGCTACCATAGTTTCCAAAGCTAGCTCTCAAAAAACAAAAAATGATGATGATTTATTAAGAATTGCTTTTGATGGTGATGCTGTAATTTTTTCAGATGAATCTGAGCAAATTTATCATGATAAAGGCTTAGAAGCTTTTATCGATAATGAAAAGAAAGCCACTAGCATTTTAAAAGCTGGGCCTTTTAAAAATTTTATTATTGAATTAAATAAAATACAAAGCGAGTTTAAAATTAATGAGTGCCCCATAAGGACTGCTTTAGTTACAGCAAGATCAGCTCCATCGGATAAAAGAGTCATTAAGACTTTAAGAGAATGGGGAGTGAGAATAGATGAGTCATTATTTCTTGGCGGCATGTCTAAACAGGATTTTTTAAAGTCATTTCAAGCAGATATATTTTTTGATGATCAAGAAATAAATATAATAGAAGCCTCCGAAGGCACGGCATCAGGCCATGTTCCTTACGGTGTTAAAAACAACAAAGACTCATAATGGAAATCATATGCTTGGATATGGAGGGAACGCTTAATAATGGAAATCATATGCTTTGATATGGAGGGAACGCTCACTCCTGAAATATGGGAGCAGGTTGCTTTTAATACTAAAATAGAAGATTTTAGTAAAACCACTCGAGATATTCCCAATTATGGCGATCTAATGGATTACCGTTTAAAACTTATGCAAAAGCATGGGTTAAAGTTGACTGATGTTCAGCAAGCAGCAGATCAATTAGAACTTCTTCCCGGAGCTCTGGATTTTTTAAATCGAGTTAGAGAACATTTTCAAGTTGTTATTCTCTCTGATACCTTTCATGAAATTGCTAACCCTTTAATGGAAAAATTAGGCTACCCACTTTTGCTATGTCACAACTTATCTATCGGAGGTGATGGAAGTATTCTTGATTATCACTTGCGTCATGAAAAAGCGAAGCAACAAGCAATACTTGGGTTTCAATCTATGGGCTATAGGTGTCTTGCCGCTGGAGACTCTTATAACGATCTTCAGATGTTTGAAGTCGCAGATAAAGGGTTTTTCATTAATGCGCCTATAAAAATATCGACTGAACATCCTGAAATACCAGCATTTAATAGTTATGATGACCTAGAGCATGCATTTAAAGAGCATTCTCATTTTATAAAATGAGTGAACATCTAAAACTAAATAATTACGAAAGACCAAAGCTAGATCTTCCTGGTGAAGATAATAGTCTGCTTTTGCATAGCTGTTGTGCTCCTTGTGCTGGAGAAGTTATGGAGGCTGTAGCAGCCTCAGATATCAAAACAACTGTATATTTCTATAATCCCAATATCCATCCTCTGGCTGAATACGAAATAAGAAAAGATGAGAACAAAAGATTTTGCGATAAGCTAGGTTTTGAATTTATTGATGCTGATTACGATAAAGATAATTGGTTTGAGAGAATTAAAGGGCTTGAGAATGAGCCTGAAAGAGGCAAAAGATGCACAGAATGTTTTGATATGAGATTTGAGCGTTCGGCCTTGTATGCTCATGAAAATAATTTTGGTGTATATGCTACAACTTTAGGAATATCTCGATGGAAAGATATGGATCAGATTAATACCTCTGGAGATAAAGCAGCAGAAAGATATGATGCAGTTACTTACTGGGATTTTAACTGGAGAAAGCAGGGCGGATCTTCTCGTATGATTGAAATATCCAAAGAAGAAAATTTTTATCAACAAGAATATTGTGGTTGTGTTTATAGCTTAAGGGATACAAATAAGTGGCGAATGAAAAATAATAAAGACAGAATTATAAGAGGTGTAAAGTTTTACTCGTAAGTCTTTATTTGGGAAACGGCCATACCATCTTGTACAATAGCCTCACTTTTTATGACAGCTGGAAATAAATTTAGACAAGCAATCGAGGATAACAATCCTCTTATGATCGTGGGTGCTATAAATGCATACTCAGCAATCCTTGCTGAAAAACAAAATCACAAAGCAATCTACCTTTCAGGTGGTGGTGTTGCTGCAGCCTCGCATGGAATTCCAGATCTTGGGATTACTACCATGGAAGATGTTTTAGTAGACGCTAAGAGAATTACTGCTGCGAGCTCATTGCCTTTATTGGTTGATATCGATACTGGATGGGGTGGCGCTTTTAATATTGCTCGAACTATCAAAGAAATGACGAAGGCAGGCGTTGCTGCAGTTCATATGGAAGATCAAGTTTCTCAGAAAAGATGTGGCCATAGACCCAATAAAAGTTTGGTATCTTGTAATGAAATGGTAGATAGAATAAAAGCTGCTGTTGACGCTAGAGAGGATGATTCTTTCTTTATTATGGCCAGAACTGATGCTTTTGCCTCAGAGGGGATGCAAGCTGCAATAGATAGATCATCTAAATACCTTGAAGCTGGCGCTGATGGAATTTTTTTAGAAGCTGTAACTGATTTAGAAGACTATAAGAAATTTAAATCCCAAGTAAATGCTCTTTTATTAGCAAATATAACTGAATTTGGAAAAACACCACTCTTTACCAATGATGAATTAGCATCAGTGGGAGTTGATATGAGTTTATATCCATTATCAGCATTTAGAGCTATGAGCTTAGCCGCTGAAAAAGTCTATGAATCTCTTCTAAAAGAAGGGACTCAAAGAAATGTTTTAGATATAATGCAGACGCGCGAAGAATTATACGAGCGCCTAAATTATCACGAGTTCGAACAAAAATTAGATAAATTATTTTCTGAAGAAGGGGAAAAATAATGGTTAAAAAATTAGAAGGTGCTGGTCTTAGGGGTCAGGTAGCAGGCGAAACTTCACTATCAACTGTTGGTCAAATTGAAGGTCTTGCATACAGAGGACACAAAATTGAAACTCTAGCAGAAAAGGCAACATTCGAAGAGGTCGCTTATTTATTGCTTTATAGCAAGTTACCTAATCAAACAGAACTTGATGCATATAAAGCCTTATTAAAAGGTCAAAGAGATTTACCGCAAACCTTAAAAGAAGTTTTGCAAAAGATTCCTGCTTCAGCTCATCCAATGGATGTCATGCGCACAGGTACTTCTATGCTTGGCAACCTTGAACCGGAGGGTGATTTTGAAAATCAGCTTCATTCAATTAATAGAATGATTGCCACCATGCCTTCGATTGTTACTTACTGGTATAAGTTTACTCACGATGGACAAGATATAGATTTAGTGAACGATGAAGATAGTATGGCAGGTCATTTCTTGCATATCCTTCATGGCAAAACACCTTCAGATAGTGAACGATGAAGATAGTATGGCAGGTCATTTCTTGCATATCCTTCATGGCAAAACACCTTCAGATATACATAGAAGAGTTATGGATGTCTCATTAGTTCTCTATGCTGAACATGAATTCAATGCTTCAACATTTACTGGAAGAGTTTGTGCTTCAACTATGTCAGATATTCATTCTTGTGTAGTAGCAGCAATAGGATCATTAAGAGGTCCTCTGCATGGCGGCGCTAATGAAAAAGCTATGGAATTAATTGAAAATTGGACTAGCAGAGATGAAGCAAAAGAAAAAATCTTAGCTATGCTTGCTAATAAAGAAAAAATTATGGGCTTTGGTCATGCTGTTTACTCTATAAGAGATCCTCGAAATGCAGTGATTAAAGAGTTCGCTAAAGAGCTTTCTTTATTGCATGACAATGATGATTTGTATCAAGTAGCTGAAGAAGTTGAAAAAGTTATGGCTGATGAAAAGAAAATGTTTGCTAATGCTGATTTTTTCCATGCACCTGCATATTTTTATATGGGCATTCCTACTAAACTCTTTACACCTATTTTTGTAATGTCACGAGTTTCAGGCTGGACAGCGCATTGTATGGAGCAAAGATCTAATAATAGAATTATTAGACCAAGTGCTGATTATATTGGGGTTGAAAGCTCTGAATGGATTGATATAGAAGATAGGTCCTAGTTATGTCATCTAATGTTGATCAAAATGTCAGACCCGACTATGACGCAGTTATTGTAGAAATTGCTGATTACGTTACTAACTTTAAAATAGAATCTGACCTTGCTTTAGATACCGCAAGAAACTGCCTTATAGATACTATTGGTTGTGGTTTGCTTGCTCTTACATTTCCTGCCTGCACAAAAATGTTAGGTCCACTAGTCGAAGGTACCTCAGTACCTTTTGGTGTCAGAGTTCCTGGTACCAATTTTAAATTAGATCCGATTAAAGGCGCTTTTGATATTGGCTGTATTATCAGATGGCTTGATTATAACGATACCTGGCTCGCAGCCGAATGGGGACATCCATCAGATAATCTAGGAGCAATCTTAGCTGTCACCGATTTTATTTCTCAACAAAATATAGCTGAAGGCAAAGACCCTTTAACTATGAAAACTGTTCTTGAGTCCATGATCATGACGCATGAAATTCAAGGCATTCTCGCACTTAAAAATAGTTTTAATAAAGTAGGTTTGGATCATGTTGTTTTAGTAAAAGTAGCTTCCACTGCTTTGGTTACAAAATTAATGGGTGGAACTAAGCAGCAAATAATGGATGCAGTGACTCATGCATGGGTAGATGGGCAGAGTCTTAGAACTTACCGCCATGCACCCAATGCAGGTTCTAGAAAAAGTTGGGCTGCAGGCGATGCAACCAGTAGAGCAGTTAGATTAGCCATGATTACTCTTTCGGGAGAAATGGGTTATCCAGGAGTTTTATCAGCACCTGTGTGGGGTTTTGAGGATGTATCTTTTAAAGGACAAAAACTTTCATTACCGCAACCTTTTGCAACCTATGTTATGGAGAATGTGCTTTTCAAGATTAGTTTTCCAGCTGAATTTCATGCACAAACTGCTGTAGAAGCAGCTGTTACTTTACATCCAGAAGTTAAAGACAGATTAGAGGACATTACGTCAATTGAAATTACTACTCATGATTCAGCTATAAGAATTATTTCAAAAGTTGGTAATCTTAATAATCCAGCAGATAGAGATCATTGTCTGCAATACATGGTTGCCATTGGATTATTAAAAGGTAATTTAATTGCTGAGGATTATGAAGATGACGTAGCTGCCGATCCAAGGGTAGATGCTTTGAGAGAAAAAATGGTTATAAGTGAAGATGAAAGATATTCAACTGAATATCATGAAGCTGATAAACGCTCTATAGCTAATAAAATTCAAATTCATTTTAATGACGGCTCGTCAACGGAAGCTATAGAGGTTGAATATCCCATTGGACATAAACGCAGAAGAGAAGAGGGTATTCCCGTGCTAGAACAAAAATTCATGAGTAATCTAAAAATAACTTTTGATGCTAATAAGTGCGATGAAATTTATGCGCTTTGCACAGATCAAGAGGCATTAGAAAATACTTCTGTTACAGATTTCCAAGAACTTTTTACTTTACAAAACAACAATTTTTAAATTATGACTAAAAATATTCTCATTATTGGTGGAAGTTCAGATATTGGACTTGAAATAAATAATCTTGCTACAGCAGAAGGTCATAGTGTTTATGCAACCTCAAGAGATGAAGCTGTTTCAAATAGTTATGATAATTTTATTCACTTAGATCCTAATCAAAGCTTAGATGCGCTGGATGACATTCCTGAAGATATTCATGGATTAGTTTATTGCCCAGGAACCATTAATCTTAAATCACTCCAAAGACTTACTCTGGAAGATATCAAAGCTGAGATGGAAGTAAATTTTTATGGCGCCTTTAACGTTATTAAAAAAGTACTACCCAATTTAAAAAAGAATGATGGTGCATCTGTAGTTTTATTTTCAACTGTAGCAGCCAATACAGGAATGCCAATGCACTCATCAATAGCAGCATCCAAAAGTGCGCTAGAAGGCTTTGCAATTAGCTTAGCTGCAGAACTTGCCCCAAGAGTTGCTATTAATTGTGTGGCTCCATCGATTGTTGATACTAAATTAGCCTCTCACATCCTTTCTACCGATGAGCGCAAAGAAGCATCAGCAGACAGACATCCTTTAAAGACTATTGGTAATCCGTTAGCTATTGCTAAGACCGCTTACCACCTGCTTGATGCAAAAGATAACTGGATCACTGGCCAAGTTATTGCTGTTGATGGTGGCCTATCTTCTTTGAAGATATAGACTTATTAAGCTAGAATTAAACTAGTACTTAATAATAAAACTATTTTTTTTAAAAACTTCAAACTATTAGTATATTCACTTGGAATTTTACTCTTCATTTCAGCATGTGGAGGCGGAGGAGTTGGCGGAAGCACTCCTACTCCAGAGCCTAGCCCAACTACTACTCTTTCTAGTTCATCAGCATCGGTTTCATTAGATTCAGTTATTACATTAACCTGGTACTCAACCAACGCTACTAGTTGTAGCGCTTCTGGTGCCTGGTCTGGCACTAAAGCAATTAGTGGAACTGAAGATATAACAATTTCCACTCCAGGAAATAATCAATTTACCATTTCTTGTTCAGGCTCAGGTGGCTCATCATCAGCTTCAACAACTATTGAAGGCTATCGCAATGCACAGGGTATGGTTGCATATGCGAGTTATACACGTGGAGCTGAAGTTTTTATAGATACTAATAATAATTATATTATTGATAATTCAGAGAGCTCAGTTACATCTAATAATGATGGAAGTTTTGCAATGAGGTATACCGATGGAAATTTAGTGAGTTTAGGAGGAATAGATCTAGATTCAGGGGTGCTTCTCAGCGATTTATCAGCAATTCATACACTCGCAGGACATTCTGCATTTGTAGTAATTACACCAGTAACTTCGGTAGCATCCTTTATGATAAATGCTGGAGATATTAATAACTCTCTTGGTATTCACTCCTCTTTAGATATTTTCAGTTTCGATCCTATTGTAAACAAGGGTGATTCAGGGATTAATGATTATTTATTCGAAAAGGGAAACCAAATAGGTGTTCTAGTAATGTCCGCTCAGAATGTAACTAACTATTTAAATAGCTCTTCTGATTCCACTCAAGATTTTTATAAAGCTATTGCAGAAGAAATAGAGGCAGAGTTTGCATTAACTTCTAGCAAAGTTGATATTGAATTAAATGCTTTTATAACAAAACTTTTAGACAACGTAATTAATATTAAGAATATTAGTATTTCTGATCAAGCCAAGTTAGATACTGCAGAAGCATTAGCATCAGTCATTCCAATCTTAAAAGTAAAAACTAATAACTCCATAAACACAGCTATATTTAATTTTACATCTACAACTCTTCAAAATGATATACAGCAAATTGCTGCAGGAACAGCAAGCGCATCTTTAATCAATAGTTACCGTAACGACATCATAAATTATATAGCTACTGATCAGAATATTGATCCTGCAGATATCACTTCAAATATTGGAGAAGGTGATGACACTTTATATGGTGGAGATGGCGATGACACTTTATATGGTGGAGATGGCGATGATACTTTATATGGTGAAGCTGGGAATGACACTCTATACGGTGGAAGTGGTCAAGATTTACTGTATGGCGGCGATGGCAATGATATTTTATATGGTTCTGATAATTTCGACGAGTTATATGGCGGGAGTGGTGATGATATTCTTGATGCTGGGGATGGTAAAGACCAGCTTTATGGCGGCAGCGGCTCAGATATTTTTATTACTCGTAAAGGCGATGGTGCAGATGGATTTACTAGAACAAGCGTTATTCATGATTTTGAAGATGGAATTGATAAAATTCACTTAGATGATGATTTAACTTTCTCTGACCTTTCGATAACACAAGGTACTCAAGGCTCATTTAGTGTTGCCGGATATACTTTTTATTACGATTACAGAAATCATGCTTTGCTAAGAGCGGGTAGTGAATATCTATTCATGATACTTGATACTGACCATAGTAGTATTTCAGCAGAAGATTTTAACTAAAAATAATTTAATTGGATTTGAACATATAACCTTTAATCAAAGAACAGAACATTACTTCGATAGAACCTATGGTAATTTAGGCGCCAAAGTAGTATTTAATTTTTAGAAAATCTATAAATTGCTGCTTTAAAGCATTTTTGGACTATAATCAGAGCCATGTCAGGCAATACATTTGGAGAATTATTTAAAGTTACGACCTTTGGCGAGAGCCATGGGAAGGCACTCGGCTGCATAATTGATGGCTGTCCTCCACAAATTGAACTATGTGAAGCTGATATTCAAGGCGAGCTAAACCGCAGAAAACCAGGCCAATCAGACGTTACTACTCAAAGAAAAGAGGATGATGCTGTAGAAATACTCTCAGGTGTATTTGAAGGTAAAACTACTGGTACACCTATTAGTTTGATCATTTACAATCAAGATCAAAGATCAAAAGACTATTCAGATATAAAAGATACTTTTAGACCGAATCACGCAGATATCACTTATCAAGCTAAATATGGTCATAGAGATTATCGAGGTGGCGGCAGATCAAGCGCAAGGGAAACTGCAATGAGAGTTGCAGCTGGCGCTATTGCTAAAAAATATCTTGAAAGCCTTGGAGTGAAAACTACAGGCTATGTGAGTCAAATTGGAGGCATTAAAGGCGAGACTATCAATCCTAGCGATGCGAATACTAATAAATATTTCTTTGCCGATACATCTAAATTAGGTGATTTAGATACTATGTTTGCTGAGCTTATTGCAGAAGGTAATTCAGTGGGCGCTAAATTAGGCGTTGCTATAGAAAATTGTCCTGTAGGCCTTGGAGCTCCTGTTTTTGATAAGTTAGATGCAGATTTAGCTAAAGCTATGATGAGTATTAATGCTGTTAAATCAGTATCCATAGGCAATACCGATGATATTTTAAATTTAAAAGGCTCTGAGGTTAGAGATGAAATGCGAGCAGATGGCTTTACTTCAAATAACGCCGGCGGAATTCTTGGTGGTATCTCTAATGGTGATGTTATTAATATCGATTTTATAATCAAACCTACCTCTAGCATTAAATCAAAAGGTAAAAGCGTTGATACTGATGGTAAAGAAGTTGATATAGAAGTTACCGGTAGACATGATCCTTGTGTTGGCATTCGAGCAGTACCTATTGCTGAAGCCATGGCTAATTTAGTGATCATGGATCACTTATTACGCAACCGAGCTCAATGTGGAGACATTAAGCAAGAACTCCCATTTACTAAGTAACATGCCAAAGACTTTATACGACAAGCTTTGGAATGAGCACCATATCACTACTCTTCATTCTGGCGAATCACTGCTTTATATTGATAGACATTACTTGCATGAAGTCACATCACCTCAAGCCTTTGAAGGCTTAGCTAAAAAACATTTAGTGCCATGGAGACTTAACGCTAATATCGCAACACCTGATCACAATGTTCCAACCGAAAGAGGTGAAGGTTTTAATACAGATTCTATTGAAGATGAAATTTCAAAGATACAAGTTGTTGAGCTTGATAAAAACTGCAATAGATTTGGTATTAAACAATTTGATATCACTTCTAAAAATCAAGGCATAGTCCATGTTATAGGCCCAGAACTAGGCTATACGCTGCCTGGTATGACTATTGTTTGTGGTGATTCACATACCTCAACTCATGGAGCCTTTGGCTGCTTGGCTATGGGTATAGGAACTTCTGAGGTTGAACATGTATTGGCAACTCAGAGCTTAAAAGTCACCAAATTAAAAAATATGCATGTACGTTTTGATGGCAAGCCTCAAGCGGGAGTTACTTCAAAAGACATTGTTTTATATCTCATTGGTAAAATTGGGACAGCGGGTGGTAATGGCCATGCCATAGAATTTTCAGGCTCTTATATAGAAAGTATTTCTATGGAAGCAAGAATGACCATTTGCAATATGGCAATTGAAGCTGGTGCAAAAGTAGGTTTGATAGCAACCGATGCAACTACTATTGATTATGTTAGAGAGCATAGTGATTTAGATTCACATTTGCTTGAGCAAGCAGAGTTACATTGGAGCACCTTACAGTCTGATCAAGCTGCAAGTTTTGATAAAGAAATTATTATTGATATTTCTGGTATTAAATCTCAAGTTACCTGGGGAACTTCTCCTGAAATGGTAGTTGATTTTGATGGCAATATTCCAGATCCAGAGCTTGCTCCGGCAGATAAAAAGAAGAATATCAAACTTGCTAAGCAATATATGGGTATTGGCGAGAATGAAAAGCTAACTGATCTTAAATTTGATAAAGTTTTTATAGGCTCTTGTACCAATTCACGTATAGAAGACCTTCGAGAGGCAGCAAGTATTGTTGAGGGTAAGCAGGTAGCAGATACTATTATTGAAGCTATTGTTGTCCCAGGCTCTGGGATGGTAAAACTGCAAGCCGAAGCAGAAGGTCTTGATAAAATATTTGAGGATGCTGGTTTCGTTTGGAGAGATCCTGGGTGCTCTATGTGTTTAGGTATGAATCCAGATCAATTAAAGCCTTATGAAAGATGCGCCTCTACTTCGAATAGAAACTTTGAGGGTAGACAAGGTAATTTAGGCAGAACGCATTTAATGAGCCCGATGATGGCAGCTTTAACAGCTATCAATGGCACAGTGAGTAATCCCTCATGAAGCTTCAAGGCAACGAATTACAAATCCAAGGCTTAGTTGTATGTATTGATAGAGACAATATTGATACAGACCAAATTATTCCAACTGAATATCTAAAATCTATTAAAAAATTTGGATTTGAAGATTATCTCTTTGATGGATGGAGATATCTTGATGATGGCAAGCTGGGTGTTACTAAGGAGCAAAGACAAATCAACACAGATTTTATTTTAAATAATGCACCTTATGATCAAGCAAGCATTCTTTTAACCAGAGATAACTTTGGTTGCGGCTCTTCAAGAGAGCATGCTGTATGGGCGCTAAGAGATTTTGGAATAAAAATAGTAATTGCTTCTTCTTTTGGTGATATTTTTTATAATAACTGCTTTAAAAATGGTGTTTTACCTATAAAGTTATCGAAAGACCAGATAGAGGAATTATTTTCTCAAACTCAAGATACGAGTAACGAAATAACAGTGAGCCTGGATGCTAAAAAGCTCACAACAGCTAGAGTTGAATATTCATTTGAAGTTGAAGATAATTTATTAGAAAGAATTATTTATGGTCTAGATGATGTTGATATAACATTACAAGACAAAGATGTAATTAGAGAATTTGAAGATAGCAGGATGAAAAGTAAACCTTGGATATATGCAAATGACTAAAAAGATTTTAATCCTTCCAGGAGATGGAATAGGCCAAGAAGTTACAGCTTCAGCTCAAGAGGTTCTTAATTATTTAATGGTTGAAAATGCTTTAGATTTTTCAATCACCCATATGGATGTTGGTGGCACTGCCTATGAAAAGCATGGTTCACCTTTGCCTGCTAATGTACTTGCAGAAGCAAAAGCATCAGATGCTATTTTATTTGGTGCAGTTGGTGCTCCTCAATGGGATGATTTAGATTGGGATCATAGACCTGAACAAGCCTTGTTAGGTTTAAGAAAAGAATTAGAATTATTTGCTAATTTAAGACCAGCATTTTTATTTAATGAATTAGCATCAGCTTCACCCATTAAGAATCATATTATTGAGAATCTAGATATTCTTATTGTCAGAGAATTAACCGGTGGTGTTTATTTTGGTGAGCCTAGAGGTTTAGTTACTTCAGAATCACCTAATTATGCTTTTAATACTATGATTTATAACGAAGATGAAATCAGACGTATTGCTAAAGTTGCATTTGAAGCTGCACAGAAGAGAAATGGCAAACTATGTTCGGTTGAAAAGGCTAATGTGCTTGAAGTATCTAAGTTTTGGCGCGCTATAGTGACTGATATGGCAAAAGATTATCCAGATGTGGAGTTATCCCATCAACTTGCTGATAATACCGCTATGCAGCTTGTACTTAACCCTAATCAATTCGATGTCATAGTAGCTAGTAACCTTTTTGGTGACATTCTTTCTGATATTGCTGCAACCTTATCTGGTTCTATTGGAATGCTGCCTTCTGCATCCTTAAATAGCACTTCTCAAGGTATGTATGAGCCTTGTCATGGCAGTGCTCCAGATATCGCTGGACAAAATATAGCGAACCCCATTGCAATGATTGCATCATTAGCTATGGCACTTAAGTATTCACTAAATGAGGTGACACTTGCTGAGCGCATAGACAATGCAATTAAAACATTTATTGCTAATGGTCATAGAACTAAAGATATCAGCACTGATAATAATTCTTTAAATACCAATGAAGTCGCACCTTTAATTATTGAGATATTAAAAAATGACTCAACCAATTAATATCGCACTTGTCGGAGCTTCAGGTGTTGTTGGCACTAAGATTATGCAGCTGCTTGAAACCAAAGCTTTCCCTATCAATAACTTTTACCCACTTGGCAGTGCATCAGTTGGCCAAGCAGTTACCTTAAATGGAGCTGAATACTCCATTGCCGATACTGGTAGTTTTGATGCCAGCTTGGCTGATTTAACTATTTTCTCAGCAGGCTCTAGTGTTGCTGAAACCTATGCAAAAGATTTTGTAGAGGCTGGTTCTTATGTGATTGATCTATCTTCGCATTTTAGATATGAGGATGATGTGCCTTTAATAATTCCAGAAATAAATGGTAGTTTGGTTGAAGCTCTCAAGGCTCCAGCTCTAATTGCAAATCCAAATTGCTCTACCTCTCAACTACTTATGGCTTTAAAGCCGATTCATGATGAACTTACAATAGAATTTATTAATATAGCTACCTATCAAGCAGTTTCTGGCACAGGCAAGGCAGCAGTGGAAGAATTAAACAATCAAACGTATTTTTCAGAGTCCAATCATGAGCCTTCGGTTTATCCAAAACCAATTGCCTTTAACGCTATTCCTCAATGTGATGTTTTTATGGATAACGCCTTCACTAAAGAAGAAATGAAATTGGTGTGGGAAACACATAAAATTTTAGATCCCAATATAGCTGTCCAGGCTACCTGTGTAAGAGTGCCGGTATTTAACGGGCATTCAGAAGCTGTTTTTTTCAAAGTATCAAATCCATCATCAAGAGAGGCAGTTATAGAATTACTCTTAAATGCACCTGGAATTAAAGTCTTGGATAACCCTGACTTACTTGAATATCCAACTCCTGTTGAGCATGCTAACGATACTGAAGAAGTTTATGTCGGTAGAGTCAGAGTGCAAGAATTAGCTGGGGATACCTGGGTTTCGCTTTGGGTAGTTGCTGACAATGTTTACGGAAAAGGTGCAGCCCTTAATGCTGTGCAAATCGCTCAAACTTTACTTAATACCAATAAATTCTAATGAAAAAAATTCTTGCTCTATTCTTAATTTTTAGTGTAACCATTCAAGCAGATACAGCCTTATCATCGCCTAAAGTAAGCGTAAATGAACAAGGTCAGTTTTTAATTCAATTTACAGTTAATTCAGATTCTAAAATTAGAAGTAAGGATATTGTATTAAATGAATATCAATCAGACATTCCTTTGGCTGAAGATCTTTTAGCTTTTACCTTGTTTGAAGAAGAGGGTGCCTTTGATAAATTTACCATAGCACTTGGTAATAATTATCCAGAAGATTATTTTAGTTTTCAGCTATTAATCAAAAATAAGTTAACAAAGAATGTTTTTATTTTTCTACCGAGTAGATACAAAGCTTTTACTAGCCAACCAAATTATTCAGCCCCTCAAAAGCCAATTGCCAAAAATAAGCCTTTAGCAGCACTAGAAGTTCTTATTGAAGAAGTTTTAACAGATACTCAAAGTGAAATAGCTGCAGAGGTTGAGGTTGAGGAAGTTATTATTGAGAGTTCTGAAATTACAACGATATGGAGCCTAGCTTCGCAAATAGCGAAAGAAACCGATGCTGATATCTACCAAATCATGTGGGCAATATTTTTAGCTAACGAAATAGCATTTATAGATAACAATATTAATCTTGTAAGAGCTGATATTGATTTAGTTATTCCAAGTAATGATGTCTTATCTAATATTTCAACTCAGCTTGCTAAAGATAGTATTCAACAAATGAACTCTACTAGGCAAACACTCAGAGTGAGTAAGAATATTCAGTCTCTTTTAACATTAACTGCTCCAATAGATAACACGCAAATTACGCCCACCCCAGCAGTAGCTCCCAAAGAGGCTATAGCTCAAAAGGATTTACCCCTTCCTATAAATAAAAATCAAGGGGATTTAAGTCCAGATGATTTTATTCAAAGTAATACAAAAACAATAGAGTTAGGTGTTGATAATGAACCGCTTGAAGCGCTTCAAGAAACATCTAAAGAAGTTTCCAATTCAAGCTCAATAGGTATTCTTGATATGCTTTTAGTCAGTCTTGCTGCACTTTTAGCTGGGTTTATTTTAGCTGTGCTTTATATAAGAAAAAATTCTAAGACAATCACCGAAGATGATATCTACGGTTTTGATAATCCTGCTGATGAAGGTGGTATTGAAGGCTTACCAAAAGGCTTAAGTGTTAAAAATGATGCTGATACCCAGCAACTAGATTTAGCTTCAACCTATGTTGAAATGGGTAATCTAAGTGATGCAAAGCAGATACTTCAAGCGCTAGTAAAGTCGACTGATAGTGATTCTGTTAAAGCAGAAGCAGAAGCTTTGCTTTTAAAAACTTTATAAAAGTGAGATTAGCTTGCACGATAGAGTATAAGGGAACTTCGTATCATGGTTTTCAAAATCAAATTGATTTACCAACAGTCCAAGGCAGTATAGAGAAAGCTTTAGAAGCAGTTTCAGCTCAGGCTGATTCATTTAATTATGCCGGAAGAACAGATGCAGGAGTCCATGCATTATCCCAAGTATTTGATTTTCAAACATCAGTGCAAAGAAGCACAGAAGATTGGCTGAAAGGTTTAAATGCTAATTTACCCAGAACAATATCCATAAAAACAATTACCGAAGTAGCTGATGATTTTCATTCTAGATACTCTGCTAAAGAGCGATTTTATTCTTATGTTATTTATAATAGTAAGAGCAAGCCAATCTTTTTTGATGATTTTGTGCATTGGGATAATAATTCTTTAGATATTGAAAAAATGATTAATTCAGCTCAAGCCTTATTAGGCAAACATGACTTTTCATCATTTAGAAGTTCAAGCTGCGGATCCAAGAATCCAGTCAAAGAAATTAAAAGCATAGCTTTAATTCAAGAAGGCCCTTTTCTTATTCTTAATATTTCAGCAACTGCTTTTTTACATAACATGGTTAGAATTATTGCAGGCACCCTAATAGGCATTTCTAAAGGCGAGCTTGATATAACAATCCCAGAACTCTTGGAAGCAAGAGATAGAAGGTTAGCTGGAAAGACTCTAACCGCTAAAGGTTTATTTTTTCTTGGACCACGTTATGATGCAGAGGTACCAATTAATAGCCCATTTAAAGATATTATTTCAAGATTTGATATATGAGTGATATAAATATAAAAATTTGTGGTATTTCTGAACTTGAAACTCTGCATAGACTGCTTGAACTTGAGATAAATTATAGCGGCTTTATTTTTTATGATAAAAGTATTCGCAATGTTACCTCGAACTTCTTAGAGAAGCTTGAAGGCATTAATTTTGGAGCTACCAGACCTGTTTGTGTATTTGTAAACCCAAGTGAAGAAGATGTTTATAGAGCCATATCTTTTTTTGATAATCCTATTTTGCAATTCCACGGAGATGAAACCTGCGAGTTCTGTGAATCCTTTGGTTTAGATTATTGGAAGACTATTCATATGCAGTCTAAAGATTCGTTAACCACTATTAATAATTATTCTTCAGCTGATGCATTTTTATTGGAAACTTTTAAAGAAGGAGTGATCGGAGGAACAGGTGAGAGCTTTGATTGGAGTTACATTAGTAATGAAGTAATTGAAAATGCCAATATTGTGCTTTCAGGTGGTATTAATCTTGAAAACATCGATAATGCAGTAATTGTTAAACCTTGGTGTCTTGATATAAATTCAGGCGTAGAGTCAAAGCCTGGTATTAAAGACATAGTATTAATCAATAATATGGTTAAAAAAATTAAAGCATGAATAATAAAGATAATCTTCCAGACGTTAATGGGTTCTTTGGTGAGTATGGTGGCAAGTTTGTTCCAGAAACTCTTATGTTTGCACTTGATGAGCTTGAAACCACTTACAATAATTTAAAAGATGACCCTGCGTTTATAGAAGAATTCTATAAAGACTTATCTGACTTCGTTGGAAGACCTTCACCTCTATATTTTGCTAAAAGACTTACCGAGCATTATGGTTCTGGCAAAGTATGGCTAAAAAGAGAAGACCTTAATCACACAGGCGCTCATAAAATAAATAACACAGTAGGTCAAATTCTGCTTGCCAAACATATGGGTAAGAAAAGAATCATTGCAGAAACTGGAGCTGGTCAGCATGGAGTTGCCACAGCAACTGTTGCTGCAAGACTGGGTCTTGAATGTCATATTTATATGGGTGCAGAGGATGTCAAAAGACAGTCCTTAAATGTATATAGAATAAAATTGCTTGGTGCTCACGTGCATCCTGTTGATTCAGGCTCAGCAACTTTAAAAGATGCCCTTAATGAAGCGCTAAGAGATTGGGTAACTAATGTAGATGACACTTATTATATTATTGGAAGTGTTACCGGACCTCATCCTTACCCTATGATTGTAAGAGATTTTAATTCTGTAGTTGGTCAAGAACTTATCACTCAATCAAATGAACTTTTTAATAAATTACCTGATGCAGTTGTTGCATGCGTGGGTGGTGGCTCAAATGCTATGGGAGCTTTTTATCCTTTTATAAAAGAAGAGGGAGTTAGACTTATTGGAGTTGAAGCCGGCGGAAAGGGTGTTGAAACTGGCGAACATGCAGCACCACTTAATGATGGAACTCCTGGAGTTTTACATGGTGCTAGAAGTTACCTTATGCAAGATGAGGCTGGTCAGGTAAAAGATACAAAATCTGTTTCAGCTGGCTTGGATTACCCTGGAGTAGGTCCAGAACATTCTTGGTTAAAAGATATAGGTAGAGCGGAGTATGTTGCCGTTACTGATGATGAGGCTTTAAAAGCATTTCATGAGGTTACTGAGCTTGAAGGCATCATGCCTGCACTTGAAACAGCTCATGCCTTTGCATACCTGCCAACTCTTATGCAAGAATTTGGCCCTGAAGCTAATGTTGTAGTCAACGTATCAGGTAGAGGTGACAAGGATATTAATACAGTTGCAGAAATAGACGGTATTAAATTTTGAATAAACTTCAAACCAGACTTGAGGAACTTAGAGCAGATAATAAAAAAGCTTTAGTTGCTTACCTGGTAGCAGGTGATCCTGATCTTGATACCACGCTTGAATTGATGCACTTATTTGTTAAATCAGGTGTAGATGTCATTGAAATAGGTGTGCCTTTTACTGATCCCATTGCTGAGGGACCAATTATCCAAAAAGCTCATGATAGGGCCTTAAAAAAAGATATATCACTTAAAAATATAGTCGATATGGTTATTAAGTTTAGAGAAACTAATTCTCAAACTCCTATTGTTCTTATGGGCTATTTAAATACCTTTATTGCTCATTCTGACCTTATTGAAAATTCAGATAATCTAGGTATAGATGCACTGTTAGTAGTAGATATTCCTGGAGAGCTTAAATTGGATAGTTATGGCATTGCTAATCCAAATATTGACACCATTTCATTAATTTCTCCGACAACTAGCGATCACAGAATTAAGCAAATAACTGAAAATAGCTCAGGATTTATTTATTACGTAAATTTACGGGGTGTTACAGGCTCATCAAATCTAGATATGAATGAAATAGAAAAAAATATCAGCAAGATTCGTCAATACACAAAGATTCCAACGCTTGCTGGCTTTGGGATTAAGACACCTGAGGATGCTAAGATTCTTGCAAAGTGTGCTGATGGTGTTATCGTTGGTTCATCAATTGTAGAGATGATTGATGCTGCTAAAGACACAAAAGATTTTAGTGATATAGAAGAATATTTAAAGGACTTAAACAGGGCAATTAATTAAATGAACTGGTTAACAAGACTTATTCCATCTATTGGAATAGACACTTCAACCAATAAGAGCAAGGTTCCAGATGGTCTTTGGATATCATGTCCATCTTGCGAAGCAACTCTATATAAACCAGAATTAGAAAAATCTCTCTATGTATGTCCCAAATGCGATCATCATTTAAGAATTGGAGCTAGAACAAGATTAGAACAATTTTTAGATAATGCTGTTTACAAAGAAATAGCCGCTGATATTAAAAGTAAAGATCCGCTAAAATTTAAAGATACCAAATATTACACAGCAAGAGTCAGAGATGCCATGAAAGCAACTGGTGAAAATGACGCTATCGTTATTGGCCAAGGGCACGTTAAGGATATTCCTGTCGTCGTTGCAGCTTTTGAATTTAGATTTATGGGCGGCTCCATGGGCGGAGTTGTAGGTGAAAAGTTTGTAGCTGGTATTAATAAGGCTATAGAAGACCAAATACCTTTTATTTGTTTTTCAACCAGTGGAGGCGCCAGAATGCAAGAATCAATGATTTCGTTAATGCAAATGGCAAAAACGTCAGCTGCTATACAAAAATTGAAAGGCCATAAATTACCCTATATCTCTATTATGGTAGATCCAATCTTTGGAGGAGTTTCAGCAAGTTTAGCTATGCTGGGCGATATTAATATTGCAGAACCTAAAGCCTTTGTTGGCTTTGCAGGTAGAAGAGTTATTGAGGATACAGTAAGAGTTGAATTGCCAGATGACTTTCAAAAAGCAGAATTTTTATTAGATCATGGTGCGCTTGATATGATAGTTCATAGAAAAGATTTGCGAGCTAAGGTGTCTGGACTATTAAATAAAATATACAACAAATAATGACTAACGAAAGACTAACAGGTATTTTATTCTCAGTAGCGTTACTGCTATTTATTTTATTGTACGTCTTATCGCCGCAACCAAAATATAGCAAACCATTGGTAATAGATATTCCAGATATAGCACAACCTGTATTTGATACATCGCTTATCCCTGAACCAGTTAAAGATATAGATTCAAGTTTTGAGGCCCTCGAAATACCTCAAGGAATTGGAGAGAAGGCAGCAGCCATTAAGATGGATGATTTCAAGATGTATTTATATAGAATTGGAATTTTTACTTCCTTTGATAAAGCTTCAGAACTTCTTATTAAAATAAATGATAACGGCTATATGGGCGAAGTTAAGGCGCTAGAAAATGATAAAAACAAACATGCTGTCTATGTTATTTTCTTTACCGAAGAGGAAATTAAAAATAATAAGAGTAAAATTAATAAAATTGCTGGAATTGAAACAGGAGTCATAACACCATGGATGCCTTAGGTTTAAATATTACAGATTGGGCTATTCTAGTCATAGTCACAGTGTCAGGCATTATTTCCCTCTTTCGTGGCTTTACTAAAGAATTTTTATCATTACTTCTTTGGGTATTTTCATTTTTAGCAGCTATTAGTTTTGAGTATCTAGTTTCTCCATTTATTACCGGCTACATAGGTAATCCAGAGATATCTAAGATTGGTGCTTATGTTGTAATATTTGTTGCATCGATATTTCTTGGTGGAATTGCTATCAATATGATTAGCAAGCTCATCAAATGGTCAGGCGTTTCAGGTTTTGATAAATTCCTTGGAGTTATTTTTGGTATGGCTCGTGGTCTAGTTCTTATTTTTGTTATTTTTTTATTAATGCCTTCAGGCATAAAAGACTCAGACTTAATGGGTAATTCAAAGATATCTCCCTTTATTGAAAAGATTGCACCCGAAATAGAAGCATATATTCGAGATTTGATAGATAATGACGCCTTAATTGAAGCCAAAGACTTAATTATCACTACCGAAGAGGAAGCATAATGTGTGGAATAGTTGGTATATCAGCAGAAGCTAATGTAGCTGGAGATATTTACGATGCCCTTTTGATGCTACAGCATCGAGGTCAGGATGCTGCTGGAATGGTTGTTTGTAATTCTGAGGGTAAATTAAATTCAAGAAAATCCATGGGTTATGTTCGCGATGCCTTTCAACAAAGGCATATGAACAAACTAATTGGAAATTATGGAATTGGTCACGTTAGATATCCAACAGCTGGCGGAGCTGGAAAAGAATTTGCACAACCTATGTATGTTAATTCTCCTTATGGAATTAGCTTGGCTCACAACGGAAATTTAACTAATTCTGAATCTTTAGCTAATGAATTATTTCATGCAGAAATGCGACATCTAAACACAGACTCAGATTCTGAAGTTCTATTAAATATATTTGCACATGAACTTGGAAAGCAGCGAGAAATTTATCCAGAAGCAAAACATATATTTAAAGCTGTAACAAAGACCCATAGACGATGTGATGGAGCCTATGCAGTTATTGCTCTTATTACTGGCTTTGGTTTATTAGCCTTTAGAGATGCCAACGGAATTCGTCCTTTGGTTATCGGAATAAGAAAAGGCAAAACTAGAGATGAATATATGATTGCCTCAGAAAATGCAGCCTTTGCTTCACTTGGATTTGAAACCTTGAGAGATGTTGAGCCTGGAGAAGCAGTTTTTATCGATAACAAAGGCAAGCTGTCTACTCAGCAATGTGCAGAAGTCTATCAAGAGAGACCTTGTATTTTTGAGTATGTATATTTCGCAAGACCTGATTCAACTATCGATCAAATCTCAGTTTATAAATCTAGAATGCGTATGGGTAAAATGCTTGCTAATAAGATCATTCGTCTTAAGCCTGATCATGATATTGATGTAGTTATTCCTATTCCAGATAGCTCAACTACCGCTGCATTGCAGCTAGCTCATGAGCTAAAAATCCCTTATAGAGAGGGCTTTGTTAAAAATAGATATATTGGTAGAACTTTTATCATGCCTAATCAAGAAGAGAGAAAAAAATCAGTACGTAGAAAACTTAATATTCTAGATTTAGAATTTAAAGGTAAGAATGTACTTTTAGTTGATGACTCAATTGTAAGAGGAACTACAAGTAGAAAAATTATTGAAATGGCAAAAGAAGCAGGTGCTAATAAAGTATATTTTGCCTCAGCAGCGCCTCCTGTTAAGTATCAAAATTTATATGGCATCGATATGCCTGCAACCAAAGAGCTTGTTGCATCTAAAAAAACTGATGAAGAAATTGGTGCAGAGATTGGTGCTGATTGGTTAATCTATCAAGACCTAAGTGATCTAATTGCCTCTGTTCAAGTGGGCAATCCAGCTATTAAAGAATTTGAATGTTCTGTATTTACAGGAGAATATATTACTCCTCTAAGTGAAGGTTATTTAGAGAATTTAGAAAACACTAGAGATGACAGCTCAAAAGTTACTAGACTAAAAGCTAATTAATATATTTTTTAAAGAAATTCCAAATTTCTGAGCTAGTATCTAGCTCCTCAAGTGACCAATTATGCTCTCCGGTATGAACATAAAGCCAAACCTCACTATCCGAATTGCCAGAGATGTATCTTTGAAAACTCACAGCTTCATCATAGTCGTTAAAATTAGGTGCATTTTGTAGGTCTAGTTCTTTTGTATATTCAAGAGCATTTAAATCCACCCAATGCTCAATTACAGCAGGAATACCTGGATAGGGACCCCATTCATCTTTGTTTGCCATATCGCCATCAAAATAGGTAACGTTATCTGCCTTGCCATGAACTGCAAAAATAGGCATAGCTCCCTCAGGCTTACAAGTATCAACTGTTGTTTGCATCATAGTGCCAGCAATTGGAGCAACAGCACGAAACATGTCAGAGGCATAGCAGGCTAAAAAGTAACTTAGATCGCCACCATTAGACATACCAGTAGCAAAGATATGATTTGAATTAAGTTCATATTCATCAATAAGTTTCGTAACTAATGCTTTAATAAAACCAAGGTCATCAACCTTTGAGGATGCATGAAAATCATAACCAACATTAAAAAAATTATTACCTCTAATATCTTTAGTTCCTTGAGGATAGACCACAAGAAATTTTTCTTTATCAGCTACTTTATTCATGCCTGAATAAGACATTATAGTTTGTGCGCTAGAAGTATAACCATGAGATACAACCACCAAAGTTGCATCATTCGGTAAGTTTTCAGGGACATAGACTATATAATCTCTTGAAAGGCCGTTATGGACAATGGATTGTTGCAAGCCCTCATCACTATTTGAATTAGAGTTAAAAAACCATAGAGCTATTATTATTGTCGCAATAAACGCAATAATAAAAGTTCGTTTCATAAAATTAAGATGGATTAACTATATTAATAGCCGGTATATCAGCTGACTCAGCGCTAGCAACATAAGTATCTATTTCATTAAAGTTTAGGTACTTATAAAGTTCATCAGCAACAGGATTAATTTCTTTCATATACTCCTGATACTCCTCAGGGGTTGGCAATCTGCCTATGATGGCGGCAATAGCTGATAATTCAGCTGATGCTAAATAAACATTTGCTCCATCACCCAATCTATTTGGAAAGTTTCTAGTTGAAGTGGAAACTACAGTGGAGTTAGCTAAAACTCTAGCCTGGTTGCCCATGCACAAAGAACATCCTGGAATTTCAGTTCTAGCACCAGAGGTTCCAAAAACGCTATAGATACCTTCTTCCATTAACTGTTTTTCATCCATCTTTGTTGGAGGAACAACCCAAAGTCTTGCTTTGGTTGTATTGTATTTTTTTAACAGATGTCCAGCAGCTCTAAAGTGACCTATGTTGGTCATACATGAGCCAATAAAGACTTCTTGAATCTCAGTATTACAAACTTCTGATAGAGGCCTTACATCGTCAGGATCATTTGGGCAGGCGAGTAGGGGCTCTTTTATATCATTAAGATTAATTTCTATTATTTCTGCATATTCAGCATCAGCATCAGGTTCTAATAATTCAGGGTTATCAATCCACTCTTCCATAGCTTGAGCTCGTCTCTCTAAGGTTTTTGGATCTCCGTAACCGCTAGCAATCATCCAACGCAACATTACTATATTAGATTTAAGATATTCAATAATTGGTTCTTTATTAAGTCTTACAGTACATCCTGAGGCAGATCTCTCTGCAGAAGCATCTGATAACTCAAATGCTTGCTCAACCTTCATATCAGGCAAGCCTTCAATCTCAAGACATTTTCCTGAAAAAACATTTTTCTTACCTTCTTTGGCTACAGTTAGAGAACCACTTTGTATAGCTGCGTAAGGAATAGCATTTACTAAGTCCCTTAAGGTAATACCTGGTTGCATTTCACCTTTAAATCTAACTAAAACAGATTCAGGCATATCAAGCGGCATAACGCCAAGAGTTGCTGCAAAAGCAACCAAGCCAGAGCCTGCAGGAAAACTTATTCCTATTGGAAATCTAGTATGACTGTCTCCACCTGTTCCAACACCATCAGGTAACAACATTCTATTAAGCCAAGAGTGAATAATTCCATCCCCCGGTTTTAAAGATACACCACCTCTATTCATAATAAAGTCAGGTAAATTATGCTGTGTCTCAATATCAACTGGTTTTGGGTAAGCAGCTGTATGACAAAATGATTGCATAACCAAATCTGCTGAAAATCCTAAGCAAGCTAACTCTTTGAGCTCATCTCTTGTCATAGGTCCGGTTGTATCTTGTGAACCAACAGTTGTCATTCTAGGTTCACAATAAGTACCTGGTCGTATGCCAGCAACCCCACATGCTTTACCAACCATTTTTTGAGCTAAGGTATAACCTTTTGTAGAATCATCTGCATCATCAGGTCTTTTAAAAACATTAGTAGGCTCTAAGTCTAAGACTTCTCTAGTTTTATCGGTTAATTGCCTACCTATAATTAATGGAATGCGACCATTAGCTCTAACTTCATCAAGCAAAACATCAGTCTTTAATTCAAAAGTGCTGACAACTTCTCCAGTATTAGCATCAGTTATCTTGCCATTAAAAGGCTCAAGTATAATTTCTTGACCCATTGTAAGATTTGAAACATCACACTCAATTGGAAAAGCGCCTGAGTCCTCAAGAGTATTAAAGAAAATAGGAGCTATCTTGCTACCAAAGCAGAACCCACCTTCTTTTTTATTTGGAATGGCAGGTATGTCATCACCCATATGCCATAAGACAGAATTGGTTGCCGATTTTCTAGAAGAACCAGTACCAACAACATCACCAACAAAAGCTAATGGATTTCCTTTCGCTTTTAATTCTTCAATAGTTTCAAGTGGTCTATCCAAGCCTTCACGAGGCATTTTAAACATAGCTAAGGCATGCAGTGGTATGTCAGGTCTCGACCAAGCATCCGTAGCTGGAGAAAGGTCATCTGTATTAATTTCACCAGAAACTTTATAAACGGTTAATTTTATTTGTTCTGGAATTTCAGGTTTGTTGGTAAACCATTCACCTTCAGCCCATGAATCTATAACTTTTTTAGCATGGGTATTAGTTTTTGATAGTTCAAATATTTCATTAAAAGCATCAAAGATAAGCAATGTTCTACTTAAAGCCTTAGCAGCTGCATCTCCAAGACCATCAATTGATAAACAAGCTATAAGAGGTTGAATATTGTATCCACCAAGCATGGTGCCTAGTATTTTTACAGCTTCAACTTTCTCAATGTAAGGACTTTGCGTTTTATCTGTTGTTATATCAGCTAAAAAACCAGCTTTAACATATGCTGCCTGATCAACTCCCGCTGGAACTCTTTCTTTTAAAAGCTCTAATAAAAACTCTGATTCATCATGATTATTCTTTAATAGGTCAACCAAAGCAGCAGTTTGCTCTGTGTCTAATGGCAAAGGAGGTATATTTTGTTCTGCACGCTCTTGAACATGCAGCTTGTATTCATTAATCATAAGTGTTTCCCACACTATTTTACTTCTCTTACGTCTCAGTAGCCACTAAATCACTGATAATATTTCTTAAAATAAGGTATTATTTTACAAATATTATGGCCATGTCTCGATCAACTACACCTTGCTTAGGAATCTGCTCAACCACCTACGGTGATAACGTTTGTAAGGGCTGTAAACGCTATGTTCATGAGGTTATTGATTGGAATAAATTTAATTCTAAAGAAAAAGAGCTGGTGAATATTCGCTTGGAGAAATTCAAGAAAATTGTGCTAAAAAGCCGTTTTTCTATAAATGATGAATCTGTTTTAGCACAAAAGCTTAAAGATAACGCTATACGCTTTAATAATAGTTTAGATCCATTAACCTGGATCTTTGACCTTTTAAGAGCCTCAGGAACCCAAGAATTAGATTTAGCAGAGTTTGGTATTACAACTCTTATTAAAGAACCGCTATCGGTTACTAGAGAAGATATTAATAAAGAATTTTTAGAGCTTTCAGAAGCTCATCACGAGAGATATTTTAAAGGTCTTTAATTATTTAGTCGGTGGCCATAAAAATAATTGAGAGGTCTTTTGCATATATTCAGCATAATCTGATCTTCTTTCCAGGCTTCGATCATCCATCATCTTGCAAGTTACCAAAGCAAACATAAGGTACATACTTAAAGGGCATATAAATAACCAGACAGGATAATTATCTCCAGCTACAGCCATTAAAAATAAGCCTAGCCAAAATGAAATTTCACCAAGGTAATTAGGGTGTCTAGAGAATTTCCAAAATCCAGAACGCATCGTGGTTCCATGATTAGATGAGTCGCTAGCAAATGCTCGCATTTGTTTATCAGCAAGAGTTTCTAAAGTTACTGCGAGTACAGTAAAGATACTTGCACAATATAAGAGCCAAGTTACATCACCTATATCTTTGGAAAGAATATAGTAAATGGGCAGTAAGGATAGGTTGACCTGAAAGGTAGGGAATAAATGAATACCAAAGAAATCAACAAAGTTAACCCATAATCTTGAGCCCTTTTTAAGATTTACATAGCGAAAATCTTCTTCTATTAATCCTGGCCATTTTCTAATCCAGTTTAAATTCAATCTAAATGACCAAAAGATTACAGGGATTAATACCAAGAGAATTTTCTCATAATCTACCACGCCTGATTCTGGCCAAAGAGCTACATAGACTGCAATAGGAGCAGGAGCAAACGACCAAAAAGGATCATACAAACTAGAATTTTTATAAACAAAACTTCCAATATAAACAATGCAAGTTGAAACGAAATGGGCAAAAGATACGACGACCCACTGATGAGCTCCAATAATTTGATTGGCAGCATAGATCGCAACAACAAAGGCTATTAAATATACCCAAAAGCAAATTAAAAGACCTTTGAGTCGCTCGTTCATATATCTAAATAAGATTTATACCCATATTAACCAGTAAGGCAATTGAGACACCCCAGACAAGTCCTCTAACTGGCTGTGGCACATAAGTTGAACCTTCTTTGGGTGACTGTAAGCCAATTCCAGTAATGTAAATGACTGCATAGATAATTCTTGCTATTAACCAATAGGCAGCTAGATAGAAATTTGCATCCACACCAAGATGAATGGAGAGTATTGCCAGAGCAAAAAATACCGGCAAAGATTCTCTTAGGTTATGTACTGCATTATCAGCTCTACTTTTGACTGCTGCGCTAGCACGCTCTCTTAATACGGCCGCAGTTATCATTTGTATCAGATACAGCAGAGCTGTATAAAGTATTAATGTAATCATTATTTGTTAGGGTTTACAGTAACTTCTAATGGAACCATGACATGAACAAAATCATTACCTTCCCACATTACATAAGGTCCACCCGCATAAGGGTCTCTAGGCATATCTTTCATTAAACTTGCTGGCATTAGCATCATTATATGAGGTCCTTCTTGAATCCATACACCTGAAGATTTATCAGTATTAAAAGGACTATTATTATCAACTGCAACATCACCTTGTAGCATGTAAGACATACCAAAGCCTTCTTCCTCAGAATTATATTCCCCTTGTGCCATGAAAGCTGCAAGCCATCTCTGCCATGCTTTATCAACACACATTGGATTTACATTCTCATTAGGCGGTGTGCCTGGCATGCAAGTCCAACCATTAGTGCCTTCAACTAAAATAGTTCCATCTGAACTCATAATAGTTGCATTTCCACTAACATTAGCTGGAGCAGCAGACTTGGCTATCTTAATAACTTCTGCTTCTGATATTTTATGTCCTGAAGCCTCATGATGCATTGCAGATGCAAATGGGATGAGCATTAAGCAGCTCAAAATAGTAAACATTGTTTTTTTCATTTTTTATCCTCTAAAAAAATTAATTAGGTACTAAATGTAGATGAATATGTAATTAAATCAAGTATATTTTTAGCACCTAATCTACCAAAGGTATTTCATGCCAGCTAGTAGTATATTTTGGTGAAATCATATTTTGTCTTACTGGAGAATAGTGTGATGTATTTTGTGAAGCAAAATAAATTTGTGTCTTATAAGCGTTCATGACATCAATATATTTCATTAAAGGAGAATTATCTTTAGGCTCATCAGGATCTTGAAATAATGAGTATTGTTTTATACCTTCATTTGAAAATAGGCTCAATAAAACTCCTGCTTTTGCATAGGAATAGTTAGGTCTAAAAATAGGTTTTAAAGCAATTTTTGCTCCATACAGTATGTCGCGAGTATCGTTTGTAGGATTAGAAAACCGGAAGCTATTAAAGCCTCTATGTTGAGGTTTTTTATCATTAAAAGGACTGGTTCTTACAAAGACAGAGACTTGTGAACATTTTTGTTTTTCATCTCTTAACTTTTCTGTAGCTCTTACTACAAAATTACTCACAATAGGCTGCAGTACAGATAAATGATCTACTCTTTGACCAAAACTACGACTGACAACAATTTGTTTTTTTGCTGCCACATCATGCTCTATCTCAAGACATCTTTCACCACGTAACTCTCTGACAGTTCGCTCTAAAACTATGCTGAATTTTTGTCTAATATAAGCAGGATCACATTGGGCTAAATCTAAAGCTGAAACGATACCCATTTGCTGTAGATGTTGATTGAGTCTTCTGCCTACACCCCACACTTCACCTACTGGTGTGAGTGATAAAGCTTTCATAATTTCTTGCTGAGTGATCAGCTGTACTACTCTTGTAGCAACATTCATTTTTTTAACTTGATAGATTGCTACTTTTGTTAAGGTTTTAGTTGGCGCTATGCCAACACGAACCGGTACCCCAGTCCATTGCTTGATCAGGCCTTTGACATGGCAACCAAACTTATACAGATTAAAATTTTTATCTAATGTATCTAAATCTAAAAAGGCTTCATCGATACTATAAACCTCAACACTTGGAGAAACTGATTCTAAGATATTCATGACTCGTGCAGACATATCACCATATAGGGCAAAATTAGAGGAGAAAACATAGCCACCATTTTTTAAGTAATGATCTTTAACCTTAAACCAAGGTACTCCCATTCCAACGCCTAAAGCTTTAGCTTCTTTGCTTCTAGCAATGACACAACCATCATTATTAGACAGGACTACTATAGGTTTATTTTTTAAATCAGGGCGAAAGATTCTTTCGCAAGAGGCATAAAAGCTGTCGCAATCTACTAAAGCTAGCGGCATTAAAATTTATTAATTGCTGCTGTAACAGTTCCTAGTATTTCTAACTCTTGTCCCTGATTAATAAAGATAGGAGGGTAACTTGGATTATCTGGCATCAAGCACATTTTTGGTCTTAACTTAAGACGCTTACATACAAACTCACCATCAAGAGAGGCAACCACTATGCTGTCATGTGATGGCTTGATACTTCGATCAACTACAAGCACGGCTTGATCTGTAATTCCTGATCCAAGCATGGATTGTCCTTGAGCACGAACTAGAAAAGTTGCAGCACCATTTTTAATAAGATGTTTATTAAGATCTATAGGACTTTCCATGTAGTCACTTGCCGGACTAGGAAAGCCTGCGTGCACTGATTCAAGAAAATAAGGCACAAATAT
>Ga0209090_10000242_pt1 | contig 33910 bp, 51 predicted proteins | sample ArcticOcean_MG_C_9_FD_187432 | JGI IMG/M metagenome (GOLD analysis project Ga0209090, IMG submission 187432) | Marine microbial communities from western Arctic Ocean - ArcticOcean_MG_CB2_152 (SPAdes) (version 2) | ecosystem: Environmental > Aquatic > Marine > Oceanic | place: Arctic Ocean... | reverse complement strand
AGAAAAAAATAAAAAATGATTAGCAAACACATCTCAGAAAAGGAGGCAACTAAATCTATCACCGCAATGCGCTTAGGTTTAGCCAACACTCCAGATGGTTCTATTTTAACTAATATGAAAGCAGTTGCAGATAATGTTTTTGAGCCACTTAGAAAATGGGTTGGAGGTCCAATAAAGATTAATTCATTTTATCGCTCTGAAGCACTTAACAAGGCAATAGGTGGCTCATCCAAAAGTCAACATTGTTATGGTCAGGCAATTGATATTGATGATGTTTATGGATTTAAAACGAATGCAGAAATGTTTAACTATATAAAGAAAAATTTAATATTTGACCAAATGATATGGGAATTTGGCAATGGTGATAATCCTGATTGGATTCATATTAGTTATGTATCTGATTCGGTTAGTTATGGAGTTACAAATGGAAATAGAAACAGGATTTTAAAAGCTGTTAGAGATAAGGGGAAAACGCAATATATAGATATAACAAATAGTAATTAAAAAAAAGAAATGAAAAGAAAAGTGGCTATTGATTTAGATAATGATGGAAAACCTGATTTACATTTTGATATAAAAAGCATAATATTAATTATAGGAGGATTGATAAGTATTACAATGACTTACTCAGCGTTAACTAAACAAATAGAAATAAATAGACAGGAAATTGAGATAGCAAAACAATTACCTCCTGCGCTTTCACACGATATAATAGATCAAAAAATACTATATCTAGAGGATCATCTTGAAAAATTAGAAGAAACTCACGAAAAAAGAATTGAACAACTAGAAATTAAAGTTTATAAAAGATGAAAGATATTATAAGTGTATTACTCATTCCTGTTGTTATTATAATATTTTTTTTATTATTAATAGGATGTGGCACTTATACCAAACCACCTATTGCATCTCATGTTTTAGCTGTAACACTTCAAGGTGATACTATTCTGGTAGCTATTGATAAAATACGACCTAATCAATATCAATATCAATTTTATTATCCTTTGTATAGTCAACCTTATTATCGACCTTATTATTATAATAGATATGATTATCAATGGAGGTATAATGACAATAGAGGGGTTTCATTGTCTAGAGGAATTTCATCATCTGGAAATTCAAATAATAATACAGTAAAAGCAAAAGTAACTCCTGATATAACAGTTCGCCCTCCGTCAGAAGTTTTAATGAAAGTAAAAAAATAAATTAAAAAATGGCAACTAAAATAAATGAAAATACAAATGTTCAATTAGATTTAAAAACTATTGGAATTATAATTGCGGGTACTATTTCATTGGCGAGTATATGGTTTACTTTACAAGGTGAAATTAAAAATATAAATAATAAAATAGATAATTTTAGTGGAGAGGAATTTGTACAAAAAATGGAATTTAATTTAAAAGATGAGTTAATAAGATCAACTATTGTACAAATAGATGCTGCTACAACAAACTTAAAAGATGATATTATAGAAAATAAAGAAGCAATTAAAAAAAATTCAGATAAAATATATGAAAATCATAAAAGACGATGAAAAAAATATTACTATGTGTTCTATTAACTGCCCTTTTTGTTACTGCTGCTAGTTGTCAAGAAAAATTATCAGTCCTACATTTCAATTATAAATGGAATAAAGACAATAATTTTGACCTCAGAGGTATTAAAAATGCTGATATTCAATATGTATGGGTTGAAGATCAACCAGCTAAAATAAGGCAAACCATAAAATCCGTTCCTGTAATTGCTATACTTGGTAAGGATGGAAAAGTAAAGATGCAATATGTAGCTAATTTATCTTTTAAAATACAAGTTTCAAAAGAGGATGTACAAAATGCAATTAATAGGATATTAATTAGAGAGCAAATAATTTATGAATAACTGGGAATTTGCTATTGTTGAAAGGTTTAGCGTTGGTCCATTGCTTGGATTTAGTTACTATCCAAAAGAAGATGAAAATGATTTCCAGGAATTAAATTTTTTTTTAATATTTTTTGCATTACATATTAAAAAATATTAATAATAAAATAATATAAAATAATTAAAATTATGAGTAAAATATTAGCTAAATTATTTGGCAATGCTGGAGGTGGTATTATTAATCAACTTAGTGGAGTTGTAAATAAATTTATTAGAACAAAAGACGAAAAGGCAGAGTTTGAAAAACAAATGACAAAAATATTTATTGAAGCAGAAGCCGAAATGCAAAAAAATGTAACTGATAGATGGAAAGCAGATTTAGAGCATGGCAATTGGCTAACACGATCAGTTAGACCACTAGTTTTAATTTTTTTAATAGTTACTACAGTTATAATGGTATTTATAGATAGTGGATCTATTAAATTTACTGTTGATGAAAAATGGACCGATCTTTTACAGCTTGTTTTAATGACAACAATAGGAGCATTTTTTGGCGGTAGATCTATTGAAAAAATTAAAAAGAATAGTTAAGGGCAATAAAAAAAAGGTAAATGAAATTTCTTAAATTTGTAGCAAATACACATACATGGCTACATTTACAGGATTAAAGGTTCAAGATACTTATAATGCAATTTTAAAAATAGGTGATAACTCAACACTTACAGGAACTGCAAAACTTCTAAGTGATGGTTTTGGTAATAGTTCAAATATTTATTTATCAACTTCAAGATTAGGAATAGGAATAACACCAACTGAAAATTTACATATTGGCGGATCTATGAGAATAGATGGCGCATTAAAAGATGGTAATAATGCAGCGGGGAGTTCAGGACAGGTATTAACTTCAACAGTAACAGGAACTGACTGGAAAACAATTAGTGAAATTGATGGGGTTACTTCAGCAACTGGTGGAACTGCTAATTATGTGCCAATATTTACAAGCTCCCATAATATAGAAAATAGTATTATACAAGCATCAGCGACATTAGTAACTATAAGCGGGAATTTAGATGTTAATGGAACGGTTACTTATATTGATACAATTGATTTAAGTGTAAAGGATCCATTAATTAAATTAGCAAATGCCAATGTTTCTAATACTTTAGATATTGGTTTTTATGGTAAATATGTTGAAAGTGCTACAACTAAATATTTAGGTTTATATAGTGATGCAAGTGATTCAAATAAATTTAGATTATTTACTGGTTTAGAAACTGAGCCATTAACTGTTGTTGATTCGTCAGACACTACTTTTGCAGTTGGAACCTTAATTGCTAGTTTAGAAGGCAATGTAATAGGTGATGTAACTGGTGATTTAACTGGAGATGTTACTGGTAACGTAACAGGCAATGTTACTGGCAACTTAACAGGAAATGTTACTGGTGATTTAACGGGTGATGTAACTGGTGATGTAACTGGTGACGTTACAGGCGATGTTACTGGTAACCTAACGGGTAATGTTACTGGAAATTTAACTGGTGATGTTACTGGGAATGTAACGGGCAACGTAACTGGTGATTTAACGGGAGATGTTACTGGCAACGTAACTGGAGATTTAACTGGGAATGTAACTGGAAATTTAACTGGAGATGTTACTGGTAATGTATCTGGAAATTCTGGAACAGTTACAAATGGAGTTTATACTATTGGAAATCAAACTATAGCGGGTATAAAAACATTTTCATCCTCAATAGTTAGCAATTTAACTGGTAATGTTACTGGTGATGTAACAGGTAATGTTACTGGTAATTTAACTGGAAGTGTAAATGGCGGTACAATTTCTGGAACTACTGGAAGTTTTACTGGTTTAGTAACTGGTATAGCTCCTTCAGTAGATTTAAATTTAGCCACAAAAAAATATGTAGATGATAGTATTCCAGTTGTACCAGGCACACCAGCATTAAGCGCAGTTTTAGCAGTTGGTAATACATCGGGAGCTTATAATATTCAAATGGCTGATAGTCAAAAATTAATTTTAGGCGCAACCGATGATTTAGAAATATTTGAAAATGTTGGCAATAGCTATATGATAAATAATACAGGAAATTTATATATAGAAAATTTAGCTGATGATAAAGATATTGTATTTATAAATGATGATGGAATAGGCGGATCCGCTTTTTATTTAACAATGGATGGTAGCGAGGTTAGAAGTAAATTTTTTCAAAATGTTCAAATAAATGACAATATAAAACTAGAACTTGGATCTGATCAAGATGGAACAATTTATTATGATACAACATCTACAAAAGTAACTTATACTGGATCATCTCAATTCACAAATGATGTTATTTTTGATAATACCGTTACTATTGAAGGCGCTGGCACAAATACAACTACTTTTGACACCACCGCTAACCAATTAATAATTAAAAATTCCGCTTATGCCTCAGCTAGTGGATTGACGTTAAGAAGCTCAAACAATACTTGGATGACTACTTTGTATGCTATAGGTACTCAATATGGATTTTTAGCCAGTGAATGGGGTGCCTGGAATTTAAGAAAAGTTGTTAGTGGTGGTTTGTATTTAAACGATAATACTACCTATTTTATTCAGCCAGAGGGTACATCAAATATGAATGCGGCTACTTTTGCTGGCGCTGTAACGGCACCGACTTTTATTGGAGCTTTAACTGGTAATGCTTCAACATCTACAACTTTCAGCACTGGCAGAACAAATTATAAAGGAGTAACTGATGCGGCTGTAATTGGGATGATGATGTGGAAAAATTATGGTAATAATCACACTATTTTTGATGCATCAGCTAGCACAGCACCAGACGGAACTACTATCAATAATACTAACTCTACAACCGCTTGGAGTTCAAGTTATCCCACTCTTATGGGTTGGAATGGTGCGAATACTTATGGGGTTAGAGTTGATAATGCAAGAATAGCAGATTCAGCCGCTAATCAAGGTAATTATTTACTTTTAACTGGTGGCACGATGACTGGAACAATAACTTCTAGTGCCACTGTAGGTTTTAAAATAGATAGTGCCTCTTGGGCACAAATTGCTTTAGATTCAAATGCAAATTGGTCCTATATTAGATATGCCAACAATGGTGTGACTTCTTGGGATACAGCCGTTAATAATGGTGGGAATTATGAATTACGACCTGGGGGTGGTGGAACTAATGCCTGGTTGTATAGTTCTGCTGGGTATTCAACAGCTCCAGTGTCATCTAGAGCACCTTTATTTTACGATTCAGCTGATACTACTTATTATGGTGATTTTGGTTCTACATCATATTCATTAAATGGTGCAGGATCTTTAAAAATAATTGGAGGGGTTGGTAGTGATGGGGATGGTGCATCAACAGTAAATCAAGCTGTAAGGGTATCAATGCCAAATGGAGCTTCTTATTCAATAGACAGTGGGGTAACTGGTGCTTTTAAAATCAAATTACCTGTAAGAGCTAATGACACTATGTGGAGCATGAAAGTTAGAATATATAATTATGCTACTAATCAAACATCTGAATATACTATTGGAAACTATTCTTATGGTAATGGTGGTTATAATTCATCAGTAAGTTTTCAAGGAGCATCAGGAATGGCTGGAAGACAAGTTAGGTGGGGTAATGATGGAACTTACGATTGTGTGTGGATAGGAGAAACAAACAGCAGTTGGACTTATCCAGTTGTTTCAGTTATGGATTTTCAAGGTGGTTATAGAAATGGAAATGCTTCAACTTGGACAAATGGCTGGGATATTAGCTTAGTAACATCTTTTGGCACTGTACAAACCGCATACTATCCAAGTACACAAGTTGGAAGTATTGGCTATGCATCTGACTCATTTAGAGCACCAATATTCTACGATTCAGATAATACAGGTTATTATTTAAACCCAGCTAGTGCATCTAATATTAATACAATAACAGCAAATTCGTTATTATTAAATACATCAGTTAGTAGTCCTGGATCGACATTAAAAATATATACCACATCTGCTCATCAATATCCACAAATATATAGCAATGGAAATCTTGAAGCTATGTGGAATTATAAAAATTCAAATGCTGAATGGTATGTTGGTTTAAGAACAGCAACGCAATTAATGGGTGCAACCTCGGCATTTGCTTTTTATAATACAAGTGCCTCAGCAACTGTTGGTGGTTATAATACGGCTGGTGATCATTATGCAAAAACTTCATCCAGAGCACCAATATTTTATGATTCAAATAACACAGCTTTTTATGGTGATTTCGGAAGTGGAAGTCAACAACAATATACGCAAAATATATCCGGTTCAACTGGAAATTATGGATCTCAATTAATAGTTGGACAAACTAGTATAGCATTACCATACACATTACAAGATGGAAATGCACGACCAATAATTGCAGCCACTGGACAATACCCTTGTTTTCATTTAAATCATACGGTCACATCGAATGCAAACCACGGCCCAACAATACAGTTTACTTATAATGGATTAAGTGGTAGACAATGGCTGATAGGTGGTGGTGGAACTGGTGAAGATATGCAAATTGGATATTCTGATACAGCTTTAGGAAATGCAAATTATAATCCACATAATGGTATTTCTGGCTATTCTGGTGTTACATACATGATGTGTAAAAACAATGGAAGAATAGGGCTTGGAGCAGCAGGCGATTGGGGTGCTTATGGAGGTGGTTATCCTGGGTATGCAATTGATACTAGAGGAACATTGTATAATAATACTGATGTTAGAGCTCCAATATTCTACGATTCAGCTAATACAGCTTATTACGGTGATTTTGCTAGTGAAAGTAGAATGTCAAGTATAAGAATTGGTGGTTCTGGTTATGGTTTGTTAAGTTCAGATAATAGTAGAAATCTTAAATGGCAAGGTTATGATTCGTCAGATGTTGGATTCACAAGTTACGCAGCAAATGGTAATCATGGCTGGCAAATGTATTCTTCAGGAACTGCTTATGGCTTTTTAAGTTATAATTGGGGTGCGTGGGATATTAGAAAAATAAAGGGTGGAGCTTTATATTTAAGTAATTCAACAACTAATTATTTAGATGGAAGTAGTATAGTTTATCCTATTTATTATGATTCTGATAATACAGCTTATTATGTAAACCCAGCAGGTTCATCAGTATTATATAATCTTGATTTAATAGGAGCAAAACAAACTTATTTAATTATAAACCCAGGGAATGGATATGAAGCAATGGTTAGATATACTGGTGGGAGTGGAAATCATTGGTATGTAGGTAAAAGAATGACTACTTCTAATAATTTAGGAACTGCAGATTTTCATTGGTATTCTGCAAATGCAGGTGCAACAGTCGGAGGAATTACAGCTGGAGGAATTTTATATGCTAATGCTAGTGTAAGAACACCAGTATTTTACGATTCTAATAATACAGCTTATTTTTTAGATGCTAGCACTACAGGGACCTCTTTAAACTGTGCAGGGACTGGAATATTTGGTGGTGATGTTGTAGCTTATTCAGATAAAAAACTAAAAACTAATATAAAAACTTTAGACGGATCTAAGGTTTTAAAAATGAGAGGGGTTAGCTTTGATAGAATTGATACTGGAAAACATAGCTCTGGGGTTATTGCTCAAGAAATTCAAGAAATTGCACCTGAATTAGTTAACGATAAAAATGGAACTTTAGCAGTTGCCTATGGGAATTTAACAGGTTACTTAATAGAAGCGATAAAAGATCAACAAAATATGATTGATGATTTAAAAAAACGATTAAAAATATTAGAAAATAATTAATATCTTTGTAACTATGAATATAACATATACTTGGAGTATTTCAGGAATGAAAATGGCTCCCTCTTTAGATGGGTTAACTGATGTAGTAACCAATGTACAATTTAAATACACTGGCACAGATTCTGATTCAGGGTTTTCGGCTGATTTTCAGGGTGCGATTCCTGTGGGAACTCCTGATCCTAGCTCTTTTGTGCCTTTAGCGGATTTAACTGAAGTTGAAGTAATTGCATGGGTTCAATCAATTTATCCAATGGATCATCCAAATGAGATGGTACAAAAAGGAATTGAAAACCAAATAGCTCCAACTAACGAAGATGCTCCAATGCCCTGGGCACCACCACCACCAGATCCACCAGATCCACCACTAGCGGGATAATCATAATTATATTTAATTATGGCGGTACCTACTTATGATGAAATGGGCGATCCTGGAATGGAACTTGTTAGAGTTGCTAGGGAGAGAGTTGGGCAAGATTACACATCAAGCTATGGAATGACAAATCCAATATCACTAAAAGATTTAAGCGCTTTAGCTGGTGGAAGTGCTGGAGGATCTGGAAATAGCTATCCAGCTGTTAATTTATTAAATACTCAATCCTCTAATTTTTATAGAAACAGGCGACCAGATGGCTCTGATCCCCTTAAAATGAGTGAGTTTTTTGGATATAATCAAACACTAACAAGACGGGAAATGAGATTTGCTTATAGTAGCACAAGCAGTTCAACAGCATGTTCTTATACAATAAGCGCAACAATATACTGGCATGACGGGAGTTCTACGTTACCAGTTGGGGGTGATAAAGTTTATACTACTTATAGCGGTACAACCGTAGCGACAGGGGGATTTTATCAATTATTTGATCCTAGTTCTGGTGTAACTAATGGCACATGGGTTGAAGTTATAGGCGGTGGTGGTGGATTTGCTGGAACTGTAACAGATTCTGGAAGTTGTTAATATAAAATATTTAACTAAATTTGTAAAAAATTAAATATAAATATAATGAGCAAACTAGAGGAAAAAGAATTAAAACCATTACAAGAAAATCAAAACAAAATCAATCAAGTTATTACTAATTTAGGATTTTCAGTACTGCAAAAACATGGAATTAAAAAAAGTAGAAAAAAATTATTTTCAGAAATTGAAGAACTAGACAAAGAACAACAAGATTTAAAAAAAGAGCTTGAGGATTCATATGGAAAAATCTCTGTTAATCTACAAACAGGGGAATATGAAGAAATCCCTGAGCAAGCTGAAATAGTGAAATAATGTCAGTAATAAATAGCACCAGTTTTCTTTTATTAAAAGATACAACGGTGCTAGGGCATTCTAAAAACACTAATATAAGTGTCAATGTTGATTTACCTGATTCAACTAATAAAGATAGCTTAGGATGGGCAGAACACATTACAGGGGTACGTTCTGGAACTATAAACTGCGAATGTTTAACAGATTATTCAGATTCTTTAGGATTTGATGAAATTGTTGATATGATTATTACTCGGCAAAAAGCAGTTTTTTATTTTAAACAGACAACAAACACTAGATTAATTTTAAGGGGTGAGGGTTATATATCAACAGTAGATGAAACCGCAGAATTTGAAAATGCCACTAGTTTTAATATAGAAATAAACTTAACTGGTATTTTTTCAATTACTGATTTTTTAGATGGTAAAACATGGGAAAACGTTTTTGAACTATGGGAAAACATCTCATCTGAATGGGAAGATGTATAAATTTTTTTATTTGTATATTTGTAAAAATTAACTATTAAAATTATAAAATATGGCTACTGCAGGAGTTTTTAACGGAACCAATTTAATTCTAAAATTTGCGGCTGATGGTGTAGCGGTTGCTGCCATAGGGCATTCGACATCGTGTTCACTTTCATTTTCAAATGATTTACCTGAAGCCACTACTAAAGACAGTGGAGGGTTTCAAGAGGTTATTTCAGGAGTTAAAAGTGGAGAAATTAGTTTTGAGGGGTTAGTTGCTTATGATGATGCAAACAATGCTATTGAAGCATCTGATTTACTTATAGCGGGGACAAAAATTGACTGGAAATTTGGAACAATAGTAGTAGGTGATGAGCATTATCTAGGAGAGGGTTATTTGTCATCTGTAGAAATGAGTGCAGAAATGGAATCACCTGTAACTTATTCAGGTTCTATTACTACAACTGGAGCGATTACTAAAGTAACTAACGTATAAGTAAAATAATACTAAAAAATAATGGGTATAGCTTGAGGAAACTATACCCTATAATTATACACTAACATTATGGCAAACAAGAAACGAGGGTACTACACCCTTAAGATAGGTGGAAAATCCCGCACCATGCATTTTTCAATGAATTTCTGGGCAAATTTTACAGATGAATTAAATATTTCTTTAGAGAAAATTGGAGAGGTTTTTTCTGATGGGGTTTCTATTTCAAGTATTAGAGCATTAGTTTATTCAGGATTAAAAGCATATGACCAAGAGCAGGGAAACGAAATTGATTATAACCAGTTCAAAGTTGGTATGTGGCTAGAGGATTTCCCAGCAGAAAAATTAAATGAAATGGTTAATTCAATGATGGAATCTAGGATATTAGGGAATGATCTTAATATGGGGGTTTCTAGAAATATTAAAAAAACCACTAAAGTGGGAAAGTAAACAGCCAACTCAATTTTAACTCATTACTAGATTATTATATTGGACAGGTTGGCATCCAACCAACTGACTTTTGGATTAATACTTGGAAAGAAAATCAGCTATTAGGTGAGGCATATATGATTAGATCTAATATTCAATGGGAACAAACCCGTTATTTGGCTATGATGCTATTTAATGTAAACTGTAATAAAAGAGGGCAAATGATTACACCAGAAAAATTATTTCCTTTGCCTCAAGATGTTTATTTAAATAAAGGAGGTCCAAAATCTACAAAAGAGGAAATGATAGCTTTTAAAAATAAAGTTTATAAAAATAGTCCTCTAAAATAAGGGGTTATTTTTTTCGTATTTTTGAATAAAATTAGATTATATGGCAGATAGTAAGTTAAGAGTACAATTAATTGGTGATGCCTCCAGATTAACAACTTCATTAAATAGAGCAAGTTCAAAATTAAAAAAGTTTGGTCAGTCCGCTAGAGCAGTTGGCGCAAGTATGCAAAGATTTGCATTGCCCTTAGCTATTGCGGGAGGGGTTGCAATAAAAATGGGTGTTGATTTTGATAAATCAATGACTAAAATAAAATCTTTAGTTGGTGTAGCTGGTGATGCTGTGGATAAGATGGGAAAACAAGCCAGACAAATGGCTATTGAAACAGGTGTAAGTAGTACAAAGGCGGCAGATGCTTTATTTTTTATTACTTCGGCTGGTTTAAGGGGTGAGGAAGCTATGGATGTATTAAATGCCTCTTTAAAAGCTAGTGCGGTTGGTTTAGGTGAAGTGGCAAATATAGCGGACCTAGCAACCTCAGCAATGAATGCCTATGGCTCTGATGTCCTTAGTGCAAGTGGCGCAACTGATGTACTGGTTGCCGCTGTTAGAGAGGGGAAATTATCAGCAGAGGAGTTGGCTGGTTCAATGGGTTCAGTTTTACCTACTGCATCCGCTTTAGGTGTATCATTTAATGATGTTGGTGCGGCTATGGCTGCAATGTCTAGAACTGGTACCGATGCGGCTCAAGGTGCAACCCAATTGAATGCAATATTGATGGGTATTACTAAAACTGGACCTATGCAAGATGCGGCATTTAAGGCAATGGGATTATCAGCCGCTGGATTAAGAAAAGAAATTAGAGAAAAGGGTTTATTAAGTGTTATAAAAACATTAAAAAAAGGTTTAGATGGTAATACAAAAGCAGCCACAGTATTATTTCCAAATATTAGAGCTTTAAGAGGTGTTTTAGATTTAACAGGAAAAGGTGCTGCGGCTAATGCTGTTATTTTTAAGAACATGGAAAATGTTTTAAATGATACCCAAAAAGCATTTGATGAAAATGCCAAGTCCGCTGGTTTTAAATTAACAAAAGCATTAAATACAGCCAAAGAATCTTTTGCGCAAATGGGTGCTATTTTATTAAATACATTATTGCCTCTATTACAAGGTATTACAGGATTTATTACTAGAATATTTCAAGCATTTAATAAATTAGATCCAGGAATGCAAAAATTTATTTCAGCAATTGGAATAATAGTTATTGCGTTACCTACATTAATAGGTTTATTTGGAACTTTAGCATCTGTTATAGGATTTTTAATTTCGCCAATTGGTTTAGTTGTTTTAGCAATTGGAGCCATTGGCGTAGCAATGTATACTCAATGGGATACAGTTTCAAAAATATTTGTTAAGTTTTATAATGGATTTGTGGATTTATATAATGGATCTGAATTGTTTAGGGGTATTATTGCGACATTAGAGTTTACATTTACAGCGGCGTTTATTAGAATGAAAGCTGGTGTAGATCAATTAATTAATGGATTAAGTACTGTTTGGGCGGCAATAAAAGCATTTGCAAATGATGAAAGCGTGTTAGATGCTTTAAGTGCGGGATGGGATAAATCAAAAGATATTACTAAACAAGCTGGAATAGATATTGGAAAGGCATTAACAAAAGGGGTGGCAGATACAATTAATGGAAAGTTAGAACATACTACTGTTGAAGCATTAAATAAAAGTATTGGGAATATAGTAACTAAGGCAAAAGGAATTATAACAAGTGTTTTAAGTGGTAATAATTTAGGTGGTGGATCTGGTGGTGGTGGTGGTGATGATAAAAAAGATAAAGGATTAAAAACTCAAGGGATCCAAAGCGTTGGAATGGATCCAATTAGTCAAATGGCTATATCCTCAAAAGAAGGTAAGGCAAAATTACAAACTCAATTAGATGAATCTAATGCAATTTTACAAGCAGATCTTGCAAAGAAAAAAGCAAAAATAGAACAGTTTGAAGCTATTGCGGCTCAAGTTGGAGGGTTTTTATCCTCAACATTTCACGAAATGGGAAACCAAATAACTCAATCATTAGGCATGGGTGAGGGTGCAATGGGTACTTTTGTTGGTACTTTAATTACAACTGCCATGAGTGCATTAAGTGCCTCTTTAGCCACTACAATGGGATTGGGTGCGGTTGCGGCTGGGGAATCTTCGCTGTCTTTTGGACCATTTGCCGCATTTGTTTTACCAGCATTATTGGCTGCAACAGCTGCAGTAGTAAGTTCAAGTTTTGGGAAAATTGAGCAACCTAAAAAATTCGCTCAAGGTGGTATAGTTGGAACTCCTACAATGGGATTAATGGGTGAATATCCTGGTGCTAGATCTAACCCTGAAGTTATTGCTCCACTTGATAAATTAAAAAATATGATAGATAACGGAAGTACTCAAAAGGTTCAAGTAGGTGGATCATTTACATTAAAAGGTCAGGATTTAGTTGTAGCATTACAAAGAGCAAATAATAATAGAAATAGAATTATATAGATGGCATATGGTATAAAATATCGCCTTGAATTTACTGATAACAATTTAAAAGATAAAAAAATTGAAATATTAAAAGTTGGCTATGTACCAGCTGATCCAGCTGATCCAGATTTAACTGTTTATGATCTTGTTGGAGCTGATGATCCTGTTGTAATTGAGTGGGATTCTGATGATAATATATATTCACCTATAAAGGGATCAACTTGCACTATTAATTTATTTGATACAGATTCTAGTTCTTATGATAATTTTTATGAATCGGATGAAAGGGAATATCAAGTTAAGGTATATTATAAAGATTCATCAAGTAATTATCAGATTTTTTGGATTGGTTGGTTAGTAGTGGATCAATTTAAAGAAGCATTACAAGCTAAACCATACCCAATATCATTAACCGCTTATGATGGCTTAGGACTGTTAGGGGGTTATGACCAACCAGTGAATACTACTTATACAGGTAGGACATTATTAAAATATATAACTGATATATTAGATCAATTAGATTTAGATTTAGATATTTATGTTGCAAATGATATTCTACAAAGTTCACCCTCAGCAAGTACCTATACTTTATATGACCAAATTGGAGTAAGTCAAAGAGCATATTTTAAGGATGGATTTGATTTAAGAAAATCGAAATCTGTAGTTGAAGCTATTTTAAAATTTACTAATGCTAGAATTTTTCAATCATATGGGCGTTGGTATATAATAAATAATTCTAGTTATTCAGAACAATCAATAAAAACTTCAAGCAATGCAACAGCAACCGCAGGATCAATACCAACAGGTATTAGAGCAAGTGAAACAGCTTCATTAGTTGCTAATGGAACGGAATCTATTAAATATATTATATATAATTATTTAGCAGCTTATCAATCAACAACAACAGTGGATGTATTACAAAAAATCCCTACTAATTTATTACCATTAAATGCGGATTTAACTAGAGAATATTTAAGACCATTAAAATCACATACTCTTAAAACTGATTTAGGGCAAAGTCAACCCCTTTTAAATATTAATCCTGGTTTTGAACATGGAACTGGTGCATGGACTGCATACAGTTCTAGCACCGCAACCCAGTCACCTGGTGAATTGTCATCAGCAGAAGTTTTACAAGGGAATAAATCATGGAAAAATAGTCAAACACAAACCTCAACAAGTTTAAGAGATACATTAAAACAAGAGACAGATTTAGGACAAACTCAATTATTAAAATATAGATTACAAGTAAATGCATTTTTAGAAACAGAAAACACCTCCGCCTCATTTAAATATAAGTGTAAAATTAAAATTGTAGAAACTGGACCAGGTGCCACAGGAGTTAAATATTGGAATGAAACAACAGAGGCGTGGGAAACAGTTGAAATGTATAATGAAGTAGATGTAAATAATGATGAAAAAAATATATGGCAAGACACTACGTTTTCAATAGATTCATTACCTAGCACATGGGGAGGAGCTAATTTTGAAGTTTATTTAACGGAACCTCATACATCTTTGTCAACTGGCTTAGATGCTATTTATTATGATAATATTTTATTAACATTTGTGAATCCAGATGGTTCAAGTTATTATCCAAAATTTAGTGATTATAATTTAATAAGGGAAAGGTCGGATGCTCTTGTTTTAAGTGGTGTTTCATCAACTGAAATATTAAATGCTAAATTAGATAATTGGTTTAGTGGAAATATTACAGGTTCTTATTATAGATCTAGGGATGCGGTTAATTATCTTAAATCAATTGGTGAAATTGTATCAATGCAAGTATTAAATGATTATAGAGATTATTTAATTAGATATGAGGGAACTTTATATAATAATGGAACTGATCCAATAGGATTACATAATAAAATCTGGGTTGATTTTGGATCTAGTGTTTTACAGGATCCAGTTAGTTGTTATTTAGATTCTATGTCATACAGTTTAAAAACAAATACTTATTCAGTTAATATGCATATACCAAATCAAAATGATGACATTAGTTCAACAATAAAAAGGCGATTTTCTTAACTTTTTTCTTTTCCTTGTTTGCTTGAAAGCCCTCTAGTTTCTTAAAATTAGGGGGTTTTTTTTAAAAATATTTTTTTTAATTACAAATTTTTTTTGTATTTTTGTATTTAAATATATAAAATATGGAATTTGAACTACATTTTAGAAAAGAGCTTAAAAGATTAAAATTTAAGCGATACCATGTATGTACACTTTTAAATTGTACTATGCCAACATTAAAGAATAGAATAGAGAATCCAGGAAAATTTACTGTTGATGAAATTACAAAATTAATAGATTATGGATTCAATTTAAAACGTTTAATTTAAAAATAAAATTTATGAAATCAATTAAAATACATGGCAAGGATTATGTCCTTGTAAACTCTAGAATTAAGGAGTTTAGAACGAATCCAAAATATGAAAATTATGGATTAGAAACAGTTAAAACATTAGATGAATGGTTTGAATCTACTAATAAAAAAACTGGTGAAATTATACAAGATAATAGAGTTGAGTATAAATGTATTATAACTAATGCATCTGGCAAACGTATATCTGATGGTGATGCTAGAGAATTAAAAAGCTCATCTTATATAAATCAAACATCACATATTGAAAATTGCCAAACAAGTGCTGTTGGTCGAGCATTAGGTTTTCTGGGAATCGGTATTGATACATCAATTGCATCAGCCGATGAAGTTGTTAATGCTGTTAATAACCAGAAAGAAGATACCCGCTCTTGGTTAACTAAAACTCAATTAACTGCAACATTAAAAGGCAATAAGCAACAAGCTGAAAATGTTATTAACGATTATAGAATGAAAAAAGAATATAAAACTGAAATTAATAATCAATTTAAAATTAAATAATATGGAAGTAAAAGGAAAAATTAAGTTAATAAATTCAACCAAAGAATATGGTGCTAATGGATTTAAAAAAAGAGAGTTAGTTATTGAAACTAATGAGGATTATCCGCAAAATCTTTTAATAGAATTTGTACAGGACAAATGCTCTGTATTAGATAATTATAAAAATAATGATAATGTAATTATTTCAATTAATTTAAGAGGTCGAGAATGGGAAAATGCAGAGGGTGAAATTAAATATTTTAATTCTTTACAAGGATGGAAAATTTCTAAGGATAATGGCATTCAAGTTGATGAAACACCTGTATTGACACCCCCAAGCCATCCAGTTTTAGAAAATGATAATGGCGGTGATTTGCCCTTTTAATTAATAGCAAACTAAGGGAAATTAAAAAGGTGTCATTAATTTGATGCCTTTTTTTTTGTTTTTAATTTGATTTATTGAAAATATTTTTTTAAATTTAAAATCAATTTTAAAATTTATATATGAAAAATACAAATGGACCGCTTAGATTATTCGGTAAATTATTCAAAGACATTTTTAAATTAAGAAAAACAAAAGAAAATCCTCATGGCTGGTGTCGCTTTCCAATTAATGTTAAATCTAAATACGAACAAAACAAAGTATTAAGAAAAATCACAAAATCAATTAAAGAAAAACAAATAATAAAAAATGATAATAAAAAAAGATAGCAATGATTATTACCACTCACATAATTCAATTAGTGCTAGTGGTTTAAAAGAGATATATAAAAAATCAGTATATCATTTTTTAAATAGAAAATTCAAAGAATCCCCAGCTATGAAATTAGGCACTGCGGTTCACCAAGCTATATTAGAGCCAGATGATTTTTATGATATTTACCATATCATTGAAAAAATAGATAAAAGAACCAAAGCGGGAAAAGAGGAATATGAAAAACAAAAAAATCTAGCAGAAAATAAAATTATATTAGAATCTGATACTCATTACATAATTAAAGAAATTTTAAAATCTTTTAGAGAGCATAAATTAGCTCAACATTATTGTAAGGGTGAAATTGAATTATCACATTATTTAAAACATGAGGGGGTTGATGTAAGGGTTCGCCCTGATTGTATTAATAGAATTTCTAATTTTATTAGTGATGTTAAAACTTGTCAAGATAATTCCCCAGAAGCGTTTAAAAGAGATATTTATAAATGGGGGTATCATTTACAAGCTGCATTTTATATGGATATGTTAGGGATAGATACATTTAAATTCATATCCATAACAACATCATATCCTCATACAGTGGAGGTTTATACTTTAGATGAGGATACTTTAGAGTTTGGCAGAAGTGCATGGCAACAAGCATTTTCTAATTGGCAAATTTATTTAGAAACAAAACAACCACCTAGTTATCATTGGTATAAATATGCTGAGGATGGATCTTATTTATTATAATTATGATAAAATTTAAAAAATTAGTTGAACAACATTTTGATCTTGAAATAAATAAAAAATCAAGAGTTTTTAAATATGTATTTGCAAGGGCGTGTTATTATGAATTATGCCAAAAATATACTAAATATTCTCTAGCTAAAATTTCGGCTAGTGTTAATAGAACTCATGCCACAGTAATTAATGCGTTAAAGGAATTGCCATATATGTTAAAAAGCAATATTTTATTTTCTGATCAATATACTAAGTTACAATTTAAAGCTGAAAAATTAATTGTAATTACAAAGAAAAAAATGGATCTTAATACACTTGTTAATAATTATAATATATTACTAATTAACAATGATTTATTAAAAAAAACTGTAAAGAATTTAAGAAAAAGAAACAAAAAATTATTTATAAATAGTAAAGAAATGAAACGAATTATATACATAATGGCGGATACTGATTAAATTTTTTTTAATTTTGTAAGAAAATTTTATGAGACGTAACCCTTATGAGAGGTTTTTAGGAAAAGAGGATCTACTACAGAACCAAGTAATGAAATATATAAGTTTAAAATATCCTCATGCTTTATATACTCATGTTGCTAATGAAGGAAAACGCTCACCATTTGAACAGTATAAAATGAAATATTTAGGCACTAAACCAGGAATCCCAGATTTAATGATATTTACACCAAATTTAAATAAAGGGGGTTTAGCCATCGAATTAAAAGCTGGGTATAACAAACCTACCGAAAACCAAATAAAGTGGCTTAAATGGCTTGAAAATGCGAACTGGGTGGCTGTTTGGCATAATAATATGGATCAATGTATTGAAACAATAGATAAATATTTTGAAAATAAGCTATGAGCCGCACAAAAAAAGTATATTTTGAGGAGGTTACTCAAAAAGTAAGATGGACACAAACCACCACAGATAAATTTCAATATAATTATAAATATATTGGAGTTGCAAGTGAAGCGGAATTTGATTTATTACTAGAGTTATTATGGTTTTTATATGAGGATGATAATATTAGTTTTAATGAATTTTTTGATACTTATAAAGAATTGCGGGATTTCTGTGATGAAATAAAAGGTTTAATTGATAAACCCGAATAATTTTAACAACTTAGCGGCTTATTTATGAAATACAATAAGATTTACAAACCTAAGAAGTTTGACAAATTTACTATAATTCCCAGCTATATATTTAGGCATAAAGATATTTCAATAGGTGCCACTGGTTTATATACATGGCTTTTTTCACATGCATCAACCCAAGAAATGACAGTAGAATTTATATCTGGTCATTTTAAAGAGGGCAAAGATGCTATAAGATCTAAGTTAAAAGAACTAATAAAAGAGGGTTATTTAATTAGAAAACAAGTAACTGACAAAGGTAAATTTAAGGGTTATAATTATTATTTAAATGATAAACCGCATAAGGAAAAACCGAAGACGGAAAAACCGGCGCCGGTTAATCCGCCACAAAGTAATACTAATACTAATATATATATAAAAAGTAATATTAAGCAAAATGCCAATATTGATAAATCTTTTGAGCATTTTGTGAGTTTATTTGATTTTAAATATCAACCAAAAACTGCCACTCAAATTATAAACTGGAAAATATGTTTAGATAAATGTGTAAGTATAGATAATTATGATTTAAAAGAAATTTATTTAGCTGTAAAATTTATTAGAAATGATGATTTTTGGAGAGAACATTTCTTAAGTTTATTAAAATTAAGAAACCAAGATAAAAATGGAATATTGTTTATTCATAGGTTTATGGAACTATATAAAAAACAAAATAAACCAAAATGTTATAAGAAAATTAAAGGCATAAAAGAATATATAATTTATTTAGATCCTGATGGTTCTAAAAAACTGGGTGCAATAACTAAAACCAATAAACTTAATGAATTTAATTTAAGTCAATTTTTAGATAAATCAGAAATTAAACAACTTAAAAACTTTGTTAATGGAAATAGGTAAAATATACTTATTAGATAAACACGAGCAAAAGATAATAGAATTATGTGCAACCCAAAGGCATAATAATAAAATTAATACTGGATGGAATGGGTATAAAACAGTAAATAAAAAATCAGATTTGAATTTAAATATTGTTGGATTTGGAGGTGAATTTATATTTGCTAGAGAAAATAATTTATATCCAGATTTTAAAATTCATAATACATCAAAAGAATTAAAAACAGATGATTATGATGCTACATGGTTTGGTTATAGTGTGGATGTAAAAGTAAATAGAAAAAAAAATAACCCTTTTATGATTCCCCAGTATGCTAAAACAGATTGTAAAATTTTTGCTTTGTTTACTTGCGATTATCCGAAATATACTTTTGAAGGGTTTATGATAGATAATATAATATTTCAGGATAAAAACATTAGAATGACTAGAGTAAAGGCATTTGTTATGGACAAAGAAAACTTATTAAATTATAAAGAATTAATGTTTTTACTTAAAATATAGAAAATATTTTTTTATATTTAAAGAAAATTTTTATTTATGAATCACTTTAACGGGCTTATTGATCTTGGCATAAACCTTAAGAGGTCCAGTGGATCTGTAAAAACTAAATGTCCAAAATGCTCACATACTAGAAAAAATAAATCTGATGATTGCTTATCTGTTAATATTAATGAGGGTTTATATAATTGCCATAACTGCGGATGGGGTGGTAATGTAAAATTTAAACAAAAAACAGATTTTATTATTCCTCCAAAAGTTAATTCAAATTTAGCAGAAAGGGTTATTAAATGGTTTGATAAAAGAGGAATCACTGAGCCAACTTTAGTACATTGGAAAATAGGGGAATCTCTAGAATATATGCCTCAAGTTAAAGCAAAAAGAAGGTGTATAAATTTTAATTATTATAGAAATAATGATATTGTAAATATTAAATTTAGAGATGGGCAAAAGAATTTTAAATTAGTTGGTGGTGCGGAATTAATATTTTATGGAATTAATAATATTATAGATTCTAAAACCTGCTATATAGTAGAGGGCGAAATTGATGCCCTTAGTTTTCATGAAGCTGGTTTATATAGTGTATGCTCTGTGCCAAATGGAGCTAGTAAAGGATCTCAAAAATTAGAATATTTAGATAATTGTTATGAATATTTTAAAGATAAAAAAGAAATTATTTTATGTACTGATAATGATGATGCTGGTTTACAATTAAGAAATGAGTTAGCTAGAAGGTTTGGGAACTATAAATGTAAATATGTAGATTTCGGGGATTATAAAGATGCTAATGAGGTTTTAGTTAAAAAAGGATCTGAAACATTAAGAAATATTATAAAAGAAGCTAAGAATTTTCCACTAGAGGGGGTTTTAAATTTAGATAATATATGGCAAGATGTTTTAAACTTTAATGAAAATGGGGTTGTTAATTATACTATAGGATTACCAAATAGTGATGATTATTTTAAAATGTCTTTTGGTGAGTGGACTGTTGTTAGTGGAATCCCAAACAGTGGAAAAAGCGATATATTAGATCAAATACTATGCAACCTAGCTACTACACACGAATTTAGATGTGCCATGTATTCGCCTGAATCATATCCCTATGAAGGACATATAAAAAGAATAGCAAATAAATTAAATAAAAAAAATTGTAATAATGATGATCTTAATAATACAAAAGATTTTATACAGGATCATTTTTATTGGATTAAAATAGATTTAGAAAATTTAACACTTAAAGGGATATTAAATGCATTTAGGGAGCTGGTATTTCAAAAGGGTATTAATGTTTGTGTTATTGATCCCTGGAATATGTTAGATCACTCAGCACAAAAGGACCATAGTTATATAGGCAAAATATTATCTCAAATAACGCAATTCTGTCAGCAAACTAATACTCATTTATTTTTAGTGGCTCACCCTAGAAAAATTGAAAGTGATGGGGGTGTATATAAAAAACCAACTTTATATGATATTTCAGGGAGTGCCGACTTTTTTAATAAAGCATATAATGGAATAATAGCATATAGATGTATTGGGCAAAAAACAAAATACAAAAGTGATGTTGTTAGGATTCACATTGAAAAGGTTAAGCGAAAAGAAAACGGGCAATTAGGAGAGTTTGAAATTGCTCCCGATTTCGGTAATGGAGGAATATATAAACCTATACATGAGAGAGATAAAAAACTAGAAATAATAAAAGATAACGTACCATTTTAAATTAAAAAATATGAAAGTAAAAATTGAAACAACCATGACAGATTACGAATCTTTTGTTAAATCAAGAGAGAGAATTTTAAAAATTGCTCAAGGTATTATGGATATGAAGCAACCAGAGTACACAAATGATAATGAAGATGTTTTATATAATTTTAAAACTATTGCTGAAATGATGAAAGTACCAACAGAACAAGTTTGGGCAACTTTTTTTTTCAAGCATGTTCAAGCGATAATGACTCATTCAAGTGAGCCAGAGTTTGCACCAGCCGAACCAATACAAAGTAGGTTTGCAGATGCAATTAATTATTTATTTTTAGGTTATGCATTATTATGCGAACAAAATAAATTTCCTAAGCGATTAACTTTTCATGAAAATGAAGCGTCTATTGATATAACAACATGAATATATATCTACAAGCTCAATCCTGGTGTTTAGAAAACAATATAAAAGTTTATATAGTTCCTGTAAAAAATAAAAAGGAATGTTATATTGAAATTTATGATGATAACCGATTAATTAGATCACCTAATAAATATAAAAACCAATCAATAGCAAGTGATAAAATGTGGGATTTGTACTTATATTTGTATAATAAAAAGAATAATATTGAAATAAATGCAAAAAATTCTTTGTAATTGAAAAAATATTTGTATATTAGCAGTATGATACAAATACAAGATATAAAAAAAACATTCTCTAAAGGTAGCCAATTAGCTAAATTAGAGTTAAAAAATGGCAGAGTATATTGGTTTAATATAACTCATTTATCTATACAATTTTCAGATTGGGGGTTTACTAATCAAAGAATGCCTTTGTATTATAAGAGTAAAAAATCATTTTACACATCAATAAAAAGACACTTAAAAAAACAAACAGTATGAAAAACACTTTAAAAAATTTAGGAATTATAGAAATTCCAATGACAAATTCCAGAAGAAAAAATTTAGATACTTTTGGAGATTTAGAAAATTCTTGTATATGTTGCGGAAAGCCAACAAACGAGAAATTATTTATCAATACAGTTGAAGGTCCAGATGCTGTTTTTTCTCATATAACTGAAAATGATATGGCTGAACACGATTTATATCCTCAAGGTGGATTTCCAGTAGGTCCAGATTGTGCAAAAAAGTTTCCTAAAGGTTATGTATCTAAAATGAATTAAAACCTAACATAAAACGCCAGGCGAGAGCTATTGGCATTAGGTAATCAAAGGGGGTTTTATAACTCCCTTTTTTTTATGTATTTTTGTTAAATGGCAATTAGGCAAGTTTCGACACATAAAAAAAGGTTAATGTTAAAAGCATTAGAGGAAAGTTTATCAGTCGTAACAACTGCTGTTATATCGGTTGGTATCAATAGGCAAACTCATTACAACTGGTTAAAGAAGGATCCTAAGTATGCGGCTGATGTTTTAGACATTGAGAATGTGACATTAGATTTCGCAGAAAGCCAGTTACACCAACAGATTAGAGAGGGCAATACAACAGCTACAATATTTTATTTAAAAACAAAAGGAAAAAAGAGAGGTTATATCGAAAGGCAAGAGATTCACCATGAAAGCTCTATTGAAAGCAAACTAATTGAATGGACACCAGCACAACACAAAGAATAAAAGAGTACTGCAATAAACAATTCTATGAAGCGATAAACAGTAAAAAAAGATTAAAGATATTTCAAGGAGGTACTAGAAGCGGTAAATCCTGGAGCTTAATGCAATACTGTTTATACTTAATGACTACGGAAAAAAAACCTCTAGTCATATCAATAGTGCGTAAGACACTGCCAGCACTTAAAAGAAGCGTTTTAAGGGATTTTCTTTATATATCGAAGCAATTGGGTATCTATTGGAAAGGAGTGCATAACAAGTCGGATAATACATTTGAATTTAATGGACATACTTTAGAGATGTTCAGTACTGATGATGCTCAAAAAATTAGAGGATCCGCCAGAGATATATTATGGTTATGTGAAGGAAATGAACTTTTTTTTGAGGATTTCCAGCAGTTAGCAATGAGGACCAGGATTGAGATATTAATTGATTTTAACCCGTCTGATCCTGTACATTATTTATATGATTTAGCTGAACGAGATGATGCGGATCTGTTTTTATCAACCTATAAAGATAATAAATTTTTACCTAAAGAATTGGTAAATGAAATAGAGAGAATAAGAGAGAGGGATTCAGATTATTGGAGGGTATATGGTGAGGGATTAAGAGCAGTATTTAGTGAAAAGCAAATATTTAGGAACTGGAATTATATACCATATAAAGATTTTCCAGATATTGATGATGAGGTTATAGGTATTGATTTTGGATTCTCACAAGATAATTTAGCAATAGTAAAAGTAGGCAGACATAATAATAATTTATATATACATGAATTATTATATAAAAAAGGAATGACTAACCGAGATATTGCAGAGTTTTTAAAAGGAAAAAAATTAAATGAATTTATATGTTACTGCGATTCAGCAGAGCCAAAATCAATTGAGGAACTCCGCCAGATGGATGTTATAGCAAAGGGTGCCATAAAAGGACAGGGTAGTATAAACGCTGGTATTAGCTTATTAAAAGAATTTGATATATATGTTAGTGAGGAATCATTAAACATACAAAAAGAACAACAATCATATTTATATGATGAGCTAAAAGATGGTACCATAATCAATAAACCAAAAGCTAATCAAGCGGACCACCTAATGGATTCAATCAGATACTGCGTTTATTCAAGGTGGAGGCATAGAGTTGATTTTTTTGTTGTATAAAATAAGAAGTTATTATTTTGTATTTTTACATAAAATTTTATATTAATGGCATCATTCTTTAATAGGTTACGGTCTATAATAACCAGCAAATCCCAAAATACAAGCGAACAATACAACAGAGCAGTATATAATTGGCTCGGTAATACAATTATATGGAACTCTGAAAATGATGAAACTTACATAAATGACGGGTATAGAAAAAATGCAACCATCTATTCTTTAGTAAATATCATCACAAAAGCCGCTACTACTATACCATATCATGTCTATGAAAAGGTAAATGATAATAGCTATAAAAGATATAAAGCTCTACAAAGTGGTATAGCAGATCCTAATGTTATGCAGAAAGCTAATATGTTAAAAAAACATGCACTTGTTGAGTTAGAACATACAGAGCTGCATAAATTATTAGATAGACCAAATCCCGCTCAATCCTATGCATCTTGGATTACTGAATTAATTGCCTTTGGTAAGCTAACAGGCAACCGTTATATATATGGAATAGGACCAGAAACAGGAGAGAATATTAATAAATATACTGAACTATATGTGATGCCTAGCCAAGTTATAGAAATTAAATCAGGTGGTATGATGAAACCAGTGGAATCATATACATTACAATATAATGGAGCTTTTGATATTCCAGCTGAACAAATGTGCCATATTAAAGATTTTAACCCATTTTATGATGGAACGGGTTCCCATCTTTATGGTCAATCACCATTAAAAGCAGGTTTAAGATCTATGACAACTAATAACGAAGCTATTGAGAGCGGTGTTAAGTTCTTACAAAACCAAACAGCTAGAGGGATATTAATGAGTGAGGAGGGTGATTTAAATGAAGTTCAAGCGCAACAATTAAAGGATAAATTTAGAAAAGATCATCAAGGAAGTAAAAAAGCAGGTGATATTATTATAACTCCTAAGAAATTATCTTGGGTTAATTTTGGATTAAATGCTAGTGATATGAGTTTAATTGAACAGTATAATGCATCAATTAAAGATTTATGTAATATATACAATGTACCAGTACAATTATTAAACAATACTGAAAGTTCTACATATAACAATATGAAAGAAGCAAAAAAGGCATTATATCAAAATTGTGTAATTCCTGAGCTTATTAAAATTCAAGATGAATTAAATAGGTGGCTGGCTCCAATGTATGGCGATAATATATGTATTGAATTTGATTTTAGTGTAATCCCAGAGCTACAAGAGGAAACGGAAAAAATTGTTGAACAAATGTCTAAGGCGTGGTGGCTAACACCTAACGAAAAAAGAGCAGCAATGAGTTATGATTTTGATGAGGATAGTGAAATATTAAATGAATATTACATCCCAGCTAATTTAATTCCAGCAAGTGGTGATATAGAAATGCCTGATATAAATGATATTAATGATATTCAAGTTAATGAGGATATTGAAGTTAATAAGGATGAAGTTAATGAGGTTGAAGTTGTTAATGAGGATAAAATAAATGAGTAATGCCAATACCAAAACCAGGAGAATCACAAAGGCACTTCGTTGCAAGGTGTGTAATAGATAATGAAGCTAGAACAGATTTTCCAGATGCTAACCAAAGAATTGCTTTTTGTTATTCCCAATATGAAAATAAAGATGAGAATTTTTTAGATACTAAAACTTTTAAAATATCTAAAAAGTTTGGGGATGCTTGGCGAAATGCAAATGAAAAACAAAGGTTAATAACCGAAAGGCGAAACACTAAAAGATTTACAAAATTTTATCAAAAACAATATAATTTAGCAGTAGATAATAAATTAACATATAATGATATTAAATATGAAAATTTATTTAAATATAATGATTTAAGAAAATTATATGATGAGCTATATTTAGATACATCAATGCATTTTGCTAAATGGTATGCTAGAACTTTTGATCTTTATATAACTAAAGGAATTAACCCAAAACAATTTTTAAATCAATGGCAATTAGCGATTATAGGATATGCCCAAACTAATACAGCTCTAAATATTACAGGCGTTGCAAATACTGGCAGGAAAACAGCAATTAAATTAATTCAAAGAATGTTTGCCGATCCTGACTTTATGATTTTAGGAGCTGAGGCAAAAGCAAGGATATTAAGAAAACAATTTAGAAAATATTCTAAATATCAAGCCATGAGAGTAGTGAGAACAGAATCCACAAGAGCCGCAAATTTTGGAATTGAACAAAGTGCGCAAAGTGTATTTGCAGGGAAAGATTTAATTAAAAGATGGTCGGCGGCAATAGATGGGAGAGAGAGGGAATGGCATAATAGAGCCAATAATCAAGAGGTGCCACAAAAAGAATATTTTGTTGTAGGTGGTGAATATATAAAGCGACCTGGAGAGGGATCCGCTAGGAATGTTATTAATTGTAGATGTTCCGCTGTCTATTTACCAGTTAAAGATGCACAAACTATTAACGAACTAGAGGGAATGAATTTTGGTTTAGCTGGTAGCACTGTAATGGATTCAATTGCAGTTACTAATGTTATGAGAGATATAAATAGAATTTCAAGTACTGTTGCTGCTGAAACTGTTGCAACAGAGTTAACACAAAAGGAATTAATGCGACCATCTAATTGGGATGATTTTGTAAAAGGCAAAAAAATTAATGATGATTATTTAGAACTTTTAAAAACACAAGTATCATTAACTAAAGTAACTGGCGGATCATCACAAAGAGGTTTAACTATTAGAATAAATAGTAAAAGATATAAGAATAATATTGAGGATATTTTAGCGCATGAAATTGGACATGCTATTCATACACAAAGGGGGTGGCTAACTCAGTATAGTGCAAATCCATTAATTGAAAAATTATATTTAAAACATAGGGAGTTTTTTGGTATGAATTTAAGAGGTGCAAAAAGAATTGCACATCAAAAAAAATTCAGAAACAGATTTGGTTCAATTAATGGAAAGTTTAGATCTAAAGAAGCATATGATAAATACATAAAAGCAAAAAATAAAACCAGAAAAAAGTTTCCAAATATGTCTGATGCTGAATTTAATGAAAAATATTTAGCTATGGCTGATTATATTGGTGCTATTACAAAAAATAATATTGCCTTTGGTCATTCTACTGCTTATTATAAAACTAGTAAATGGCAAATGTTTGAAATGTTTGCTCATATAATGGAGAATAAATATGCAACAAATAATGTTTTTAAATTATTATATCCAAAATTATATAAACAAGGTATCGACATGTTAGATGAATTAATAAAACTTAACCCATGATATTAGATGAATTAATAAAAGATTATATTGATAATTACCCAAAAAATGGTTTTCCTATGGAATTAATATTTGCATTAGGCGAGGATAAAGCAATTGAAGTGTTAAAATTAAGAGAAGGTAGGGAAATTAAATGGATAACCGCAGGTGATAACACTAGGGATGGCGGTGAATATATATATATTTAATTTTTAGTAATTTTGTAAAAAAGTATAATTATGGATTTTATATATAAATCGACTCCAATTGGGGATCAGGTTATGGACTATGACGAAAAAAATAATATTGTAAAAGGTTACGGATCTTATTTTGATAATAAGGACAGCGACCAAGATATTATCCGAAAGGGAGCATATCAAAAAACAATTAAAGAAAATGGCTCTAGGGTTAAATATTTATATCAACATGATATGATGCAACCTATTGGAAAAATGAAGGAGCTATATGAGGATGAAAAAGGATTGGTATTTGTTGCTGAAATTCCTAAAACTCAACTTGGTAATGATGTAATTGAGCTAATGAAAGCGGGAGTAATTACAGAAAACAGTGTTGGTATTATGCCAATTATAAAAGAACAAAAAAGCGATTATAGGGAACTAAAAGAGGTTAAACTATATGAAATAAGCGCAGTAACATTGGCGGCAAACGATCAAGCAAAAATCTTAGACGTTAAGTCAATGGCTAACATAGAAAAGGTTTACAAAAGATATGATAATATTTGTAAGCTACTTAGAAAAGGTAAAATCTCAGATGATATGGGATATGCCTTAGAATCAGAAATATTAAAACTAAAAACATACTTCATTAATGCCACACAGCCGATTGAACAAATCACTGAGCCGACAAGTAAGATGTCAGAAGTTGATATTTATAAATACTTAATTAACAAACTTTAAAAAAATTCTATTAAAATGGATGAAAATGTAAAAAATCAGCTTGACCAATTAGGCGATATTATAGACGCTAAATTGGAAAAAGCTCATGGACAGGCAGTCGATTCGGCGACTGGAAAGGCAGATCAAACCTTAAAAGGTGAAATCAAAAACCTAACACAAAAATTTACTGAAAGAATGGATGCTATTGAAGTATCTAGCAAAAAGAGATTTGATGCATCTCAAAGAGAGGATAAATCCTTTGGTGGTAACTTAAGAAAAGCTATCAAAGAAGGTGCATTAGATGCTATGCGTAATGGTTCTAATAGATCATCAGCATTTGAAATAAAAGCGGATATGACTGTTGCGGCTGATTTCACTGGTGATGTTATACCACCACAAAGAATAGCAGGATACAAATTTGATCCTACAACTCCACAAAATATAAGACAAATTATCCCTATTGGTTCAACTAATAGCGATGTTGTAAGATATGTTAAAGAGAGTGGATATTCAAATGGTGCGGCACCAGCTGCGGAAGGAGCAACTCTAGGTCAAACTGACTTTGATATGACTGCTACAGATGCTAACGTTAGAAAAATTGGAACGTATTTAAGAATCTCAGACGAGATGCTTCATGATACGCCTCAAATTTCTAGCTATTTATCAGCTAGGGTTCCAGCTAAATTAATGGAAGTTGAGGATGACCAAATTTTAGGCGGTTCTGGTGTAGCTCCTAACTTAGATGGTTTTTATAATTCAGGTACTAATTTTGATGTTTCAGCTAGTGGTAAATTTTATCATGCAGTTGAATCAGCTAATGAATTTGATGTACTTGTAGCGGCAATCAACCAATTACAAATTGCTAACTACAAAGCGGATTATATTTTATTAAATCCAACTGATTTTCACAAGATCTTATTATTAAAAGATACTACTAATAACTATCTTAAGGATCAAGTGTATCAAGGGTTACAACCTAATTTCTTAGGTGTGCCAATCGCTGTAAATAACGAAGTTAACGCTGGGACATTCCTAGTTGGAAACTTTGGTCAAGCAGCTCAATTATGGGTTAGGGATAACGTAGCAGTTGAGTTCTTTACAGAGGATGGAACAAATGTAAGAGATGGATTTGTTACTGTAAGAGTACAAGAGAGAGTGGCATTAGCTACTTACTTGCCAAATGGTATTATTGATGGCACATTTAGTACTGCAAAAGCAGCACTAGAAACTGCATAATAACCATTATTATTATAATTAAAGGGGTATTTATTACCCCTTTTTTTATGGAGTTAAGTGAAATAATAATAAAATAAATGCAAAATATTCTTTTAAATACAAAATATATTTGTATATTAGCGGTATATTACTAATTAAGGTAATACAAAAAACAACAATAATTATGAAAGTTCAAATTAATCCTCAAGCTACTGAACAAATTAAATCTTTTAAAAATGTTCAGTTTATTAATAAACAAGATTTAGAATTTCAATTATCAATAGTTCAATTAGGTTTAAAATATAACAGATACCTTCAAATGAATATTAGATCAGTAAAAGGATTTGATAAATTAGATAAGAAACACACATTTTTATTTGATCTTAGTTGGAGTATGGGCAAAATTTTAGAAACATTTGATTTTGATTCTTTAAATAATAGAATCCAAAAGTATTCAATAACTAGTGAAACATCACCTACACCAACTGCAATTAATTAATTAATAAAAACAATGGGGAGCTGAAAAGCTCCCTTTTAAAAACAACAATAATTATGAAAGCACTTAACATTAAAATTACAAGCAATGACATACCTAAAATGACTATTATGCAATTGCATAATTTATTAGATAATTTAGAAAAAGCACAAGATGAAGCAACTGATGAATTATCAAGAAAATTAATAACTAGAAAATTTGAAAATGATTAATAAATTCTTAAATCAAAACCCAAATAATTGGAAGTGGCTAATTATCTTTTATGCTGTAGCCACTATATTAATAATCCTGTTAACTATAAAAATATAATCATGGCAAACAGGGAAAAATTTTTACATAATTTTAAAAAAGCTAAAAGGCAAAGAAAACACCAGGAATTTGTTTTAAACAATATTTTTAAAAATTATTCAAAAGGTTTAATTGAAATAATAAAAAATAATGAATCTAAATAAAATATATATAAAATATTTTTTAGCATTTAGTTTACTTGGTTTAGCTTGTAGGGTGGTACATCTTTATGGTGATTTTTTAACAGGAATTATTCTAGCAATTTTAGGATTTTCAGTATTAACAAATGAAATAAAAAATAATTAATAAACATGCCTAAAATACTTAATATAGGTGATATAATTCAAAGCTCCATAGATCCTGAAATATGGAATACATTACCACCTGTAAAAAAAATTAAGATTTTATATCACTTGGATATAATTCAAAAAATTATACATTCACATAATACTTTTTAAATTTTAGTTGTTTTTTGTTTAAATTCATGTGAATGTTAAAAAGCCAGTTATTAATTTAATTGGCTTTTTTTATATATTAACATAGTGAATCATAACCAAAAGGGATGTTATGCCGAGTATTTGTTTTCTACAATGGCAATGAAGCAAGGTTTTAACGTCTGTATGCCACTATTAGGAGCTTCCCATTATGATTGTATCATTGAAAAAAATGGTACGCTCTATAAGATCCAAATTAAATTTATTAGTAAAGACAGAAAAAAAAATACTCATAATAAATATTCTGAGCAATGCGTATTACGTAGAGCTGGGCGTTTTTATAAATTAAAGTATGTTGATTACTTTGCTTTATATCACCAACAATTAAATGGATTTTTTATAATACCAAATAAAGAACAAAAAACAATAAGAATAAGGGCGGGGGGTATTTATAAAGAAAATTTTAATAACTTTGCTATGATTTCATAAATAAGTTAGAAGTGTCACTACTTAAAAACTAGTGGCACTTTTTTTTTATCTTTACATAAAATAATTATTATGAAAATAAAACTTTTAACATCAATTTCTAAAGAAGGGCGAAATTATAAAGAAGGTGATATAATTGAAATTAATGAATCTAATTTAACTAAATGGATCTCTAAAGGTTGGGGTGTAGCTATTGAAAAAAAAGAAGCTAAACCAAAAAAAGAAACAAAAGAGTTAAAATTAGATTCTAAAGAAACAAAAAATGAGACAGGTAAAAATTAATTCCACAACAGGTTCAGAAATAGTAAGCTCCGCAGATTTAAAGCTATATGCTAAAATTGACACAGCCGCAGATGATGCTATAATAGCTAGGCAAATAACTCAATCAAGGATTTGGTGTGAGAATTATATTTCTAGGGATATAGTTGCTAAAAATAGATCTTACTATTTAGATGAAACCAGTGGAGTTTTTGATTTACCTTTTGGTCCAGTTGCATCAATTTCAAGTATTCATGCTGATGGGGTTTCCTTAACTCATACAAATATTGGATTGGACAAAGAAACTATTGAGCTGGATAATGGATATGCTAAAAAAGTCACAGTTGTTTATATAACTGAGGGATTAAATGATTCCTTAATACAACAAGCAATTTTACAATTAGCATCTACATATTACGAAAATAGAAGTGATTTTAATAGTGGTGATGAAAATAATGCCTCTGATTTAATACCAACTGATGCTAGAGATATTTTAAACTCATACAAAACCATGTTTTTATAATGAATCCAGGTAAATTAAATACTAGAGTAATAATAAAACAAATTAATAATACCGCTGATAGTTATGGCGGCTATACTAATACTTTAACAACTTATTCAACTATTTGGGCAAATGTTAAACAAATAGACGGGGAAAAATCCTCAAAGTATGGACAAAGGGAAACTAAAACAAATGTGGAATTATTATGTAGAGCTGAAACAATAGATCAACTTCCTGGAGAGTATGTTTTTCAAATTGATGGGAGTAGTGATAATTATAGAATAAATAATGTTTTTGAAAGTGAATTTAAATATATTACTAAAATAACAGGTACAAAAATAGAATAATAATGTTAAAAGGTAGGGTAAAAATAAACACAACAGATTTAGCATTATTAAATAAAAAACTTAATAAATTAAAAAAGTTTAGTAAACAAGGTTTTAGTGATGAACTAGGATATACAGCCGCAGATATTGCAAGTGTAGCGACTGATGAAGTTCCTGTTGATACTGGACATTTAAAACAAACTATTGGTTATGGTGCTTCAAAAAACCAGGCAAGTGTTCATGCTCTTGCAACATATGCCGCTTATGTAGAATTTGGAACGGGTTCAGCAGTATCAACCGCAGACGCTCAAGCATTAGGAATAGATTCATCAATGATTAAATCAATGTTTAAAGGGGATGGGAAAAAAGAGGTTAATATGAAACCTCAACCTTATTTTTTTCCAGCGGTTAGAGCTGGGTTTTATGAATTACTTAAGAGGTTGAAAATAAAAATAAATAAAGCTATAAAATAATGTTAGATCCTATTAAATATATAAGAAAAAAAATAATAACTCTTTTAACAGGTGCGATTACCCATGACAGTTCTACAGTTTTAATTTATAATAGGGTGCCTAGTGGTGCCGCTTATCCATATATTAGGGTTTATGGACTATCAACTAATGCTATTGATGATAATAAATCTAAATATAATGTTGAATGTATTACTAGAGTTGAAGTTATTACAAGATTTTCAGGTTCTAGCGGAGGCGATTTAGATGCAAATACTATAATGAGCCAAGTAATGGCATTATTAATATCAAAAAATCAAAGTGGTTTCGATTTAAGTTCTGATAATTTTAACTGTTATGCTGTTCAAAATGAGGGGGTTACATATCTTGAGGATGATTTAGTAGATCATACATATTTCAGAGCAATTTTAGAACTATCAAACAAAGTAGAACAAACCAGTTAAAATGGAAAATTTAAACATGAAAATATATATATTTAATACAATAGCTATAAGTATTTCAATGACAGATATTGAAATATCTTTAAAAATTATTTTATTATTATGTACAATAATTTATACAGTAAAAAAAATAATAGAAAAAAATAAAAAATGATTAGCAAACACATCTCAGAAAAGGAGGCAACTAAATCTATCACCGCAATGCGCTTAGGTTTAGCCAACACTCCAGATGGTTCTATTTTAACTAATATGAAGGGAGTGGCTGAGAGCGTTTTTGAGCCACTTAGAAAATGGGTTGGAGGTCCAATAAAGATTAATTCATTTTATCGCTCTGAAGCACTTAACAAGGCAATTGGTGGCTCATCCAAAAGTCAACATTGTTATGGTCAGGCAATTGATATTGATGATGTTTATGGATTTAAAACGAATGCAGAAATGTTTAACTATATAAAGAAAAATTTAATATTTGACCAGATGATTTGGGAATTTGGCAATGGTGATAATCCT
>Ga0209090_10000240_pt1 | contig 34036 bp, 39 predicted proteins | sample ArcticOcean_MG_C_9_FD_187432 | JGI IMG/M metagenome (GOLD analysis project Ga0209090, IMG submission 187432) | Marine microbial communities from western Arctic Ocean - ArcticOcean_MG_CB2_152 (SPAdes) (version 2) | ecosystem: Environmental > Aquatic > Marine > Oceanic | place: Arctic Ocean... | reverse complement strand
GTGAAGAAAATGAATGTTATGCAATTAGTTTAAACCTTAAGGGCGGTGGATGCGCAGGCTTTGAGTATGACTGGGGAACTATAGCAACAGCAGCAGATGTTGAGGCAAAAGACTTAGTAATAGATGCCGGAGAAGGCAAGTTTGTAGTAGGTGGACATAGTATGATGTTCTTGTTTGGTACTGAAGTAGACTATGTAAAGTCTATTGTAGGAGCAAACTTTGAGATACGTAACCCTAATGCACAATCAGCATGCGGCTGTGGTGTTAGTGTAAATTTTGATATAGATAAACTGGCTGAGCCAGCAATATAACGGAGCATAAATTTAATGGCAAAACAAGATGTAAACATCGGCGTAGAAGGAAATGACGGCACTGGAGATAGTATCCGTGAGTCGTTCCGCAAAACAAATGAAAACTTTCAAGAGCTATATGCTGTATTTGGGCAAGGTGGCCAAATTAGTTTTACTACGTTAGGTGACAGCCCAGATACAATACAGTCCGGTAAAATAGTTACTACTAATGCAGATGGCACCGCTATTAATTACAGTACGATAGGTAGTAACAGTGATTTAGATGCTGCAATAGTTGATAGTATTAATGTTGATGTAGTTAGTGTTCCAGGAAAAATCATATTATCAACAACATTTGATGCTATAGTTCGTGACACTGTTTCTCCAACATTAGGCGGACATTTATCAGCAGGTGGCATATTTGGTATTGCTGGCGTTGCAATTAGTGATGATGCCGCAACAAAGCTTAACTCGCAGCCAGGTAGAGATACTAGTTACACTATTGACGATCTAGTAATTACTAAAGGCTATGCTGATAGACGTTATATTACTAGCGGACTTCCAACTCGTGTTGCTGCTGAGCCAGCTACAAATACACAGTACACATTAGCTATAACAAGTTACATAGACGGCAACTTGTTTATTAGCGGCCACGGATATGACAGCGGTGCCAACGGCACAGGCTTTGTATTTACAGCTGAAGACACTGACCCTACAGGTGTAACAAGCGGAACAACATATTACATTCGTTACGTAACAGCAGACCAATTATCATTATTTGTAACACAAGAGCAAGCACAAACAGAAAGTGCAAGTGCCGCTGCGGCAACTAAACTCACAGTGGCAGGCACTATTGCAGCAGACGATAGTCACACAATAGCAGACGCAGGATTTGATAAAACACTATCAGGCAACTTCCTAAGCGATGTTGCAGTGCCTAGAGAAAGCATTGTAAGACGCCAAGGTGATTCAATGACAGGAGAACTTTTCCTAAATGATCATCCAGGAGACCTAGCAGGAGACGGTACTCCTAATGGACCAGAAGATCTACAAGCAGCTACAAAATATTATGTAGACAATACTGCATACTCAAGCCCAGAAGTATTAAATGTTAGTACAATCGGTGATGACACTATGCAAGGTGTGCCAAACGGTAAAGAAGGTACGTCACTTACATATGCATTTAAAACAATTAACGCGGCGGCACGTAGAGCAGCAGAATTAATTAAAACTGCGCCAGAAGAGCCAGGTCCGTATTTCCAAACACTTACGCATACAAATTTTACTACAGAAGCTATAACTCTTGCTGCTGGTGTTGAAAATGCTGTTAACGTAATTACTAGTGCAAATTTAAGATTAAACAAGAACTATATAATTGCAGAAGTGTCAGGCTTTCTTGCATTTAAATATCCAAACTTTACTTACAACGTAGGCACTTGTGAACGTGACTTAGGTTTAATTATTGATAGTTTAAGACTTGATGCTGAACGCGGCAACAATGCAAACTACTTAACAAGAACAGCAGCAGAACGTTATTATTCTAGCGTAAGTGGTAGAATTGCTATTTCATCGCAGTTAAAGCAAACAACTGATAGTTTTTCATTCCTAGGTGGATTAATTACTAGTTCACTTTTACAAAATTCATTGTATCAACAAAAAGCTGTTGCAAGCATTGTTGTTAAGACAGGCGCTACTCCTTCGGTAGTTACTACTACAACTGTACACGGTTTAGTAAGTGGCAATCAAGTAGTGTTTGACAACATTGCTGGCATGACAGAAATTGAAGATGTAGTTGTATATGCAAAAGTAACTAGTACTTCACAATTTGAATTATTTACAGATGCTGCATTAACTACAGCATATGACAACAGTGCGTTTACTCCGTTTGTAAGCGGAAACATTGGCCTAAGATACCAATCTAAATTTGTGCAAGACAAAAGTCAAGCACAAGCATGGGACGGCGCAGCAGGTGGTGCAGAACCACTCGGAGCAGGATCAATTACAAACAATGTTACACTACTAAACAATATTATTAGTAATGGCATCGAAGCAGGTGTTGATATATCGTTTGGTAACAGATATAAATTACAACTTACTAACAATACTGGCGGCGAATTAGATCAAACAAATCCAGATAATACAGATGCTATTCCCGGTAAAGTATTACGTGGCAAGCGCACAGGCGCAATAGGACGTATTATTACGTTCACACAAGATACTAATTCAACTATATTTTATATGCAGCTACTATCACCAGTTCAGTTTGAGGTTGGTGAAGAAATTGAAGTTGGCAACTACGTAAAAGCAAAACAAGTTCTTATTAGAGTTGAAACTGGTATATACGAAGAAGACTGGCCTATTAAACTTGCTAAAAACGTATCACTTAAAGGTGATGAATTTAGACGAGTAATTGTTCGTCCAAAACGTAGAACATCACAGAGTATATATGCTGATACGTATTTCTATAGAGATGCAGAGTTTGACGGAATAACACTACAAACTACCGGTACTCCGTTTGTCAATCAAACTGGCGTTACACAAGGATACTTTGGACGTCACTACTTAACTGATAATACAAAACCAGCTAACGTTGGAACAACATTTACTAACCTCGGCAAGTATGAAAATGCTGCCGCGATTATGAAGGCTAACAAAGAATTTATACAAGACGAAGTAATCTTTTATATTAACTCTACTTTCCCTGCACTAACATATGACGAAGCGAAATGTCGTAGAGACAGTGCGCTTATTTTAACAGCAGTTGGATTTGATGTAGCACTAGGTACTAATTATAATAGTGTAACAGCAGGTCTTGCTTATCAACGTGCAAACGCAGTAAATGCCATCGGTGCACAGGGTGTTGCAACTAACGCAGCAATTACATTCTTAAAATCAGCAGCAGCAGCTTTAATTACAGGCAATGGCGGAACTGCTGAAGGGCAGACGTTGGCCATAACTAGATCAAACGCAGGCTTTGATGAAATACTTGATATCATTGCTAATGGTGTTGTAAGTACAGACACAAGTGCAGACGCTTTAGTATTCCCTGCACCAACAGGTGGCAGCGCAAACAAAGTAAATGCATCTGCACAGTTACAAGCAAACAGAAACTTCCTTGCAGCAGAAGTATTAGAATACCTTAACGTAAACCATAACGCTGTGTATAATACAATGAGCCAAACTAAGTGTTCAAGAGATGTAAAGTACATTGTTGACGCATTAAGCTATGACGTACTATATGGCGGTAACACGGGTTCTGTAACAAACGCACTAGCATACTTTGTAGGTGCAGCAAGTCAATTAGCAGCAGGGCAACAAGCAGCTACAGTAGGAGCATATCAGCACTTAGCAACTATTGCAAGTCAAGTTGTTACTGAAGCAGCAGTTACTAATTTACAAAGTGTAGTATCACAGGATACAACAGGTACAGCAGCAACATCTACTGAAGCTACTGAAGTTGACGGCTTGGTACAAATTATTGAAGATGTTATTACAGCAGGAAACATAGCAGGTATAGCATCTACAGTAAGTCCAAGTGTAACATGGGCAGCAACTGAATATAAGCTAGGACAAGCAGGTATCGTTGCAGGCGCAACAGCTACTATTAATAATGTCATAACTTACATTGACCTTACATTTAAAAACTTTACATACAACGAAACAAAGTGTCGCAGAGACACAGGATACATTGTTGACGGTATTGTAAAAGACTTAAAATCAGGTGGTAAAGAATTTGCATTAGAGAATCAAGGCCAGTATTGGTCAGGTTACGTAAGTAGCGGATTTAGTGGACAAGAAACACAAACAACAGCAGCAATACAGCACATTAGTACACTTGCTGGATCACTATTATTAGGAACTGCTCCTACAAAGAATGCAGGTACAAATTTTGATCCTGATGTAACTTTGGGCGAAACAGAACCAAACTGGGCAGCTGGCGTAAGTTATCGACAAGGTGATTTTGTACAAAAAGGTGCAGTTTATTATAGAGCATTAAAAACTCATGTATCAAAAGCAAGTGACGAAGGTACTGATGTTTTAATTCCGACAGAGTACCTAAAGTTGCCTGATATAACTTTATGGAAATTAGTAAGTAGCAGTGTTAATATAGTAGGCAAGCTAGTTGATACAGTAACTTTTGCATTTAATGCAGCATACAATCCACCAAAGCGTAATGATGCAGACGGCATGGATGTATTCTTAATGGACGATGCAACTATTATTCGTAACCTTACTGTACAAGGGCATGGCGGATTTATGTGCGTACTTGATCCTGAAGGGCAAGTATTAACCAAATCACCATACATCCAAACTGCTTCAAGTTTCTCAAAAGCTGAGAACAAAAAAGCATTCCGAGGCGGTATGTATGTTGATGCATTTGCTGGTAACATGCCTATGCGAGTTCAAGGTAACTCGGGCAACTACACTGACGCAAACGGAAGTGTCGCACTAGATGCATTTACACTTTATGTTGAATCACAAGACGTTGGTGGACAAGATCAAGGATTAAGCTTAAGAATTCCAGAATTTCCTGCTCCGCTCTATTACAGAGGACAACGTTATCAAGTTAACGCTATATCAAACTATGATAGTTCATTAGGTAGAGCTATTATATATCTTGATCCGGGTAGTAACAACGGCAATGGCTGGAACTTTAGTGGTACAACACTAATAGGTGCCGGCGGGCATGATCAAGATGATTATAATCAAGATATCTTCTTGCAAAGTGCTGGTAACAGAAGTATTCTTGGTAATGACTTTACAAATATTAACGACTTAGCATACGGACTTGTAACTAATAACGGTGCGTTTTCTGAGATGGTTAGTATGTTTACATATTACTGTCATGCAGCATACTATGCAAGTAACGGTTCAGAGATTAGATCACTTAACGGTTCAAATGGTTATGGTAACTTTGGCTTAGTTGCTGAAGGTGCTGATCCAAACGAAATTCCAGATCAGGTTACTACACTAAGAAGTATGGTACAATCTGTTAAAGCATTTACATATAGCGGATATACTAACGCAGCTGGCGATACTAGTTTCACAGTATACGACTTTAAAGAAGCACCATTAAAGAACGCTTATGTCTATATCGACCACGGTGGCGTTACTGGTGCGCTAAACTATAAGATTACTAACGTACAAAACTTATCAGATCTAAACAACGATAACACACTTGGCGATGCAGGATCTGTTGTAGTAACTGGTATAGAGACAGCATCATTTACTTCAGGCACTGAGGGCTCTAATGGTGTTTATACCCTAGTTGCACAAAAATCAACTAGTGCTTTAGGCAGCGGTGCTCAATTTACTATTACAATTGCTGCCGGAACAGCTACAGTAACAGCAGTTACAAATGTAGGTAGTGGTTATGCAAATGGCAATACTATTGTAGTATCTGGAGCAGATGTTGGCGGAGTTGATGGCACAAATGATTTAACTATTACTGTAGATGCAGTGTTTACTAACTTTGCAGGAACATTTACTAATACTGTTTATAAATTAACAATACAAGAAGCTGCATCAAATCTTGATTACTTTCCAGCATTACAAGATAATCTTGCACATCGTGATGTAATTGAATATAGACACGGCGAAACTATGATATTCGACGGAATTGACACACAAGATATTTCAGAGCGCCCAAGTACTGCTATTAACTTTGACGAAAGTGACACAGTTACGTACAGAAGTACTGGCTTTACTGGAACTGATGATCAAAGTTTAGCATTACAAGCTGACGAAATCAAAACAGTATTTGATGACGATTATGCATATGTTGTTCCTACAATTGATTTTGCAAATAAAGCAGTTAGTGCTCCAACCGGCAGTGGCACGCTAGGTAACGCAGTAACAGACACATATCTAGCTATTGAAAAGTTAAGTGCTAAAGATGCTGTACGTATTGTACAACAGTCTACCGATGCAACTAACCAAACAATTCTAAATCCAGGTGACGGTGGCTATGCAGGCGGTATGATATTTACATACGGTGGTAGAACACAACGAGTTATTAGCTACGGTCCAATGACATCCGATGTCATTACTAATGTAACTAGTGCAAGCCCAGTAGTAATTACAAGTGCAGGTCACGGCTTATCAAACGGTGATAAGGTTGAATTTGATTCAATAGTTGGCACTACAATATTAAACGGGACAGAGTATTATGTTGGAAGTGTAACTACTGACACATTTGCTCTTTATACTGATGCAGGGGCAACTTCTGCACTAAATGGTGCAGGGTATCCAGCATATGTAAGTGGCGGCCGTTGGGTAACTACTGACAGTGTTTGGTATGTCCAATCAGTATTTGTTGCAGGCACAGACGTTAATGGAGTTGCAAGTGCAGGAATAAGACTTAGCCCGACAGCAACTAGAACTATACATTGTGGACTTATAGCAGGATCAACTGCTGAAATTACAGTTGCTATATCATTACTACGTGCAACAGGACATGACTTTACAGAGATTGGTACAGGTGGATTTAATACAAGTAACTATCCAAATGTATTGTTAGGTGCTCCGCTTGGTGGATCAGCTTCCAAAGCTGGGGCATATACATCAGCAGATGATGCAAGTAAAGCACAAGTATGGGAGCGTAGAAAAGGTAGAGTATTCTTTATCAGTTCAGACAACGATGGCTTCTTTAGAGTTGGTAAGTATTTTGTTGTAGACCAATCAACAGGTAGTATTACTTTCGCAGGCGATGTTGGTATTTCAAGAGCAGCTTCATTAGGATTTAAAGAAGGTGTTACAATTGACGAGTTCTCAAATGATGAATTGTTTACTGACTTATCAGACACAGCAGTACCTACAGAAAAATCAGTTGCTAACTACATAAGTCGTAGACTAGGACACAATGGCAGTGCGCAACTAACTGGCACAAGTAGATTTGCTCCAGGCTTCTTAGCACTAGACGGGTCTACTCCACTAGAAGCTAACTTAAATGCTAATACTAAGCAGATTAAAAACTTGGCTGATCCAACTGACGACAACGATGCAACTACTAAAGATTTTGTTGCGCAAGCAGTTAGTAACTATGACGAACTTGATGATTTAAGAAACGTTACAATCCACTCAGTGTCAGATGCTAACAAAGCAAAGCAAATTCTTACTCCAACAGGTAAGCGTAGGCTACTAACTGATCCTGAACTATCTGGGTCATTTACAGTTGGCGGAACTATTACAGATGGTACTGCACAAGGTACAGTAGTAGCACTTGAATCGAGATTTGATAAAGTACTAAACAAAAACGTAAGGTACATTACTTACACGCTAACAACTGTTGGTGAATTTAGTACAACAGCAAGTCCAATCAACAACGGTGTTGTCGGAAGTCCGGGCTCAACAACAGCAATAGTATTAGAAAATCCAGTAGATGAATTTACTAACGCTTTTGAATCAACTGCTAGTGATATTAATATTACTGTAAACAGATTAGCATCATCTACAGAGATTGATTTACAGATCGAAGCACAGGCCATTATTAACAGTGATGTTAATAATACGGCAGCAATTGCACAAAGCAAACTTGCAATGACTATTGCAAGTACAGCGGCAGCAGCACCAACAGGCACAGCAGCACAAAAACAAGCAGCAAACGGACTTGCAAGTTTCGATAGTGCAAACTTTGAAATAACAGACGGCTTTGTTGGTATTAAAGCTGGAGGTGTTAGTTATGCTGAACTTCCACAACAGCCTACTGATAGTGTTCTTGGACGCAATGCAACTGGCACAGGCGTAGCAAGCGCAGTATCATTTAGTACTGTTGTTGCAGAAGGCGGTGGTTTAGAAGATAGCGACTTTGCATCAGTACTTGCGTATGGTTCACCTACAAGAACTGCACCAGGGTCTGTGCTTATAAAAACAGGAGCGGGTGCGTATAACACTAGTGTTATTTCATATGAAAACACAAACACTAGTATTGCAAAACGTGACGACAACGGTAGACTTCAAGCAACAGCACTAATTATCGGCGGCACAAGCACATACGAAGTATTATCTGAATCATCAGGAACACTGTCACTTAAAACTCCTGCACAAGGTACAATCTTAACAGCAAGTGGAGGAAGTAAGCCGCAACTAAACACCGGTGGTAACATTAAAGTTGGTGATATGGCAGTTGCACCAACTGAGAGTATATTCCAACAAAATAGTATATACGGTAGTGTAGGCGGCGCTGGTGCTGCAGAAGAAACTAGTGCAATATCATCACGTTGGGTGTACACTAGCTTTATAGAAGCACCAAACGAGAAGAACGGAACTGGTACTGGTATCGGACTTGGCAGCGGTACAGGATTCCCAGGAGCTGCTGGAGACGTTATGACGTTTGTTACTTCCGGCTTAGTACGAGGTAAAATAAGTAGTGTTGGATTTACAGGCGATGTTGTTGGTACAGCATCTAATATCGACGACCAAGCAAACTCAGCTACAATTGCAGCAGTAACAGCAAACACTGCTAATAGAATTGTATTACGAAATGCAAGTGGAAACTTTAGTGCTGGTACAATTACTGCTGCTTTATCAGGTACAGCAACAAATGCTAATAACATTAATGTTGACGAGAAAAACGATAATGTAAATTATCAAGTATTGTTTAGTGCAAATCAAGGAGCAGGATATCAAAGACCGTACATTGACAGCAATGCTACGCATTTGATGTACAATCCAAGTACGCACTTATTAACAGTAGGTGGATTAACAGCAGTAAGATCGTTAAGTACAGGCGCAGCAACAACTACAGGTACTGTTACAGGTAGATGGAGTTTAACTGCTAACTCACGCTTTGAAGCTACGTATGCGGATTTGGCGGAGTATTACGAAGGTGATACTACATACGAAGTCGGAACAGTTGTTGTGTTTGGTGGTGATAAGGAAATTACAGTTAGTACCGAACACAAAACAACACGTATTGCTGGCGTAGTAAGTGACCAAAGTGCATACACAATGAACAGTGAATGTCCAGGATATAAAAATCTAATTGCACTGCAAGGTAAAGTTCCAGTAAATGTTATTGGTCCAGTTGCTAAAGGCGATATGCTAGTAGCAAGTTCAATACCTGGTTATGCAGTAGTTGATAATGATCCAAAAGTTGGTAGTGTAATTGGTAAAGCAATTGCAATTAAAACAGATAGCGAACGTGGAACTGTTGATGCAGTAGTAGGTAGAGTATAAATGATAAAGCAAATAAATACACTAAGCGAGGACACACATGACAAATAGATATCCACTTATAGTTGATGCAAGTGACGGCAATAAGATTAAAGAATTACCAAGCGGTGACAATCTACAACTTACAGGTAGTGCAATTACTGGAGTAACGGATGTAACCGCAAGTGGTACTATTGCTGGCGGAGTACTAAGTGCTACAAGTATTAAAAAGGGTGGCACAGAAATTGCTACTATTGCAGTAACAGGTGCATGGACCGATGTAGTAGGTAGACCTACTCAGTTAAGTCAATTTACTAACAACTTAAACTTTTTAGTACCCGGAAATAACATTAGTATATTAACTAATGATTCAGGGTATTTGTCTACAGTTGCATTTGGTGATTTAACAGGTCTACCTACTACAATAGCAGGGTATGGCATTACTGATGTAGCTTCATCTGGACAAGGAGCGTTGGCAGCTACTGCAATACAGCCGGGTAACAACGTTAGTAGATTGTTTAACGACTCGGGTTACTTAACAGTATCAGATATTCAAAACGGTTTAGTTACTATTGATGTTAATAACACCGGTGACTTAGTTGGTAGTGTATTTGCAGACGACTCAACGGTGATGATTGACAGCATACTAGCAGCTATAAATTTAGATGGCACAATTAGAGGCAATGTTAGTCCTAATGCCAATCAACACAATCTTTGGGACTTAGGTACAAATACAGTAAGATTTAAGAATGCATACTTCCAGGGCGATGTATCTGTAGGCGGAGCAATAACAGGGTCGCTAGCGTTCTCCAGTCTTACCAGCACACCGACTACACTTGCAGGATATGGCATTACTGATGCTATTGCCGCAGGTGGCACAGTAACTCCGGTAAGTGTTAATACATTAACAAACAAAACTATTAATACTGCAAGCAATACTATTACTATTGTTGAAGCAGATATTAGTGACTTAGGTAGTTATCTAACAAGTACAGGTGTATTAAGTTCACATACAGATGTACATACTGCAACGCCAACAAACGGACAAGTACTTACTTGGGATCAAAGCAACACACGTTGGGCTCCTGCAGCAGCTGGTGGTGGAGACTCAATTGGTAACTTTACACTATCATCTAGTGTTATTGATACTGACGATAGTAGTGGAATTACTATTACTCCAGCAGTTACTATTAGTAGTGATTTAAATGTTGAGAACGATTTGCGTGTAACTAATATAGTTTATGCAGAAACTTTTGAATCTACAGCTACAGGTGCGCCAACATTAACTAGTGCAAGTTCAATTAATCTTAGTGCAACTGATAGAGTTACAATAAACAAGAGTCCATTAAAGTTTGCAACCTTTACATCAACAGAAAGAGACGCACTTACAAGTGTAGCAGGTGATACATTATTCAATTCCACTACTACGAAGCTACAAGTTTATACTGGAGCTGCTTGGGCAGACCTACATTAAGGAATACTTATGAGTGAAAGAGAATATATTGTAACCCTTAACAAAGGTGTCGACTACGATGCATTTAATCAGGAGATGATAGCAAACACTGGTGCCGGAGATATTCCTGGACGTAGTGTAGATATAGCAGACGCAAGACTAGGGTCACAACGTAATACACATTACTCCCTTACAGACGCCGAAGCAAGTGATTTAAAAAACGACAGTAGAGTATTAGATGTTGCAATTCCGCCAGATCAAGATGATAACTTAGAAATTGGCCTTACCACAACTTTTAGCGGAACTTTCTATAAAGGATCTTCAGAAGGTGGTGAATATATAGACTGGGGTAAAAGACGCCACAGCGTAATTACTGAAGATACATCTTGGACAACATCGTTAGCAGGATCATATGATTTTAATCTAGATGGTAGTGGAGTAGATGTTGTAATACAAGATAGTGGATTACAAGTAGACCACCCAGAATTTATAGACGAATACGGAGTTAGTAGAGTACAACAAATTAATTGGTACAATGCAAGTGGAATAAGCGGAACACAAAGCGCAAACCATTACAGAGATTTCGATGGACATGGTACTCATTGTGCAGGAACAGCAGCAGGTAAATCGTTTGGATGGGCAAAGAACGCAAGAGTGTATAGTGTTAAACTAGCAGGACTAGAAGGTGCTGGCGACAGTGGTACTGGTATTAGCATTAGTAATGCTTTTGATGTTATTAAATTATGGCATAGAAATAAGCCAATTGATCCTGTAACAGGACAAAAGCGACCAACTATTGTTAATATGAGTTGGGGATATAGTACCGCAGCAACTTCTTTAGACAGTGTATCATATAGAGGAGTAACTTACACCAGCGGAAATGATGCTAGTTTTAGTGCTACTCCTAATTCACATATGAGAGACACTTATGGAATTTATCCATATAATACAACTAGCGGTTATAGAGCACCAGTAAGAATAGCGTCGGTGGATACAGATGTAGAAGAATTAATAGACGAAGGTGTATGTGTTTGCATTGCTGCAGGTAATAATAGTTTTAAAGTAGATGTTAGTGGTGGCGATGATTATAATAATTCATTTAATAGAGGATCAGGTAATGTATTTTATCACCGAGGTAGTTCACCCTATAGTGTAAATGCATTTATGGTTGGTAGTTTATTAGCTCAATCTAGTACAGCAGATAATAAAGTGGGATTTAGCACAACAGGGCCAGGGGTAGATATTTACGCAGCAGGTAATAATATTGTTAGCTGTACAAGTAATACAAATAAATTTAGTGATGCCGCGTACTACGGTTCTGCTAGTTTTAGACAATGTAATATTAGTGGCACTAGTATGGCTAGTCCGCAAGTATGCGGAGTAGGAGCATTATATTTACAAGCAAACCCAATGCTCACACAAGCACAGTTACAAGATATGATACATAAAGATTCGAGCGAAACATTAGAAGCAGGATCGCTTACCGGGTACGGTGACACAAATGATGCCATGGGCGGACCACGGAGAGTAATGGTATCAAGATATACAAAAAACATACCTTTCTCAAATACATTATCAGGCACAGTAAGTATCACGAGTTAATAAATAGTAATATGGAGATCACAAATGGCAATAACTAGAATAAATGTAGGTACTGTAGCAAATGACAGTACAGGAGACGACCTAAGACAAGCGTTTGTTAAAGTTAATAATAACTTTGATGAATTAGATGCAAGAGTTGTTCCACAAAACGAAGCAGCAAACTTAGGAGCAGGCACCGGCGTGTTTTATTCTAAAGATGGCGCAGTACTAAACTTTAGAAGTTTACTTGCTGGCGATAATGTTGCACTTACTTCAGATGGCGCAACTGTTACAATATCTAGTCCAAGTACACTTTCAATTGCATCAGACAGCACAGCATTAAATATTTCAGGTGCTAGTAGACAGTTTGGTATTAAAGGTGGACAAAATATTACAACTGTAGTTAGTGCAACTGATATTAGAGTTGCCATTGATCCAACTGACTTAATTTTCCAAGATACTAATCCAGCCCTTGGCGCAGCACTTAACGCTTCTACGTTTAATATTAATAACGTAGGCACACTAACTGCAACAACTGTAGCTGCAACAGCAATTACAGGGCCTCTAACAGGCACAGTAGACGGAGTAGATGTAACTAATCTAAATCGTATAGTTACTAATGCTGATTATGGCGACACTATCGGAAATGCTACATCTGGATTGGAACTATTATTTAGATCAACTACAATTACATACGGAACAGTAACAACACCAACGGCAATAGTATCAGATTACGGTACACTGTAATTTTCGATAAATATGCTATATAGGGAATAGATATATGGCAAACTTTTGGACAAACAATAACGGAGACAGCTTAGGTACCTTGCAAGAGCAAGTTACTATTGCACCGTTACAACTACCACTATCACAAGCAAGTGCTACGGTTGCATTAATTAGTGGCAAATTACCTGCAGGGTTAAGGTTATCTAATAACACTATTGTAGGTACTCCGATAGAAGTTGCAAACGAAACAGTTAGTACGTTTGTACTTAGAGCAACATATGACTCACAAATAAGCGACAGGACTATTAAAATAACAGTCCAGGGTGCAGATGATCCTGTATGGGTTACTGCTCCCGGCTTATTAGCAGCAGGCAACGGCGATACTTTTTATATACTAGATAGCGCACCAGTTGACTTCCAACTACAAGTTGCAGATAGCGACACTGAAGCTGGGCAGATACTAGAGTTTTTTATTCCAAGTAATGGTGGCACGCTTCCACCGGGCATACAGTTAACAAGTGATGGCAGACTAGTTGGTATAGTTGATCCTATTTTAGCAATACAAAAATCTGTAGGTGGCGGACAATATGATGACGCCGGCTTTGACGCAGGAACTACTTCGGCATACGACTTTAGTGTACCGAGCGCTAACGGCTATGACAGCTTTTTTTACGACACAACAATTTATGGCCTAAATACTCCGACACGCTCTCCTAAAAAACTAAATCGGTTTTACGAGTTTGTAGTTAGTGTAAATGACGGTGATTCAATTTCAAGTAGAACTTTTAAATTATATGTTGTTGGCGATGACTTCTTTAGATCAGATACAACTGTTATGCAAGTTGGTACTGGAATCTTTAGTGCAGACAATACACACATCAGAGTACCAATTTGGTTAACCCCAAGAGACTTTGGTTATAGGCGAGCAGACAATTATGTTACACTAGTACTTGATGTAATTGATCCTAATACGTTAACTGGCGTTGTTAGTTATTACAAGACAGCAGCCAACGATGATAGTAGTAACAGTATACTTCCTCCAGGATTAACCCTAGACACTACCACAGGAGAAATTGCTGGCAGAGTTCCATATCAACCAGCAATAACAAAAGAATATAAATTCACTATTGCTGCAAAGCGCATCGGGTATGATATTGATACCGTACAATTAATAGAATATATGTACGAAGGTGCAAATATTGGTATAGCACAGCTTAAAGTAAGTAAGTTTGACAAATATTCAGCGTATGCTATTGGTAAAGAATTTACAGTAGCCGGTGAAACATATTCTGTTACTAGTATTAATACAAGTAATACATTATATGATGTTCTAACATTAAACAGAGCTGTTGTTTCTGTCTTTACTAAAGGCATTAGTATTAACTTTGGTACTATTGCTATTACTGAACTAGAAGAATCTGTTAGTAAAAAGACATTTGTTATAAAGCTATTAGGTGAGATAGATTCAACTATTGCATATACTACTCCTAGTAACTTAGGATCGTTTAGTGCAAACTATATTAGTACTCTTTCTGTTGTTGCAACAACAACTGTGCCAGCAGCTATATTACTTTATAATGTAACAGCAGGCACGTTGCCGCCAGGAATAACATTATCGTTATCTGGAGAACTAATTGGTAAGGTAAGGAGCTTTGGTACAGAATCAAATCCTGGGCTTACGGTATTTGATAATCAACAAATGCAATTCGACGGAAATACTACTTCGCTCGATCGTACATATAAGTTTACTATTAAAGCTCAAGATCAATTTGGATTTAGTGCAATTGAAAAACAGTTTAGCATTAAGTTAGCCGATCCTGATAATAAACAATATAGTAATGTTTTCATGCGCCCTTTATTACCAACAGCTCAACGTACTTCATTTATTAACTTTGTAAATGATGCAGAGATATTCCTTCCAGAATATCTATATAGACCGGACGATGTTAACTTTGGTGTACAAACTAAGATTAATATTCTTGCTTATGCAGGTATCGAAGCCAAGTCGCTAAACTACTTTGCTGCCGCAGCAGCTAAGAATCATAAAAGACGCAATCTTACAATTGGTAAAGTAAAAACAGCAGTTGCACTAGCACCTGGGACAAAAAACACAGTCTATGAAGTTGTATACTTAGAAGTTATTGATCCGCAACAGTCCACTAAGAAAAATAAAAAAGTTGCTAACCAAATTCAAATTAAAAATACTGATAAAGTAACAGTTGACAGTGCAAGATATCATACTGTTGATGATTTATACAGCAGTCAATTCGCCGACTTTACTGTTTATACCAGACAAGCAGGAGAGCTTAAAGTTAAATGGATTGACAGGTTGTCTATAACTAGTAGGACAAGTGTACTTAATCTTCCTGCTACAAATACATTATCAATAATCAGCCGGGCTGGTTATTCTTTAAATATACCATTTGTACCAGGAATTGTTGAAAGCAATAAACTTAGACCAAACCCAACAAATGTTACTACAGTTGATAGTACTGCTATAAAGGTTGACGGAACAAATGATACAACTCGATATATATCTAACTTAACACATATGAGAGATAATATAAAAGCAATAGGCGAAACTGAAAAGAACTTTTTACCGTTATGGATGAGATCTTCACAGGCAGACACTGTAACTGAATTAGGATTTGTTAACGCTATTCCGTTATGTTACTGCAAGCCTGGCACAGCAAAAATAATTGCAAACACTATTGATTTTAATGGAATTGACTTTAAACAATATGAATTAGATGTTGATAGATATGTTATTGATAATTCAGAAGGCGTTTCAGAAGAACAGTATGTTGTATTCGCAAATTACGAATTTAACACTTAACAAAGCTAAATATGAATACAGGAGAAAAATAAAATGGCAAGTACAATTAGTACAGTAGGATTCAACGCTGCTTTTCCAGTAGCAGGAGTAGACAACGATAGTCAAGGCTTTCGTACAAACTTCAATGTAACTAAAGTAGGGTTAGAGCAAGCAGCAACGGAAGTTTCTGCACTACAAGCAACAACAGCAAAATTAAATGCAACTAACGACTTTAATGGCAGTGTAATTAGTGAAGCTAAACTTCAAAAGAATACCGAAACTGTATATTCCAATGCAGCACGAGCAGGTGCTTGGCCTGTTGATTGGGAGCAAGGACATTACCAAACACTACAAGCAACTGGCACATTAACAGCAACAATTACAAACTTTCCAGCAAGTGGTGTAATGGGCAGAATGCGTTTACAATTAACCGGTAATGGCTCAGAATGGGTTATTACCTTAGCAAGTGCAACTGGTTCAATTATGACTGACGCCAATGCTGCTTGGACAGGTGATACACTTACTGTCAACAGTGCAGCTGAGCCTGTTATAATTGACTTATGGACTATTAACGGCGGTACAACAGTATTTGCTAACTATGTAGGCGTATTTGCTTAATGTTTAATCCGCTAGTTGATAGTTTTGCGGACCTAAGTGACGCTGAAGTAGAAAATAAATCTATTGAACTTCAGCGTAAATACTTCATGACGCATAATCCTCAAGTACAAGAACAAATTGCTGCGATACTAGACATGTATCAACAAGAAAATAGTTCAAGACGGGCAAAGCAATATCAAAAACAGCAAGAACAAAATGGCGAAAAAGGACTTGACAGTTTAATAAATATAAGTTAAACTGTATACATGCTTATAAAAACAGACGAACTCGGTATTCCGCGATTTACAAATAAAGATCTAGTTGACATGATCTATAGTGGTCATGTTGATAAGTGTCATGTTGTATTGTGCGATCCTAGTGATAATGTAGACAAGTTCAATGCAGCAATGCGAGAACAATACCTGCCTGAGCTTAAACAATATATTCCATTAGATGTAGAACAAAAAGACTTTGACACAGCGTTACAGTCGGAATGGTTTATGCCTGACGAATATAAAGAACTGGATATAGTACGTTTTTTAAACAATAGAGAACTTACTTACGAACAAAGAGACCGTGTTCGAGAAGAACTACATGAATTTACTGAACGTGGTATGTTACCACTATTACGTTATATGTGCTATCTTGTAGATTTTATGCGTGAAAATAACATTGTTTGGGGTGTAGGACGTGGTAGTAGTGTAGCAAGTTATGTGCTATACTTAATAGGTGTACATAAAATTGATTCAATCCAGTATGACCTGGACTGGACCGAGTTCCTGAGATAAGTAATACTATAACTAAAAGGAGGCTATTAACATGGCAATGAAACAACCAGGACGCATAGTCCACAGAAGTGCTAACGGCAAGGCCGTTGATATGGATATGTTACGTCAGCGTAATGAATTAACTCCGGCAGTAGGTAATGCTAGAGTAAATGCTCGAGGCGATGAATTAGGTGCAGGTGGAAGGATTGTTCGTAAGAAAGAAGATCTTCTCAAAGACTATTATGCAGCAGCCGAAGGCATGCAGGAAGAACAACCTGTGGCAAAAAAACAACCTACAGAGGCAGAAGCTGCTGAGTGGGAAGAAGATGACGACGGAAATTTTGTACAAAAAGGTAACTAATAAATGGCGTTAAACTTAAACACAATAAACGGTACACCGAGAGCAGTAGGCGATCGGACACTTGTAACAGATATGTTTTTTGGAGAACAAAAAACAGCAAGCGGTCTTATCATTAAAGATGATGATGGCACTACACGAGGAATTTATCCGCGTTGGGCTAAAGTTTATTCTAAAGGGCCACAGAACAAAGAAGTGTTTGAAGTCGGACACTGGATTCTTGTAGAACACGGTCGGTGGACTCGCGCAATGACGATAAATACTCCAGAAGGAGAAATTGAAGTTCGTATGGTAGAAACTGACAGTATATTTGGCTACTCAGAAGAGAAACCAAATGATATCTATATCGGATCAGAATACTCAGATGGCGAACATGCTACTGTAGATCCAAGTTCATTTGTGAATTCATCAGGAGCATTAGCACAATGACGAATACATTCACAATTCGTTAACCCACAATATTAAAGGAAAAAATTATGACAGACGTATTTAAAGACATTGACACATTTGCAACAGCATGTGATCAACCAGCAAGCCCAGAAAACTATGAAATGTATATTGGTCTTATTGACGAGGAATATACAGAGTTACAAACTGCACTTGGCAACAATGACGATGTAGAACAACTTGATGCACTAATTGACATCTTGGTTGTTACTATGGGTGCTATCAGAGCCGCAGGATTTAACGGCGAAGGTGCTTGGAAAGAAGTAATGAAAACTAACTTTGCAAAGATTGACGACAAGACGGGCAAACCGTTTGAAAAACGTGAAGATGGAAAAGTACTAAAGCCAGAAGGTTGGGTTGCACCTGATTTAACAGCGTTTGTGTAACTATGCTTTATGTGTTTGGCGATAGTTTTTCTTCACCACACGAACAATTAACTCAGATTACTTTTAGTGATCAATCTGACTATCCTTACCAAAGTTTAGAAATGAACTGGTGTGGGTTAGTCAGTGAAAAGTTAAATGGCAGTGCTACACATATAAATGATGCTATTTTAGGATGCCCGAACGAATATATCTATCAAGGGCTTCTTCATAGATTTGATGAGATGCAGGCAGGGGATCAGGTCATTGTACAGTTATCATCATATGACAGGCAATGGTTTATTGAAGATAAACCTCATCTTTCAAATTTTGAGTCAACTAATGTAAGTAGTAGAACCGAAATACCAAAACAAACACAAAAAGCTATAGATATGTTTTATAAAAATTTATACTTTGAAGAACGTTACAAGATAATTTATCAAGCATTTGTTTCTGCAATGTTTAGTTCTAGTGTAATATTAGAACGTAAAGGTGTTAAACTTTTAATTATACCAGGGTTTCATAATATCTCAGGTATAGTTGGTACTTTATCAGATGCTAGTTCTAATGAATTTGATAGTGAAGAAACTATGGGGTTGTTTTATACTAAGACAGCAGACAGTCGTTATAATCATCTCACAGAAAGAAACCATAAGGCACTTGCCGACAAGGTGGTTAAGTATTTCACAGCAGGTGAAATGATAGACTTAACAACTGGATTTGAAACTTCAATCTATACCAAAAATAATATTTAAAAACTACTTGACTCCTTAGTTACTATATGCTATAATAGTGTATAATATAATTAAGGAGTTTTCTTTTGGCAACACACGGCACTATTGACTTAGAAACTATTGATACTAGTCCGTCAGCAACTGTCCTATCACTAGGTGCAGTTAAATTTAATCCGCTGAACGATAGCGAACCACACTCTGAGTTGTATCTTAAAATTAATATTGATGAACAAGATACACTAGGACGTACTGCAAGTGACAGCACTATTGAATGGTGGGGCAAACAAGATCCAAAGATCATGGAAGAAGCCTTTGACCAAACTGGTGCTGTTAGCGTAGATGAAGCTCTACGTCAAATTAGCAAGTGGGTCGTTGGTATTGATACATTATGGGGACAAGGATATGGTTTTGACTATACCATACTAGAAGACATGTTCCGCCGCGCTGCAAAGCCGATTCCGTGGAACTTTTGGATTATACGGGATTCTAGGACCCTTTTTGGATGTTGTGAAAGCGATCCACGTAAAGGAATGCAAAGCAATTTACACAATGCATTAGCCGATGCATATTTTCAATCAAAAGCAATTCAAATTGCTTACAACCAGTTAGGACTTAAACGATGAATCCTCCACCAAGAGAACAAAATCAACACGATAAAGATGTAGAAGAATTTTTAGCCAAAGGCGGCGAAATACAAAAGTTTGGATACGGAGAAAGAACTGAAAATCTCGAAACTTCTTATAGCTTTTATGGCAGACGTAAGAAACCTGCTGCTACTGCTGCTACTGCAGATGCCAAGAAGCCAGCTAAGAAGAAATAACAATGTTGACAAATAATGTTAAACGTGTTAAAGTAAGTGATATGTTAGATGATGATAGCGATATCATGAACGAGCTAGCAGATAAATTTGAACAACAATACGGAGAAGAACTTGAAAGAATTATGGGTAGAGAAGTACCGACCAAAGACAGTTGACGGTTATGTGTTCCGAGACGAAGCACAAAAGAAACAAGTAAAGACTTGGATTGAAGACAAAAGTATTCCGCATTTGTTGTTTAGTGGTGCTGCCGGCATCGGTAAGACAACACTTGCTAAACTGTTGTTTAACGAACTAGATCTTAATCCGTTAGATGTTTTAGAAATTAACGCATCGCGTACAAACTCAGTAGAAGACGTCCGTAATAAGATTGTTAACTTTGTACAAATGATTCCGTTTGGTGACTTTAAGGTTGTACTACTTGACGAGGCTGATTATTTGTCACCTAACGCACAAGCAGCACTACGTGGTGTTATGGAAGAGTATCACTCAACTGCAAGATTTGTTTTAACATGCAATTATGAAAACAGAATTATTCCTGCTATTCATAGTCGTTGTCAAGGCTTTCATATTGCTAAAGTTGACCAGACAGAATTCACAGCACGAGTTGCAACTATTCTTATTACAGAAGGTATTACTCCGGACTTAGATATTCTTGATACATATGTTAAAGCAACATATCCAGACTTACGTAAGTGTATAAATATGTGCCAGATGAATGTACAAGAAGGCAGCTTGCTTCGTCCTAATGAAGGCGACACTGGTAACAGTGATTGGAAGCTAGACATGGTAGAACTATTTAAGCAAGGTAAAATTAACGATGCACGTAAATTACTTTGTGGTTCAGTTCGTCCAGAAGAGATGGAAGAGATCTATCGCTGGCTGTATGATAACATTGAATTGTTTGGTGACGATGCACAACAAGATGCAGCAGTATTAACTATTAAACAAGGACTAGTAGATCATGCACTAGTTGCCGATGCTGAAATTAATTTAGCAGCAACCTTAATTAGACTTGGGAGAATTTAATATATGACATACTTAGTAACTGACAATTGTGTTAAATGTAAGCATATGGACTGTGTATCAGTCTGTCCAGTTGACTGTTTTTACGAAGGTGAGAACATGTTAGTTATTAACCCAGATGAATGTATTGACTGCGGAGTATGTGAACCGGAATGTCCAGTAGATGCTATTGTAGCTGATAATACTATGGATTTCGAACAGCAAGAAAAATGGACGGCAATTAACCTCGAATATAGTTTAATCTGGCCTGTTATTACATCACCACGTCCAGAAGATGTTCCGACGGATGCTGCTGAATGGGATAATATTCCTAATAAATTTGAAGACCATTTTAACCCAGCACCTGGAAAGGGCGACTAATGTTTAGTAAACAATGCAAACTACATCTCAAAAATACAAATATGACAGCTATGCAACACATGTTGCATGCTCTTAAAATTGCATTACAATTACAATTGCTAGTACCAGCAATTATTATACACAGTGTTGCTCCTAGAGTATTTACTACTATAGCAAGCGATACTATGAAAAGGATATTAGATGACAATCAAAGCAATTCTAGCATGTGATGACTACGGCGGCGTAAGTAAAAACGGTACATTGCCCTGGCCCCATAATAGCACAGACCTTAAATGGTTTAAAAGTAATACAGTTAATGACATTGTTGTAATGGGATCTACTACTTGGGAAGATCCTGATATGCCACGCCCGTTACCTAAGCGTACTAATGTACTAGTAACATCTCGTAAAGATGACTATCCTGGCGCACACGAGTATATGAACGGCAACTTAATTTTTAATGTAAGAGAACTAGCAAATAAGAATCCTAATATTACTACGTGGATTATCGGTGGACCAAATATTATTGAACAAACACTAGGAGTGATCGACGAATTTTATCTAAGTCGTATCCCAGGTGCATACGCTTGTGATACATTCCTTCCATTGAAGAAGATTGAAAGTTTGTTTTATCGTAGCTGGATAGAAGAAGAAGATGACGTAACATTTGAAATTTGGAAGCGGCGAACTATATGAAGCAGTATTTAGATGCCCTAGAGCATATATTAGAGAACGGTGAAGACGTAAGTGATCGCACAGGTGTAGGCACACGTAGCGTGTTTGGCTATCAAATGCGCTTTAATTTGCGTGATAGTTTCCCCGCAGTAACTACTAAGCGGTTAGCTTGGAAAAGTGTTGTAGGCGAACTACTGTGGTTCTTAGAAGGTAGTAGAGACGAGCGTAGACTTGCTGAAATTACATTTGAAAAAGATCGTTCAGAGTTAGAAGGAAAGAATACTATTTGGACTGCTAATGCTAACGCACAAGGTAAAGCGTTAGGATACCTAGAAGGACAACTAGGCCCTGTATATGGTCATCAATGGCGTAACTTTAACGGACACATGCACAATAGCGCACCAATGCTTAGTGGCATTGATCAGATTACTACAATAATTAATCAACTTAAAAATGATCCAGATAGTAGACGCATTATTCTAAGTGCGTGGAACCCTAACCAACTTGCCGCAATGACGTTACCACCGTGTCATGCACTTGCACAATTTAAAGTAACCAACGGCAAACTAAGTTGTCAACTATATCAACGTAGTGCAGACATGTTCTTAGGTGTACCGTTTAACATTGCAAGCTACAGTTTGCTTACACATATGCTTGCACAAATTGCAGGACTAGAAGTAGGCGACTTTGTATGGAGCGGCGGCGATTGTCACATCTATCAGAATCATATGGATCAAGTACAACAGCAACTTCAACGTACCCCTGTTAAAGGACCTACATTACACATGCCCACGTTTAGTACGCTCGACGAACTATTAAGCACTACAACAAGCGTATATAAGCTCTTAGACTATGATCCGATGGCTAGTATTAAAGCGCCAATGGCTGTATAACATGATGGGTGCCAACTGGCAAGCAGATCCGCAACGGTCTGTAGAAGAAAAGTTTGCTTGGTTGCCTGTGCGTAGCGGATCGCAAAAACGTATATGGCTAGAGAAATATTACATCCAACATACATATTACGATAACTTAGGTAAGCCGCCTATCAAAGGACGTAGTTGGACATATGTATGGTCTAAAAATGAATACCTATTAGCAACGATAAAAAATGAAATCTAAGCATAAGCTAACTGATGAGCAGAAAGAAGAAGATCGTAGGACTAGGATTCAACATCCTCATATGATCAAGTCTAAAGCACATTGGGATTGGGAATCTGGTTACGGTAATATGGAAGCACCAATAGTAGTGCCAAAGCCTGTTCGTCATACGAAAAAGATTGCAGCATTTGCTATCGCTATAATTGCACTAATAATTTGGTGTTACTGAAATGTTAAAGGGGACATAAAGCCCCCTTTAATTTTAGAGCTTACTCGTCTCCATAAACTCTTAGGACTTCTGCCACTGCTTTGTGACGTTCTATATCTCCTTGATCAAACTGGACTACGTCCAAACTATCTGAATTACTTTCGGTTAATAGTCTAGTAAAGTCTAATAGACCGTTATCTTTAATCCTATCTGCTTGATTAAGATCACCGGTCACTGCCATCTGGCTGCCAGTACCTAAACGTGTAAGTAACATTTTCATTTGATTTGGTGTTGCATTTTGCATTTCATCTGCAAGTATAAATGCATCTTTAAATGTTCTGCCTCGCATATATGCTAGCGGAGCAATTTCAATTATTCCTTCTTCAATCATCCCCTCAATTTCTTTTGCATGAAAATACTCTCTCAATACATCAAATATTGGTCGAGTCCATGGTGCCATTTTTTCTTCTAATGTGCCTGGTAAAAATCCTAGATCTTCGTCGACCGATACTGCTGGTCTAGTTACGATGATCTTATCAACTGCGCCTTCTTTAAATAGTTTAACCGCTACTTGCACAGCCAAAAGGGTTTTGCCTGTTCCTGCTGGACCAACACCAAAGACTATGTCTTTCTTAGGGTCTAGCAAGGTTAACACGTATTGTTCTTGATTTCTATTTCTTGGAAGTATCGAAACTGTTGATTTCTTTTGGACCTGTTGGCCCTTGGATTTGATATTAATTACATTATCATAATTGTTGTTAGCATGCTGCTTTGATTTAGCAGCAAGTTTTCTCTTTGCACCCATTAAGTTTCCTCCTGGTTTATGGAGTACGGCGTTTGCTTTGATAGTAAAGCTTCTGCCCTACAAAGATATTTAGCATCGAGAGCGACGAGTAAAAATAGTTGTTAACTGTAAAACGGTGATAAATAACTGTATAAGATTATAGGAAGCCACATGCAAGATATCTACGACATTGTAAAGAACATTGAAGGCATTTACGACAGTAACACTTCATTTCAAGTACTAAAAGATTTTGAAAGAGTATTAGACGAGTTGGACATATATGTGTATGCTAACTGGGAAGATGGCGAATTAGCCGAAGGTCCAGTTATTGATAGACATTGGGTTACCTGCTCGTTTATGTGGGATCGTAATAAGATGCCAGACCCAATGGGCGGACAGCGATTATTAGATTATGATTGCAAAGTGTTTATGGGCAAGGACTATGTTATTAAGCCACGTAAGATTCGTTCACAAGCCGACATTCGTCCAGGCAGTAAAAAAGGTAAACTTGATCGTGAACCAATATGGGTTGTAAAAATTCAAATGCCTAAAAAATTAATTGCAGACATCTATAGTGGTTCTAGCACTGTTGAAGAATTAGCAAATATAACGGCTCAAGAAACTCCACAAGCGGCTGACCAAACTGTTGATCAAACAGCAGTAGCAGCTCCGGAAGCAGCTGGGGAGGCTGTATAATATGGGACTAAGAATTGGCGACTTAAAAGATTTAGTACATCACATTTTTGAGATTGATTCATATGCTAGTAAAATGGGCGATGATAAGAATATTGTTACACTTAGTTTTACTGTTGGTGATAAAAACCCTGCTGATGACTTAATGAGATTTTTAGAAGGCGGATATAGCTTTATACTTGACAGTGATGTCACTGCTGGAGAACAGAGTGATGGTGCATATAGAGTGTTTGTTGAACTAGAAAGAGATAGATCAGCTAACGAAAATATTATGGAAATAGTTGACGGAGTATCAAAGCTAGCATCTGTAGATAATTTTAAATTCCGTTACTATAAAGGATTTAAAAGTTTTAAAGTATCAATGGAAAACTTAGATAGAGAAGTTCCATTAGATCCTGATAACTACGGCATAACAGTTTCTGAAAGTAATCTTAATAACTATAAGAACTTCTTCACCAATAGTTACCTAGAAGATATTGTAATGGAAGATACTACACTGTCTATTAAAAAAGCATATGCAGACACACTAGCATTTGAAGTTTTAGACTTTGGAGACACAAATAAAGTTGTAACACAAATTACTGAAACATTCGATGTTTTAAATTCATACCCAGAACTTATGTTCCTAACTAAGTATATGGGCGACTACAATATAAGTAAGTACGGGGATAAACTTGTATTTGAAAATAAAAATAAGTCCCTAGTTTTAAAAAGGATATAATTATGTTTGAACTACAGAAAGAACACCTGGCACTGTTAATTCCAGGCAACAAAAATGTCGATGCATGGCATGCAGCATTAGTAGATATCTTACCTAAGTATGGTATCACAACAGAAAGACGTATGGCTCACTTTATTAGCCAGTGCGCACATGAATCAAATAACTTTCGATCACTTAAAGAAAACTTAAACTATAGCGAGAAAGCACTTAACGCAGTGTTTGGTCGTTACTTTGGCGCAGCGCCGAAACGCAATGCAGCAGAGTATGCACGTAACCCAGAGATGATTGCAAACTATGTATATCAAGATGAGTTTCGGTCTGCACGTGGGCAACTAGGCAACACACAAACCGGCGATGGCTGGAGATTTTGTGGCCGAGGTCTAAAGCAACTTACTGGACGTAATAACTATGAACGTTTTGGTAAAACAGTAGGAATGTCAGCAGATGATGCAGCAACATATGTTGCAACTGAAAAAGGCGCTGTTGAAAGTGCTTGCTGGTTCTGGGGTGCAAACAATTTAAATTCAATTGCAGACACAGATGACGTAACAAAGATGACTAAAAAGATCAACGGTGGTAACATCGGACTTGCTGATCGTCAATCACGTTATAAGAAAGCAATGGAAGTATTTGGCAATCCTGTAAGTATTGTCGAAGATGACGGCGAAGATGACATTGATGTAGATGACATTGGTGTACTACGCAAAGGTTGCAAAGGTGAAGGCGTTAAGATGATGCAAGAAGCATTGGGCGTTGGAGCAGACGGAGCATTTGGTCCAGGAACAGAACGTGCATTAAAAGCATGGCAAACTGCAAACGACTTAAAGGCTGACGGCATTGCTGGTCCAAGAACTTTGGAAAAACTACTAGGATAAATTATGTTTGGTGCTATTAAAATTGCTATGGTAATGACTGTTATCGCTACTGCGGGAATGGGATACTTGTACGTTCAAAAACTGCAAAGCGATTTACAAACAGCACGAGAAAATGTTGCAAAAATGGAAGTAGCAGTACAAATCAGCGAAGATAGTATTGCTACTTTACAAGCAGATGTAGTTCGCAATGCAGAGCTTAGTGCAACATTGCAACGGGAGTTACAAAAATCAGAGCAGTACGGAGATGAACTTCGTGCTACACTACAAAAACACAACTTAACAGCACTGGCGCAGAAGAAGCCGGGGTTGATTGAAAATAGGATGCAAAATGCGACTGATAACTTATGGAGTGATCTCCGCAGCATTACTGACCCTAATGGGGTGCAGCTCAATGATGCCGGAACCACAGATAGTAACAGTAACTAATACTGTAAAAACAACCGTACCAATCGTAGCTCGCCCTAAGGGTGCGCAAATTAATAACATTAAGATATATGTTGTTACAGCAGAAAACTACGACGAATTTGTTGCAAAGTTTTCAGCAAAGAACGGCGAGCTTGCATACATTGCTATTAGTATTAAAGACTACGAAAACCTTAGTTTAAACTTTGCTGAACTAAGACGCTACATTGAGCAGCAAAAACAAATAATTGTTTATTATGAAGAAGCTGTCAAACCTGAAATCCCAGCAGAAGAAGACTAAATACACATAGTTAATTGAGGGATTATTACTATGTGGGATTTAATTGAAAGACTAACTGGCGATACATTGTGGATATACACAAGTATACTTGGCGCACTAGCTGGCGCTGCATTTCTAGCTTATTTTAAAGATACAAGGGCAGGGCTTTGGTGCTATGCTAAACTAGATCAATTCTTGGACTTCTTAGTTGTAAGATGGGGATTGACTTGGTTCGAGCAACCGACTGACGCCTGGCGTAAAAAATACCCTCATGTTACTAAAAAGATTGACGAGTTAGAAGCTCGTCTTGCTAAACTAGAGGGAAAGTAAAATGGCAGAAAAGAAAACAGTAACAGTCGATGAATCAGTTGCAGCAGCAATGGATGCAAACGGAGATGGACATATCTCTGCAGAAGAAATGCAAATGGATCTTGAATTTAAGCGCAAGCGTTTAGAAGACGAAGACTTAATGCGTGACGCACAACGTAACATGGCATGGTTTGCACTATTTGGTATGCTACTATATCCGTTTGCAGTTGTAACCGCAGTATTTGCAGGGTTGGATCAAGCAGCAACAGTACTAGGATCTATGGCTCCTACTTATTTTGTATCAGTTGCAGCAATTGTAGCAGCGTTCTATGCTAAAGAAGCAATATCCAAAAAGTAATCAGTAATACAATATCTAAATAGTTCATGCGATAAGTAATTGTATGAACTATTATTCTACCCTAGGCGTTTCGAGTAACGCAACTCCACAAGAAATAAAAAAAGCATACAAGAAAGCAAGTATGCAGCACCATCCTGATAGAGGTGGTAATTCTAACGAGTTCGTAAAAATTCAAGAAGCATACGAAACACTAAGAGATCCTGCTAAAAAACAGCAGTATGATAATCCTCAACCACAGCAACACCATCCATTTGGACAGCAACCTGGATCGTTTGAAGACATGTTTGGCGCAGCTTTTGGTTTTGGTAGACAACCGACTAGACAGATCCGTAATAGAGATGTTAATATAGAGTATGGTCTAACGTTTGAGGAGTTATTTATTGGGAAGACAGTTAACATACAATACAGACTTCCTAGTGGAAGAATAGAGATACTCGACGCTGCTGTACCACCTGGAGTTAAACAAGGCGATCAAGTGAGATTTGCAGGCAAAGGCGACGATAGTTTCCCACAAGCAGAACGCGGAAATTTAATTCTTAGTATTAAAGTTGGGCCGCATGCTACTTGGAAAAGAGACGGTGATAACATTACTACAACACAAAATATTTCTGTGTTTGATTTAATTTTAGGATCTACTATTGAAGTAAGAACGCCAGCTGGAAGGAATTTTAATTTAACTGTGCCTAAAGGTACAAAAAGTGGAACAGTGTTTAGTATAACAGGACAAGGCATACCTAATGTAAATTCAAGAAGGCCAGGCAATGCCCATATTAAAATAGACTCAATTGTTCCACATATACAAGACAAAACAATACTACAAAAATTAAAGGATATAAAAGATGAAATTGATAAAATCACCTAATGAATTTTTAAGTAAGGTTGCAGAGCCATTTGATTTTGATTCAATGGATGCTAAACAAGTGTCAGGTGAAATGTGCCAAGTAATGATGGCAAAGAACGGCATTGGTCTTGCAGCAAATCAAGTAGGAGTAGACGCACAGATATTTGTAATGCGGCCTACACAACATGCAGAAGTTACTAAACCATTTGCTGTCATTAATCCTGTTATCCTAGAAGTTAGCAACGAAATAGAAGAAGGCAAAGAAGGGTGTTTAAGTCACATAGGATTAATATTAAATATTAGTAGACCAAAGAGTTTGGTAACACAATTCCTTGACATTGACGGTAAAGAGTGTATACTAGAGTTAAGTGGGATAGACGCAAGATGCTTCCTACATGAGTACGATCATCTTCAAGGAATTGAATTCACAAGTAGGACAAGTAAATTAAAGTTGTCAATGGCAAAGAAGAAGCAACGAAAACTAATAAAGGAACACGCAAATGGTTGAACCAAGTAAAGATCTACAACTAGTATTTGACAAAGCAGTTAAGGATGCTTTCAACTTAAAGCACGAGTACGTTACACTTGAGCATTTGTTGTTTGCAATGCTATGCAGTGATAACTTCTACGGATTAGTTAAGGATTTTGGAGTTGATCCAGAGTATTTAAAATCTAACCTAGAGCACCACTTAAAAGTAGGGTGTGACGAAATTAAAGTTGCAGAAGACATGGGCAAATATAAGCCTAAGAAAACTGCTACTGTTGAACGTTGCTTAAATCGTGCGTTTACACAAACACTATTTAATGGGCGCAGTCATATTGATTTAAGTGATGTAATGCTTAGTATTATTAGTGAGAAGAAATCTCACGCAGCATATTATTGCGAGCAAGCAGGATTTGAAAAGGAAAAGTTTGCTGCTTATCTAAGCAGTGAAGTTGACGCAAACGAAGAAGATGAAGAAATGAGTGGCGCAGCGGCTAAGGCGCTTCGTGCATTCACAACTAATCTTAATGACGAAGTTAAAGCAAAGTCAATTGATCCTGTTATTGGGCGTGTAGAAGAGTTGGATGCTATTGCACTTGCACTAGGACGCCGCAATAAGAATAACGTATTACTTGTAGGTGACCCGGGTGTTGGTAAAACTGCTATTGCAGAAGGCTTGGCGTTTAATATCGAACAAGGCACAGTGCCCGAGTTCTTAAAAGAATATAATGTTTATAACTTAGATATTGGTAGTATGCTTGCTGGTAGTAAATATCGAGGAGACTTTGAAGAACGATTTAAACTTGTTCTAACTGCCTTAAAGAAAAAAGGCAAAACTATTATGTTCATTGACGAAGCACACATGATTAGTGGTGCAGGTGCTGGTGGCGGAAATAGTGCAAACGATCTTGCTAACATGCTGAAGCCAGCACTAAGCAAAGGTAACATTAAAGTTGTTGCATCAACTACGTGGGAAGAGTATCGCAAGTACTTTGAAAAGGATCGTGCATTGATGCGTCGATTCCAGCGTGTTACAGTTGACGAGCCTAGTGCAGAAGTAACTAAGGATATTCTAGTAGGCCTTAAGAAGTACTATGAAGAGTATCACAATACTACTATTACTGACGCGGCACTCGACGAAGCAATTAAATTAAGTGTCAAATATCAGTCTGACAAGAAGCTACCTGATAAAGCAATTGATTTAATTGACCAAGCATGCTCACGCTTTAATCTAAAAGTAGTAGAAGGTGAAAAAATTGTTGACGCATATGAAATACAATTTGAACTTGCTAAAGCAGTTAACTTGCCTGAAGAACAAGTAAGTGAACGCGAAACTGAAAATCTTGCTAATCTTGAACACAATATTAAAGGTCAAGTATACGGGCAGGATAAAGCAGTTGATGCAATTGTAGATAAAATTCTTGTTGCACAAGCAGGACTTAAAGCAGCAGACAAGCCTATTGGTAGTTTTGTGTTTATGGGACCGACTGGTACTGGTAAAACTGAAACTGCAAAAGCACTTGCTACTAACTTAGGTGTTAAACTTATACGTTTTGATATGAGTGAATATCAAGAAAAGCACAGTGTAAGTAAACTAATTGGTAGCCCTCCAGGATATGTAGGTCACGAAGATAGTGCAGGACAACTTATTGTTAAATTGCAAGAATCGCCTAACTGTGTATTGCTACTAGATGAGATCGAAAAGGCACATCCAGATGTATCACAAATCTTGTTGCAAGTTATGGACAATGGTAAAATCACAGGAAGTAATGGCAAGGAAGCAGACGCACGTAACTGTATCTTAATTCTTACTACTAACTTAGGTGCTGCTGATTCTGAGAAAAATACAATTGGATTTGGCGGAGAGTCGCAAAGTAACTCTTACGAAGATAAAGCCCTTAAGAAATTCTTTAGTCCGGAATTCCGCAATCGTTTAGATGGTGTAATTACATTTGATAAACTAGGTAAAGAAATTATGCTTAAAATTGTTGGCAAGTTCCTTGTTGAACTTAAAGATCAAGTTAAGGATAAAAACGTTAAGATTGCTATCACTGACGAAACACTTGACTACCTAGTAGAAAAAGGATTTGATCCATTAATGGGTGCAAGACCGTTGCAACGTGTTATTGATAAAGAAATTAAAATGCCACTTGCAAAAGAACTTTTATTCGGCACACTTAAAGACGGTGGCAACTTAACTATTGACGTAGTTGACAATGCTATTGCACTCAAGGTAGAATCACATGAAACAGTTGAACAAGTTTGAAACTACTAAACTATTTTATGACGAATACCCGTACAAATTAGTTGTAGTAAACGCACTATCGCATATATTTAGAGACAAAAATCTAAGTAGAGCGAAAGAAGATCTTAGTAAACTACAACAACAATTTGATCAAGGAGAGCCTCTAAAATGGGGCCCTCCTCAACTGTTTGAAAGACGAGATCGGCCAATTGAGATTGACACTTTTATTGAGGCAAAGAATTTATATATAGAATTTTCTAAACAAACTGATTACAAACTTCGTGTATCAAACCCATATATGCAGATATATTCTCACGACTATGATTGGTTAGTTATGCTGTCAAAAAAACTAAAAGGCGTAATTGAATTTTGGGAGCCAAGCAGTGAAAATGTATCTCAATTAGCTGCAAATACAATATTAGTTAAGCACCCTACTGATTTTAATTTTAAAGTCACGTTAGGGTATAACTGTGATCCTAATTTAGCCGAATGGATTAAGAAAAATCCAGACAAAGCTAAGGCAGGACCGGTATGTTTGCAAACTATACAACGTAGTGGCTACACTCGTGGATTATATTTTTATGCTAGAGACGAAAAGATCTTGCAATTACTAAATTTATTTGTTAGTAACGTAGTACGCATAGACAAATTAGTGTACAATCGAAAGATAGATAAATAGTTGTATGGCAAATAGCGAAACAATCTTATCAGCAAACACTCATCCAGGGGATAGTACAGTTACTACCGTGACTGGAGAGAAATTTAAAGGCGACGGTTACTACGGACGTAGTGACGGTTTCCACACAGTTCAATATTCACTAAGTGGGTTTATTGGTACAGTAACTATGCAAGGAACACTTGCAACTGCTCCAGGAGCAGCTGATTGGTTTACAGTGTACTCGCAAGCATATCCAGTAGTAGACGATGTGGGAACAACTTCATCTGTTATAACTAATTTTACTGGAAACTATGTTTGGGTTAGAGCAGTAGTCACATATACCGACGGTACTGTTAACAGCGTTATATTAAATCATTAAGGTAGTAGTATGGAAAACTTTGTATACATAGTAATGGAAAAGAATAATAGTTTAAACGAAAGTTTAGACGAAAGTATCTTTCCAGGCAGCGAATTGCACGAATCAGCACAAGGTGCTAGTGTGTATCAAATTCCGTTGCCAAGACAGTTAACTAACGAAGAAGCAGACGAGTATGCAAATCACTTAGCTAACTATATGTTTGCAGAAGGTCATGAAGACTTTGATATTGAATTTCCAACCGAAGGTGAAGATCTAGACGAAGTTACATTTGACGATGATGATGAGTTTTATGCAGAGTATGGCGAGTTGTGGTACAATGATGATGACGTTATCGACGAAGCAGAGTACCAAGGACGTACAGTTAAACTAGGCAAACCTATGCAAGGTGATGTTAAGAAGTTTAAAGTGTATGTTAAGAATCCAAAAGGCAATGTAGTTAAAGTAAACTTTGGGCACGGCGGAAGCAGTGTTAAAGGCAAAACTATGAGCATTAAAAAGAACAATCCAGCAGCAAGACGCTCTTTCAGAGCAAGACATAATTGTGATAATCCTGGACCACGTCATAAGGCAAGATATTGGAGTTGCAGAAAATGGTAAAAAAGTCAGAAGCAGAACTAATAAGAGATCTAGGTAATCGGTTAGCTAAGATAAACGGATTAGGTGACAGTAATTTGGAAGCAGAATCAACCGACTCGTTGCCGCAAGCTGACAATATTTTAATAGCATCTAATCCATACGGAACATCATACGCAGATGTTGTAGGAGAATAACATGAGAGCTATAGATTTAGATGAAGGCATATGGGATAAACTCTTTGGACCTAAAAAAGAGAAAACTCTTGCAGACGACCCACATTACAAGGGATGGCTGAAAATCTATAAATCTAGTCCAGATGCTGCATCTATGCATAAAGATAATAAAAAGTTTTTAAAGTATTACCTAGCAAACCGTGGAAAGAGTATATAATGAAAATATTTGAAGTAACTGATATAGAACAAAAAGATGATCCAGATCTAGGTTATGACTTAGTTGACGATACCAGTGTATGGATGCGTAACGACCCACAGTTTTACCGCAAGGAACTTTTTCCAGCTATGACTAAAATAGCCGATATGCACAGAAGTGGCAAAGAGATTGACCGTCATAAATGCTTAGGTGATTTAGTAGAAAAAGGTATCAATCGTTATTGTGCTCAGTACGACTTAGGAGCTTCGCCAGAACAAGTGTTTACTCAAAGTAACAGAGACGAACTAATTGACAAGATATTTGGTGAATGCATGGACGAGATTAAAGAAGGCGACTATACATGAGACTTAGAGAACTATTTGAAGACCGTAAAAAGAAAGTTGTGGCTGTTATGCCAGGCGGTTTTCATCCGTTCCATCCAGGTCACAAAAGTCTATATGATTGGGCAGTAAAAACGTTCGGACAAGGCAATGTTTATGTAGCTGCAACTGACGATACTAAGTCTAGACCTTTCCCCTTTAATATTAAACAACAATTAGCTTCTATGGCAGGTGTGCCTAAAGAAAGATTTATACAAGTTAAAAGTCCTTTTAAC
>Ga0209090_10000238_pt1 | contig 34071 bp, 39 predicted proteins | sample ArcticOcean_MG_C_9_FD_187432 | JGI IMG/M metagenome (GOLD analysis project Ga0209090, IMG submission 187432) | Marine microbial communities from western Arctic Ocean - ArcticOcean_MG_CB2_152 (SPAdes) (version 2) | ecosystem: Environmental > Aquatic > Marine > Oceanic | place: Arctic Ocean... | reverse complement strand
TTTTTAATCCTAAGTGATTGTTTTTGTTACAGGTTAATATTGTTGAGATGTGGTGATTATATCATAAAAGGGGGTTTTGTGACCATAAAGGGATTATTAGTCGTGTTTAGTTCTAGGGGATACTCTCTCTATGGATATAATAAGACTTCATTAAGCAAGACAAGACCGCAACGGTAACCACTAAAGGAAATATTATGTCTACATTCTTAAACACTTTTAGACCTTTACAAGAGCAAGTAAAGCAAACTGAATTAGCCTATGACATAGCCACTCAAGACTTGATAAATTATAACGGTTCAAGTTTTGAAGATTGCGAGGCCTTAACCGCGATAGCTATTAACACTTACCACACATGGAAAGCTAGTTTAAAAGCATTTGACGAGGCTTATTACGCCCTACCTAAAAATTAATCCAACCATAACGACTTAGAGGTCACACAATGAAAGACGCAAAAATAGAAGCAATCGTTAAAGAGATTACCGACAAAGTAATCGCCAACCTTGAGAACCTACCAAAAGACGCTAAATGGTCTAAGCCGTGGAGTTCTAATGGTGTAGCATTTGGGGCGCATCATAACCCCATCACTGGGACCGTATACAGCGGGTTTAACTGGTTCATCACCAATTTTAGTGGTTATGACTGCAACCAGTGGGTCACTTTTAACCAGTTAGTAACCAAATTCGGTAGAGATGCGGCCTGTAAATATGTCAAGGGCAATAAAACCACCGGAATTATCCATTTTAAAATGCTCAAAGATTCCCGCGATGCTACAGGGGCCACTCTCTATCCTAAAATGTCTCAATATCGCGTATTTAATGTCGAGCAGTTAAACGACTTTGATGCCTCAGTTTTTGGCCCCAAATCATCCGTTACCGATGCCCCAATTATACCAGAAAATGGCGTTAATTGCATGGCTAATCAGCTAGGTGTTGACCTTAAATACACTGGTAACAGGGCGTGTTTTATACCCTCGCAAGATCAAATTCATATGCCTACAGTTGAATCTTTTATTGATGGTGGTACTGGACGCGATCACCACGACTCGACTTTGTTACATGAAATAACCCACTGGACGGGCCACAAATCGAGATTAAACCGTAACCTTAAAAATGGGTTTGGGTCTAAGGATTACGCGTTCGAGGAACTTGTCGCGGAACTTGGGTCAGCAATGGCCGGATCAATTATGGGCCTGCCATATGAGGGGCTACAGCATGATGAATATATACAGAATTGGATTGAAGTCTTGCAGGGGGATCCTAGCGCATTGTATGAGGCTAGCAAGCTTGCGAATAAAGCTGTTCGATATATGGTCGAGAATAGCAAGGAAGCGTCAGAGATGGGCAGTAAGGCCGCTTAAAGTCCAACGCGTAGCCTATCCGCGATGGGTAGGTTATTCGATGCACTTTGGCATCATAACTAGAGGATAAAATCATGATTAAATTACATACTGATACTTGCGCTGAAATCGCGGATCTAATTAATACTATTGACGTTGCAATTATTTGCGCAAAATCCAACGATAGCAAAAAGGATGAGCCGGATTGTATTTTAGATTTCAGGGAGATTCACGGTAACTGGAGTTTTTGGTGGCACGAACGGGCTAAAGCCGTTATTTTATTGTATGACAATTACGGCATTAAATTGCCTGCTTACAATCGTGCCTGCGAGATCGTTAAAGATCCTATGTATTCCAATGCGGTGTTAACTTTAGAGCAAGATAAAAGACTAGAGGTAGCATAATGGATTACTTTGAATTGATTAATTTATTGTCAGATTCCACCCTTGAAATTATCAAGCTTGACCTTGACCGACAATATCAAGATCTACTGAGTAACATTGAAGATAAGGAATCAACAATCGAGGCTCACCGTAACAGTGGTGAGCCTTGGACGGTTTCTATCGCTGAAATGGAATCATTAGTCCGTGTTCATTGGTTTCAGTTAGAAAGCATAGCGCGGCATGTTGATCGCATTGAAGAAAGCCAACTAAAAAGGGGTTTAGTATGAGTACTCAAAATCAAAGACTATTAGCGTATCTTGATAAAGGATATTCCATTACAAGGATTAACAGTTTTAAGGAACTGGGGATTTTTGAACTGTCAGCGCGTATCTGCGAACTTAAAAAAGACGGGCATAACATTAAGATTGAGCGGATCAAAGGGCTAAACCAATTCGGGGAGAAAATAAATTATTGTAAATATTCCCTAATCAAGCCAGTGGATTCAAGCCCATATCAACATAATCGGGGCTACACTCTTTAATCCTGCCAAGCCCTCAGAGATGGGGGCTTTTTTATTTTCCTTGATATTTTTTTCTTAAGTAATTTATTGACACGGGCATTTCGTCAAACCCTCCGTTCCGGACTTCGTTTAACATCCAGATTCCCCGCCATGATCCGTTAGTTTGAGGCGTTAAATAATCTTCGTCATGTTGATAATATATTCCAGAAAACAAACCTGTTAAATTTACCCCATCAGCACGCCTTGCAAATGCTATTGACCTATCTTGAACGTGGCCCATTACTGCAGACATATGACGTTTGTTTAACAGCGCGTTAGCACTTGCCACTGGCCGACCCATTACACCAGACGTAAAGAAATGAGAATACGCAATTTGGTCAACCACCACCACTTCAAGATAAGAATAAACTTCAAAGCCAAATGATTCTAATTCAAGATCTTTGTACCCAATTAAGCCCTCCAGTTTTGAATCAGATTCTATCGCACGTTCTATGCGGTTTTCATGATTGCCTAGTGTATATACTAATCGCGGATGCCATTGTTTTTCTTTGTTTCTTTTGAGTCGCGCTTGCTCCTCTTGGATTGGATTCATAAATACTTTCATGGCCTCAATCCCTGCCGCAATATCATCTTTGTATCTTCGTCCCTCAAACGATTTTTTGCCTACGTCCCAAGTGGACAGACTAGGCATATCAAAATGATCTCCAATATGAACTATGACATCAGGTTTCTTTTCAGCCGCATACATACCCGCCCATCTTAAATGTTCAGTGGGTGAGTTTGGTTTGACTTGTGTATCCGGAATAATTAGATGTTTCATCAATTTCGTCCTCCAAATTTTCTATTATTACCTGCAGAAAATCCATAACTGCAAAGGCATCGTTTAAACAAAAGTCGGGAGACAAACTAAGTTTGATTGTTCGGGTAGCTATACCAAATGATTCATCGAGTGATTTCATAGATAGGGGGCGCGTTGGGGACGGTGCGCCAAGCCGTACTTAGAGGTTCTTTTAAAACGGTATATCATCATCCCCAAGAGGCTCAGGCTCTGGCTCTGGCTTTTTCTCTTGTTCTGGATTGTAATTAGCCTGAATGTTTGTAACATTTGATTGGCTTGTCTCCGAATCTTGATATATAAGCCTAACATTACCAAGTATAGGAAGTCTAACCTTTTCTTCTCTCTCTTCTTTAGTCATAGATTGAGTGACAAATCCGTGATTTCCGTACTCATTTTCCGGCCCTAAGTCGATAAAAGTAGTTAGATCAAGGTAGGTACCTTTGTGGCCTGCGTACAGTCGCGTCTTGTCGATTTTTGTTACGTCAATATTTAAAGTTATGCCTATTTTTTTCATTTTTCTTTTCCTTTATAATTAATTACTTCAGTATGGGCGTTGGCAATTTCTACCTCTAATTTACCCGCGTATTCTTCATCAAGTTTTATCAAGATACAAACTGGGGGTATCAATTCAGAGTAAGCAAACAGATACCATTCTTTTCTGCCTGTTACCATCATGCACCCAGTTACTTGTTGGATGTATTTTGTAATTAAAGTTTTGGGATTTCTCTCATAACCTAACATGACATTATCAGTTGGACATTTTATTTCTAGCCCCGAATCTTCATTAATCAATCCATCGGGAGAACATCCGTAAGTCAGACTATCATGCAAAATAAACCCAGTTTCTATTACCTTTTTGTTGCTCATAAACTCAAAAACTTTTCTTGCTTCAGGCTCAAGATCAATACCATGTTGCATTGCCGCAGTAGTAACGTTATCAGGGTATGCATTGTAATATTTCCCTAAAATAGCGTCTGATATAAGCCCCTGCGCTTGCGAACTAGGTTTTCCGGTACTGGTTATCAGCTTATGAAAACTGGACGCAGACAACACGCCCTTTCTTGCTTCCCTCCATTCCGGAGTGCCTTGTTCGTGATCTAAGACAATCATTTCGTTTTAGGCTTTGGGGTGTGTAATTTGTAATTAAGCATCCCCATAACTTTGCCGTATTGAGTTGCTTTTAATTCGCCAACATTACTAATTTTAAATGTATCTAAAAAGATTGAAACATCTGAATTAGTTTTAATTAATAGATCATTAATTTCTTTTTCTTGTTCGTGAGTTATTACCGCATTTGCTACAGCGGGATTTATGTCCTCACCCATGTACAAATGATGCCCCAAACCATGCATGGCTATCGCTTTAACTAAACATCTCATTTTCGAGTCAGATATGTCTCTGGATGTTGGGTTCTTGATAGAGTTATTCCGGTTATCCATAACAGGTAGCCACATAGTATGTTGATTTTCTTTTACCTTAACCGTAACTGTTACTTCAGCAGTCTCACCATAACTAGTGACAGATCCAAACCAATAACTAGAATCAGGAAATTTTTCCATTAGTTTTGACCAAGCATAAGCCCATGATATGTAAGATAAATTACCTTTCTTTTCAATATAATCAGAAACGTCAATCTCTGATAAAATGCTCCAAGTACTGCGTTGATTTATATCTTTCATTTTGATTTTCCTTTTTTATCTAACACTAATTTACGCAACGAAAGTCTTTCTGTTATTAAGTGATATCTTTGAATAAGATCACTTCGAGTTTTTGGTTGCTGTTGTAATATATAATCAATTCCTTTAATTCTACTTAAAATAGTTTCATGTCGATCTTGCCACCCATCGTGGGTAAAAAACATAAGGGGAGTCATTTTTTCCATGTTACACCTCTATTTTAAATGGAATACTACAGCCGTTAACATTGGCATTAGGAATAATTGCATCAGTTAAATAATTTAAGACTGCTTTATGTATCTTTTTGTTCTTATTGCCTGCAAAAGATAAGTTAGAAACAAGGCCGTCTTTAATGTCGTAAGAAGCTACAAATTTAGCTGTCCTAGATATCCGTATTTTAGATATATAATTACCAAACATAACATCGGAAGAAAGCAACGGACAAACTGCCACAATTTCTTCAGCAATAGGCGTTTCAATGGGTGTTTCAATGGGTGTTTCAATAACTATTACAGCGGGTATTGATTCAATTACTGGAGTTATTTGTTTCTCCGGTTCTACAACGTTTTTTATAATTTGCGGAACTGGTTTAGTTAACGCTATTTTCTTAACTTCTTCTAGCAATAATTCTGCTTCGCCTTGTCCGTATCTAACGTCTTTTAACTGCTTAATAAGCATAGCGTCAATAGTAGACAGGTCACTTAACAAACTGCTTGTTTCTTTTAATTGCTCAAGAGTTATTGTAATACCTGCTTCATTGTATCTGAGCATAGATTGAACTGATTCATAATCATCATTAAGAGAACCAACCTTATCTGCTAAATCTTGCTGATCGGTTTTGATTTTATTAAACTCTTCTTTAAAATACTCTGACCTTATAGAATCGCGACTTATTGTGTGCGCCCATAGTGCAGTAATTGAACATACTAAAAGCACTGATATTACATTTTGAAAATTAAACATATATTACTCCGGATCTAAGTTAGGGTTTTTTTGTTCGCTAGCGTATTGTTGCGCGTAGCCATTGTCGTACTCTTCGGACTCATACATCTGGTGTGGATAGCCCTTTAAGCAATCATACTCTCCTCTATCAAAATCAGTAAAATCATTGTGACTATATTTAGCAATTTGGTCACGCTCATGATTTGGGTTGCAAACTTTAAATAAACGCCTGTCAAAATCATCTTGGTCGTCTGGGCATTGAATTGGATTGTCACACATAACACGTTCCTCTAAGGTTGACCCCAAATAAAACATTAAAAAAAGACACTACGACTTGGGGTTGAGTTGTTAAGATAGCACCATTATGACATATGTGCAACTATATTGTTGACTGCATCCTTAAATGTGCTAACATGTAGTTTCATTTATAGAGGATAGCATTATGGATATTAGAAGAAGTATGAAGTTTTTTATGTATTTTCACGACTTGAATCAATCAGAACTTGCTAGCGCAACTGGATTAGGTCAAACAAACATACATCGTTGGCTTAACGGTAAAGCTGAACCGTCATTATATATGTTAAAAACTATGGCTTATTGTTGTGGCGTTAGTGTTAGTAGTTTTATCGCGCAAGGTGAGATTGAATTAGATGAAATAGCAAGCACTTCTCGCCCTGTCTTAAGACGGGTATCTACGAATGCCTGATACTCCGGCCTATTATGCTGTTATACCTGCAAGCGTCAGGTATGACAGTAGGCTAAAGCCAAACGCTAAGTTACTGTATGGCGAGATTACTGCATTGTGCAATAAAGAAGGATATTGTTGGGCGCAAAACAAATACTTTTCTGATTTGTACAGTGTTACCAAGACAACCGTTAGTGATTGGGTTAAAAATCTTAAGGACTGCGGATACATTGAGGTACAGATTATTTACAGGGAAGGTAGTAAAGAAATTCTTAATAGGTATATAAGATTATCCGAAGGGGCTACCCAAGAAAATCAGAATACCCCTCCCCAGAAAATTCAGAAAGATAATACTACAAATTCTAATACTACAATTAGTACTACATTGAATATAGATCATTTCGATGGGTTTTGGTCTGTTTATCCAAGGAAGGTAGGTAAGTCTGAGGCTAGGAAGATGTGGGCTAAGAAAGTGAAAAGCGAGGATACTGTTAAAGCTATAGCAACAAATATAGAGCAGAGAGTCTTGCAAGGCGAATGGTCTGATGTTAAATTTATTCCTTATCCTGCTACTTATCTTGGGCAGGAGCGTTGGGAAGACGAGTTAGCTGTAGCAAGTCAAGCTAGGCAACCTCAAAAACCAAGAGGCGAGAGGTCTATTAGAGACACCCCCATTTCAGAACAATTGACCGACAGATCATGGGCTGAAGGATACGAATAAAGGTAATGATATGGAAAATATTAAAAAAATAATAAACGTGCCGGATAAACGTGCAGTTCTTTGGATGTATGATGGTGATAATCCACGATTGGAACGTGGGGTTAAATATAGCAGGACTGACATAGCAAAAGCATTTTCCAGATCTCTACCTTTTGTTAGCGAAAGGTTAAAGGGTAAAAAGATTTGCCAAGATATTGACTTAATAATTCATAAAAAGAAAAAAAGTGAAGTGGAACAAAAAAGCAAAACATTTAACTCAGATTTATCACAACACTGGTTAAGGAAAAAATTGCGATGAAATACGGCACTGAGGGGGATTATTACTATTTCAAAGATAAACGCGAACTTGAAAAAAAATTACCTTTTATAATCAAGCGGTTAGAGAAATGGGATTATAATGACCACCCTGCGGCCGTTAGAATTGAACGATACGTTAACCCTGCCAGTAGATCTCAAGAAAATCTTTTCCATGCGTGGGTGCGAATACTTGCAGAAAAATGGTGTGCGGCTGAAAAGAAAAAAGCAACTAAAGATGAATTTGAATTTACTAAAATTTTTTTAAAAAATAAGTTTCTTGGCGTAGCTAATTATTCATTTAGAGATACGTCTTTTAAAGGACAAGTCAAAAGCATTACTAAGCTAAGTAAAGGTGAAATGTGTTTTTTTATGGATCAAATATATAACCTTGCTTCAGAGAAAAATATACACCTGCCTATTCCGGATGACAGTGAGTACTTAGCGTTGAAGTCTAAACAGGACGAATAAGCCAATATAAGCCTGTTTCAAGGCGTTTACGAGCAAATATGATATATCCTACCAGTTATGTTAAAATGAGGTTTAAAATGGCTCAAACGCTAAGAAAAAAATGTTTAATATCTATACAAAAATTAGCAAGAATATCTGCGGCTGACGAGTATGGAATGGTGAATTGCGTTTCTTGCGATAAAAGAATGAGTTGGAAAGATTGCGATGGAGGTCATTACATATCAAAAGGTAGTTCCTCTTATTGGGCATTAGAAATTGAAAACGTCCATCCACAATGTAAAGGATGCAATGCATTTGGAATGAGTAAGGGAAGTGCTGAAGGGCAGTACACGTTATGGATGATTGATTGGTACGGTGAGGACTTTGTTAGGCAGATGCATGAAGACAAAAGGAAAATTAAAAAGTTATACACTGCTGATTACAAAGAAATGTTAGAAGAATTTACTAGGTTAATTAAATACCATGAGGACAGGTTATGCCATATTTAAGTGAGCTAAGAAAACGCGCACAAGATTGTGGAATTGATGACGTATCTGACAGGCTAGATTCTATTCTTGAATCAGTAATATATTCTTCTGCTTTGCCTGCTTATGCCAAACATGAAATAGATAATATTTGGGAAGAGGTTGAAGGTGAAGAGGAAAGATTTAATACGCCACCTGACCATAGTGAGTTGTTAGCACATCACCCTTATATGGCTTAATATGTTATAATCGACTTTCAGATTTCAAAAATTTTTTATAGGTTTTATAATGCCACAAGTCGGATCAAGACATTATTCTTACACACCAAAAGGGCAAATGGCCGCAAGAAAAGCCGCCAAGAAAACGGGTAAGAAAATTGTTAATCGGATGCCAAAGAAAAAAAGAAGTATGCTTTCTTAACGGCTAGCAACATTGTTTTTCTTATCAAAACTTCTTAATCCTGCCATGCCAAGCATTGCCATAAGCACAGTAGACAGCAAACCAGTGTCAATTTCTGGAACTTGAAACCAGATAGCTAAAAAAGGTGCTAAAATAGTAGAGTATCCTAATCCAAAACAAGAACACCACCCAACAGCAGGCCGCCATCCGGACACAAAAATAGAAGCGTGGGCCGCCTCTACTTTATTGATATCTAATTGACCCTTGTTTAATTCTTGCATGTGTCTAGCCGCAAGAGTAGAAATCTCATGGGCTAGTTCACTTTGCTTGTCTTTGTCTACCACAAATTTTGAAATGATAGCTGACACAGGGCCAATTAATTGATTTAACATAACATTACTCAGCATCGTCCTCTACAACTTCAGCTTCTTCTACTGGGTTTTGTGCCGCAAGCAAACGAGTAGCCATCATCGAAATGTTATTGTCCATTTTCATCAAGGCAATTTTTAATTGTACTACGCCTGATTGCATTTCTTTTATGTCATCCCAATATACCATTGCTTCTGGGTTTAAATCTTCACGTTCTAATGTGACTACATCGCCAGTTTCAGGGTTATTAAAATCCATTGTTTTATCCTATAAGTTATTTGAGGTGTAATTATTGCACCTTCAACCATATTTGGCAAACGCAATTGCACCTAATATAAATGGATAAATAGCAAATATCATTCTTTCTAATTTAACGAATCTTATTTTGCTTTCTTCTAACTGACGCTGAATATCAGTGTAACGCACGAGACATTCCTTCTCGTGCGCTTCCATCCTGATCATTGTTTCTTTTATAGTAGCCACTAGTTGTAATTACCTACGTTATTGTTATAAGTTGGGGATTGTTTGAAATATCATCAGCAAAATCTATATTTTTTACTCTCATTCTTAAGAAAATATTGCAAGTTCCGGTACCAGAACTAGCCAGTCCAGTTGAGGTAATCCTTACAGATGATCTTGGCACTGCTGATGCGGCTCCTATAGCTACGTATTGAATTGGTTCAAATCCTATTATTCTTCTTGCCCCGTTACTCTGATTAAATGTACTATCCCCAACTTTAAAAGCTTTAGTATTTTTTGTTCCGCCTGATGTTATTGTTTGATATTCTATGTTGAAAAAATCTCCACTTCCTAGAGTTGGCGCACTTCCACCACCGTCTGGAGAGGAGAATAGATAAGCTTCTTTAACAATGTAAGTAAAGTTACTGTCTGCCGCAATTAATTCTTTACCAGTACTATCTATATTTGCAAATACTGATCTAGAAAACTTGAAAGTCATTATTCTTTCGTCTTCACATATTTTACCTCCATTACTAAAGGCTGTTGTATATTGGGTTGCTTGTGCCGCGTCACCAGAAAGATCATAATCTGTACCACCTCCGTAGTAGCCCATTCTTACATAGCCTATAGGTGTATCTTGCGCTGAACTTACAAATAAATATTGTTCAGATGTTGCACCTACATTTAACGATCCTCTTACTCTTGCATTCTTTCCTACATCTAATGATGCTTCTGGTTCTCCACCAGATATAGCACTAGTTGCAATTCCTAATCTTGCACTACTAGAAGTAAGCTTTAAAGTTCCTCCGTTAGCATCGCCACCGTTTCCAGTAAGATCCATCCTGCCATTTACAACTATTTTTTTAGAACTACCGCTAGTAGTTTGTTGCATAATGGAATCATCTACTGATGTTGTGCCATTAAACAGCGGTACAAAATCATTAGTTCCACTTCCTCCAATTCCTCCACCAGTTGAATTAAAAGTGATTGTTTCGTTACTACTTTGATTTAATGTAAATGCGCCTCCACCTGTCATGCCAGTGCCTGCGGCTAACGTAATAGTGGCGTTGTTAACACTAGGAATAGTAGGAACATTAATAGTTACTGAACTATTACCAGATTGGTTGGCAGTCATACTTCCACCACCAGTTGCAGATCCGCTTGTAGATACTGTAAACGTTCCATTGCCAACGCTAGGAATACTTGCTCCAACAATATTTATAGTGGAGTTTCCGCTTTGGTTAGCCGTAAATGTACCACCGCCAGATGCACTGCCACTTGTAGTAACAGTTAATGTTCCATTGCCTACTGATGGTATTGACGGGAATGTTGCAAGATTTCCTTGGCCAGTGACATATTGACTAGAACTACCTTGTGGAGTAAGAGATATAGTTCCACTAGAAGTAATAGGAGAGTTTGATTCAGCATATGCATTGCCTCCTATAGATACACCGACAGACGTAACACCTTGCTGATCGGTTGGGAAGGTAGTTAAGTTACCTGCACCATTTACATATTGACCAGAATTACCTTGTGGTGCAATTGTTACAGTTGTTGAGCCACTTGCGCTAAATGCATTGCCATTAAACGTAACTCCTGTAACTGTACCAGTGTTAGTTGTATAATTTTCTCCATTAGCAAGTTGATTATTATTCGTTGGTATTGTTGGCTTACCTGTTAAATCATTATATGCACCAGAGAAACTAGACTTGTTATTAAACGTAGTCCAGTCGGTGGAACTTAAATAACCTGATTGCGAACCTGATGCTACTTGTATTGCTAAAGTAACGTTTCCAGAAGTACCGCCTCCAGTAAGAGGACTAGTAGCACTAACACCAGTTATGTCACCTACAGGTACGCTTGCCACTGCAGTATCAACGTAAGATTTAATGGCTCCAGTTGTAGACAGTGTGGTATCGCTTGTTCCTAAACTATCACTTGTAGAAATAGTAGTAACAATTGCACCTGATCCAAGGTATAACGAATCAGATTCCATTCTACCGTTAACATTTATTCCAAGTGTTGTAGTATTTAAACTTGCTTGAGAGTTGCCTGATATTTGATGGTATAAAGTAACTGCACCATTTTCTACACATTGAATATAATTATCATTGTCATCACTTTGCAGATTTATATTAGTTCCGCGTATTAATAAACTACCAGATGCGGTTTCACTAATAATAGTGTTGGACGCTTGGCTATCAATAGTTAATCCGTTGGAAAAAGTAAGCTTGTCACCACTTGAAACTACAATATCATTTCCGTTAGTGGTATTACCGTTAGAAAGAACATGATCAAGACTGTCATTAAAACTAGATGGGAATGTAGTTAAGTTTCCTGCACCGTCAATGTATTGGCTTGAAGTTCCTGCAAAACTATATCCAAGAGTACCACTACCAGTAATTGGACTACCTGTAACTGTTATAGCGTTTCCACCAATAGTAGAAGAAACAGATGTAACACCTCTAGCACTTGGGAACGTAACAAGATTACCTTCTCCGTTAATATATTGTGAAGGCGCGCCTGCCCAAGTGTATGCTAATGTTCCAGTTCCAGTTATTGGTGTTCCGCTAACGTCTAATGCAGTACCTGCTACTGTAGATGCTACTGAAGTAACACCTTGCTGATCAGTTGGGAACGTAACTAAGTTACCTGCACCGTTAATATATTGTGAAGCAATACCTTGCGGTGCAATTGTTACCGCCCCAGTGCCAGTAGCTGTATATGCATTACCGTTAACTGTTACGCCTGTTACTGTTCCTACGTTACTTGTTTTGTTGTTAAAGGTATTCCAATCAGCTGAACTAATATATCCGTCAGCAGAAGTAGTAGCTTTTGTTATTCCTATACCTACAGATCCACTAGAACCGCCCCCCGTTATAGGAGAAGAAACTGTTACGTCAGTAATATCTCCTACAGGTACGCCTGCCACTGCATTGTCTACATAAACTTTGATAGATTGCTGTGTAGCTAAAGCAGTCGCGCTATTAGATGTCATGGCATCTTCATCAAGAATGTCAGTAATAGCTACCGCACCTGTTCCCGATAAAGAATCAAACTCAACCAAACCTGATACATTTATTCCAGTTGTTGTAATTTGCCCGCTATTGATAGTTCCGATGTTTGTCAGGTTTCTACTGCCATCAATTACCTGTTGGCTTGCTACATAGTAACCGCCAGAACCGCCACTAGCCGCTTTAACAAATCCCATTCCTGCCACGACATTACCAAAAGCAAGCATACTGCCAGAGTCTTGGGCGATACTTCCACGCGCATATAAAGCATAGCCAGTTACAGGTGCGCCACCTGCTCCAATTAGCCCTGCTGTAATATTGCCACTAGATAAAGTACTTGAGAATGATGCAGTTGTTCCTGACAACCCACCTGTTAGCGTTCCACCACTGAGAGGTAAGTAATCACCAAATGATGCTGTAACTAAGTTACCTGCACCATTTATATATTGACTTGCAGTACCTGCAAAACCATATGCAAGAGTACCACTAGACGTTATAGGGCTTCCCGAAACACTTATTGAATTGCCGCCAAAAGTAGAAGAAACAGAAGTTACACTTCCACCCCCTCCTGCGTTAGCATCTACATACGCTTTAATAGATTGTTGTGTTGCCAAAGCAGTAGGACTGTTAGATGTCATATTATCTTCATCTAATATGCTACTAACTTGAATTGAAGTACCCAATTGAAAGTCAGTTAAAACCTGAAGCTTAGTAGTGTTCCAGTCTCCAAAAATATCAAGAGCGTCTACTGCCCTAAAGCGATGTGTTTCGTTACTGTAGTAGTTTGTATCAAAAGTCCCACCACTTAATAATAAAGCAGAGTGACCATCAGGTGTATCAAGTATCAGTGAATCTGAATTGTTCAAATCTATTGCTTGCGATCCAGAATTAGCGTTATAAATAATAGGAACATTTTTAATGTTTCTATCATCGTCAATTATAATTTTGTTATCGACAGACAAAGCACTGTTTGCAGGAACTGCTTGAACGTTATTGTTCATGATGCTTATAGCGCCTACATTATCAAACGCTATTAGTTGTGACCCACTAGTGTTTTCAAATTTAAAGTTTCCATTTGCATCATTTACAAATATTGTGTCGCCTAAACCGCCTCCTGTTTGTTGAAAGTAAAGTCGTTTAGTACCGTCACTACTATAAAAATTACCATCAGTTTCAAATACAGCACCAGTTGTACCGTGTTTTAACGTTATATTGCCAAGAGCGGGTTCGCCTGACTTTCGGTCTATTACAATTTTCTCAACACTTGAACTGTTTACAACTTTTAAATCATCAGCTGAACTTAATATTATGTCATTGCCGCCAGTGGTATTTCCTACTGCTAATGTAGCAGACAACGATTCTGTAGCAGGTATTTGAGAAGTAACATAGGCTTTAACTGCGGCTCCAGTTACTAGATCTTGCGCGCTAGTAGTAGCGTCAATAGTGTTAACAATGTCTTGTACTGTATAAGCATTTAATTTAAAAAATTGTTCAACGTCTAATGTATCTCCAGTACTAACAACTAAATTTGTACCATCGGTTTGATTGCCTGCGACTAAAGTATTTTTTAAGGATTCAGAGGCAGGTATTTGTGAGTCTACATAAGTTTTAATTGCACTTGCAGTTGCTAATTGACTGTTAGATGGGAAAGTAAAATCCGTTTTAATATCATCAACTTCTTGACCGCCTAACTCAAATTTATCTCCTGACGAAATTATTAAATTTGTACCGTCAGTTTCGTTTCCGTTAACCAGAACTTCTTTAAGAGTATCAGATGTACCTACTTGAGCATCAACATAAGTTTTGACAGCAAGTGCTGACGCAAGATTATTGTTGGTAGAATTTGTAGGAAATTGAGTACTAGTAAGAACACCAGTGCCATTAACGTTACCATTAAGGATGACACCACTCATAGTCTTGCCTGAGATAGTTTGCGTTCCTGTCTTGGTAACTACAGTACTATCAATACTAATGTCTAATGTGCCACTTGTAGTAATTGGACTACCAGTTACAGTAATTCCACCACCACCAGTTGCGGCTACAGACGTTACAGTACCACCTGCATCAGCAGGGAAAGTAGTAAGATTTCCTGCTCCATCTATGTACTGTGCATTAGTCCCTTCAAATTCAAATGCTAATGTTCCAGATGTAGTAACTGGGCTACCTGTAATAGCAATAGCATCACCGTCAATAGATGCTCCAATAGAACTAACAGTACCAGTTGAAGCGGCAGGAAAAGTTATTAAATTACCTTCACCGTTTATATATTGAGTAGATGATCCTGACATGGTAATGTCTAATGTACCGCTAGTAGTAACTGCACTACCTACTGCAAACGCATCGCCTGCGTGAGTAATACCTACTGAAGTAACTGTACCTACTCCTCCTGCGGTAGCATCAACATACGTTTTTACGGCTTTTTCTGTAGGAACAGCTGTATTGCTATCTCCACTTAATGTCCCATCAATACTAAACTCACTAATAGTTGCACCTTGGCTAAAGTTTAAACTGCTAGCAGGTTGACCTATTTGACTCTTTAAAAAGACAGCACCGAACAAATCAACACCGCCAGAGTCTATGTCTATTCTTGAGTCTGTTCCATGTTTGAGTTTTCCAGTTCCTGCAAATGTAATAGCATCTCCTGAACTTACAGATATTTCTGTACCCCCAGTAACATTGCCTGCCAATAAAGTGTTTGCTAAAGATTCAGCCGCAGGCACAGCATTATCTACATAAGTTTTTATGGCTTTTTGTGTGGGAATTATTACATCACTATTACTTGAAAGTGTGCCATCAGTACTGAATAAACTAATGCTTGCACCCATCTTGATGCTGTCACCAGTAGTCATTTCAATGTTACTGCCACCAGTAATATTACCTGCTACTAATGTATTAGCTAAAGATTCAGCAGGGGGAACAGAATTATCTACATAAGATTTAATAGCAAGAGCAGTAGCTAAATCGCTATTAGTAACAGTAGCGTCAATAGTTGTAACAGTGTCAGAACTTAATTGGCCTCCAATAGAAATTGAATCTCCATTAGACACAACAATGTTACTGCCATTAGTGGTGTTGCCGTTAGCTAATACTTCTTCTAAAGAATCAAATAACCCTACCGCTGAATCTACATAGGCTTTAATTGATTGTTGAGTGGCAAGTGCAGTTGCACTATTTGAAGCCATGTCGTTTTCATCAAGAAATTTATTGATGGTAATTGAATTAGCTAACATTGAAATGCCGTCACCAGACGTTATGTCAATATTAGTGCCGCCAGTAATGTTACCGTTTACTAAAGTACTTTTAAGAGTTAATCCACCAGTTACATCGGTTATTAATGGCCCCATAATTGGGACACCATGCACAGTATCAAACCCTAATAACCTGCCAAGCCGAGCGGCTTTAAGAGGCAGATCCATAGTTAAAGGCGCACCATTGTTTGGAGTTGGCTCTACATTTTGTAATCGTATACCGCGATCAATAAAGTTTTCATTTTGAATTGCGCCTACATATATTTTATCAAAGTCAGCATTAACCGTAGAAGCTAAAAAATCTCCGCTGTTTTGATAATTTGTAGTTCTATCAAGAGGCATTTCTAATACAAGACTTACTGTATTAGCACTAACAGGAATACCCACTGTAAATGTAACTGTACCACCAACAGGATCACCTAGCGGAGAAACAGAATAATTTGCAGTCGGAGCCACAACCCCATTAACATAAACTACTATGTCGCTCTTTTCTAGAACTAGAAATTTGTAATCAAAAGCGGCTTGAGTTGCGCCCGTTACAGTGTAATCGTTTCTAGTAATCAGTTTAGTTACAGTCATTTTTTTGCACCTTAGTCCACTATGTTGTTTTGTATTTCATCAAATCCACGCCTTAAAAAAAACAAATTTTGATAAGGCAATAATCTTCTTAACGTTCTTACGTCTGAATCTGTTATTGGATCGCCTGAAGTTATGGCGTTATTAGCCGCAACAGTAGTAGACAATAAGCTACCAAACGTTGGCCCCAATAAACTTTCTGTTACTGTTCTATTAACTTGTTTCATGTTAACTTCATCTATACCAAATAATGAACGCAAACCTATGTTATTGCTAGACATTTTTTCTACGGTATTGTTAATTTCTCCTAAAATGCCAATAGCACCTGATCTGTCTATTCCTTCCATTACCCACACTGCCGGATCATCCGATATTTCTCTGCCTGAAATAGATTGTTTGATAAAATAAGTGGTAGTACCTGCGCCAATTAATCCAAGGAATCCCATCATTTGCGCTTCATCTTGTTTCTGCAAACCTGCTACTAAAACTCTTTGCGTAGCTGACAATATAAAAGATTTAAATTGCAAAAACGTTTGACCTAATGGCTCTGACATAAACAATGGTTTTTCTTGTCCTGGAATTATGACCACTCGGTCACTTTCTTTTCTCATTGCCGCGCCATACATTCTTTCTAGTCTAACGTCATCCCAGTTTTTAGCCCCACTTATCCACAAACCGTCTTCTCGTTTGCCATGCAATTTTACTTGCTCATACATTGCTTTAGCATCAGTTTCGTTGATACCTAACCGACCTAATTTTTTAGGATAAATGCCTTTTTGTAGCGAATCAAAAACTCTAGTTTGCATAGTCATGCCATGCAATTGTTTCATTCCGGCAGTCCAATAATCTAACGCATTATAACGCCCATACTTAGCAGATAAAGTTTGCAATCCACGCTCAAAAGAACTGCCGCCTTGAGTATAATCTGCAATGTCAGCAATAAGTTCTGATTTACCATTAGCAATGTAATCAGTTCCAATGCCCCATAACCTTAATTCTTCCCTTATCTCTGCAGTTACTTTTTTCTGTGACGTTACAGCTTTAAGGGACGTAGCAAAAGTTTTGCCAAATCCTTCAGCCATCATTACACGCGCAAAATCTGGCAGACTAGAAGGAGTTACACCGCCTAACAAACGTAAATAGTTTAAGTTTCTGGCCGCTCTCATGCTTCGCACAAACATATTATTTTCTTGGTAGCCGTACACGTTACGCATTCGATCACGCATACCCGCAATGTTTTTAATATCTTTGTCGCGTTGGTTAAGAACTTTTAATGCGTCTTTACCTTCTAGCTTGTTAGTGCGAACAAATTCATTGGCTTCAAACGCAATATCTTTTATTTGTTGTTGCATCGAAACATCGCCAAATTGCTTGTAGATTTCTATGTCAGGCACAGTGGACATATAAAATCGTTGTCCAAGTATTCTAATATCATTTTCTAAAAATTCTTCTATAAGATCATCGTCAATATCAAACACTCTGTTACGCAATGGCCCTTGAATATTAGTGCCTTTAAATCGCATAGCACCTTGACTATCTATTGAGTTTTTAGAACCTGCACCTATAAGCCAATCATATGGCAATCTACCGTCAGGAGTGCCAGTAATTCGTGTAGCAATTTCTGCCGCTAGTATTTGGTAACTTTCTGTAGTTTGTGGCCCAAGAACATCAGTTTTAAATTCAGCTTTTTCTACAATTTTTTCATATTGTTTTGCCAATGCCGGATCGTCTACGCCCGCTTTTAATGCAGATCTAGCAAAATCAGCTTCTTTGATTAAAGCTAAATCTTTTTTAGCTAACCAATCACCAACAATTGTAGTAAATTTATTAAAATTAGCATTAACGTAATCTTTGTTCCAAAGTCTATTAAGATAATTGTTTGCAGTTTTTACTTGCACATCTTCCGGCAACAATTTAAGTGCTACCATTTGATCTTTAATTGGGTGATACAAAGACTTGTTCCAAAAATCAGCCGCTTCCTGCGCTTCTGGTATTTTAGATTCTCCTCTTCGGACTGCTCTAGATACTTCAGCCGCAAATTCTTTTTCACTTTTTCCTGTAAATATTCTGTTGCCTAAAGAAACTTCGCTTTTAGTTCTTTCCATATATTTTTTAAACAAAACAGTTTGATTCTGCAACGAATCCATTACTGGGCCAACGCCAATTTTTATTAAACTTTCTACAGATGTTAATGGGGCGGTATCTACCATCGTGGGGTTTTCTACTAACAACGCTGTAATTTGTCTTGTTTCTTTTGATGGTGACGTAATAGTTGCTGATAATGGATCTATTTTTCCCATAACTTTAGTTATAGCTTTAGGAATTGCGCCAACAACTTCGGCACTTCCAATATCTTGAGTTTGTGCCGCACCTACACTTCTTAAATCTACTGGCTCGTTAGTAGTAGGGTTAATGTTATTGGCAATTTTCCCTTCTGGGTCCATTACATCTTCAGTTTCTTTTACAAGAAGATTTACATCACCAGTAGCTTTACTAAAAGCCATTCCTAACGCGCCACCAAGCAACATTGCGCCAGATATATTTACAGCAGATTCGCCATAGGTTCTAGTTAATTGTGACTCATGCAAAGCGGCCTCTTGTACTGCAGTTTCTGCCGCTACTAATGATCCAGTTACTGCACCATTTTTTAAAATACTGTTACCCACTCTGTAGGTATTTTTTACTGCTCCCCCAATAACTAACAACGATATAGGATCAGCTATCATAATAGGCATACCAACAAGAAAAGACATAGCCCCACCATCAGCCATAACCTTTCGATCAACACGTTCTCGTGATACTTGTCTTCTTACTGCTTCTACTTGTTCGTCACTATTAGCTACGCTAACGTAATTCATAAACTCAGAATCAAGACGTTCCTCGTTAGATAGAATTTTAAAAGGGTCGTAATCGTTTGTCCTAACACTAGGCAAATTAGGTTCTTCATTAAGAATAGACCCAATAATATTTTCTTGTCGCCAGTAAGCGCCAGCTATGTTACCAATAGAAGGATCGTTATCAGCCTCAACCCTTGACGCATATGCTTTGCGTGGGGCCGCGATTGTTCCTGTCTCTGTTACAAATGGCATTTAATTACCCTTTTAACTCTTTAAGCTTGCCTTTTTGATCAGCGGCTTGTAAATATTTTGCTATTGCAAAAACTGAATTTACAGTATGGTCTAATAAAAATTCGTTTATTTCTTCGTCATTCATTTCTAATATTTCATTCTTAGATTTTCCTAATAATTTCTCTGCTTTTTTACCAATTAACCCAGACGTATTAACAATATCTTTAGCTGTTTTTGGCTCAATTTGGAATGCTCCTCTAGCGGGGCCTCCCCCTCCTTGTATCAACCGTGTGCCTGCACTGCTTTCATGTTTAGCCGTTCCAATTAATAATTCTCTAAGATAAGATTGATTATTAATTCCTTTATCACCTTTAAACGCAGGTAAAACTTTATCAATTGCTTCAATAATATTGGCAGGTAATGTTAATTGTTGATCTGCTATCCATGATTTTATTTTTTCAGGGTCACTTTCTGTTTGATACAAAGATCCCCATGTGTTTGATTGTCGATCCGCTTTTACCATATCCATAGTATCCATAGGGTCAGGACTTTGACTTTCAATAAAATCTACAAATTGATCTTCAATTTTTTGATTCTCTTCTCGCTTTGCAGTAATTCTTTCAACGTATCTATCACTTGCTTCTGTGATTCCTTTCATAGCAGGCGCAAGAGATGGTCTTCTAATTTGCGGAACGATTCCTTCTGGTGGAGTAATTGCGGCTTCAACTACTGCTCCTGCACCTCTAACAATGCTTGTTAAACCGGATGTAACCGCTTCTAAGGCACTTCCGTCTGCAATCTGGCCAACGCCCCTTCCTATAAGCGCAAAAGGGCTGTTGCTCTTAATAATGCGTTGCTGTGGTCCGTCTTGTCCAAGCCATTCTATATAAGTTTCTTCAGCCATTGCCATAGCATTTTGTGCGCTATATCCTTGTTCTTCATAAGAATTTCTAAAATTAACTTCTACTTGGTGCCGCCCTCTTGCCCAATTATCAGATGTTGTATCTTTTGCTATTTCTCTAGCTACGTCTGCATTGGCATCCATAATGGCTTGGTTAGCAGGTTGCATAATAGTTTGCTTAGTTTTTCCGTCAGGTATAGGACTCCATTGGTTTGTTACTCTGCCAGAACTATCTACAATAAGCGGAGACATAATCGTTCCGTCTTCTTTTAAATAAGAAATAGCATAAGATGGTTGTCCCAAGCTAGTCCCTTGAGAAGCTTCTTTGGCGGTTCTAATGTTAGACGTTAATATAATTCCATTTTTGGCTACTACTTCGTCTGGAAACATTGCCTGCAATTCTTCATGAGCAATGTCCCTAACCCAAGATACATCTTTATTTGGACCTACGCCATAAAACCCATTTGGGTTATGTTTCATTAAACCAAAGCCATTAGCATTAGCATCGTTTGACCAATTAGCACTTATCATTTTTAATGCAGTTTTTCTTGCAGTAGCGTAATCTTCTGTACCTGCAAGATACAGTTGTTTAGATAGCTTAATGTAGTCAGCTTCCATCTCGTCATAAGCCAAAGGATCAGTTTCAATAACGTCTGAGCCAACAAAAGGAATAATGCTGTTATCACCAAATGCTTGTTGCAATTCTTGACCAATTAAATCAAACGCAAAAGAACCTATGTCAGAATTTAGTTCTGCATTTCTTCGTTTAACTGTGTCTGCACTTTGCGGATCATAAATTTTTCTTGCTCTAGCTATAGCTTCTAAAGGTTCTGCACCGTATTCAATTGCTGTATTTACCGTTAAAGCGTATGCAATCTCTTGATTAGAAAACGCAGTTGTATTTATTCCTTGCTGTCCTAGAATATCGTCTATGTATATTGAGGCAAATTTAATTGCTTCTGGATCTCCACTATTCAAAGATGCCATTATGTCTTGTTTTTGCGCGGTTGGAACGCGTCCTACAATGTTTGCAAAATCTACATAAGCGGCTGATAACTGATTAGGGTCAGTAATATTTTGAGCCTGCGGTAAAAAGCTTTCAGTATAATAAACGTTTACGTCTTTATCTGGTAAATTATAACCAACCGGATAACCAGTAGCGTTTTGACTTATAAAGTTTTCTACATTTGTAATGGAATCAATTTTATTTTGCTGTGCTTTGCTAATTGTATTGGCGGCTTTAAGTTCTGCGCGCAGTTTGTTTGTTGCTGTTTCTGCTTTTTTAATGACTTGATATCGCTGATCTACAGTAAGATCCATTTCAATATCAAAGTCTTTTAAATTAGCTATTAGTTCGTCTGATTGTCTAAGTTTTTGAGGATCAGTAAGCATTGGGTTTTGCAGTACAGCTTGATCTATTTGAGCAAAAGATGATGTAACATTAACTTGGCTTTCAGCTTCACCAATAAAATTGTCGCGAGTTTCAATGGTGCCAAACAATTCGTTGCCATCAAGAAAATCTTTAAGATCATCAATAGCAAGAGTTGAATCAACTTTATTGTTATTGCCTGCAGACAAAAGCGCGGTGTTTACAAGATTTTGAGCAATATTACTTTCTGCTTGTTGTCTTTCTTGAAAAGCAATTCTAGCTTCGCCTAAATCATAAAATTGTGTTAATGCTCTTTCTTGTATCATAAACTGGTCAGAAAGGGCAATTTGTGTATTTTTAGGAACGTTTGTAGCCCCAAGCATTGGCGTAATAACATCACGGTAAGCTTGCATTCCTGCTTCTCGATCTGTCGGAAACTCTGCAATTACTCTATTTGCGCTCATTTCTCCTTCGGCTAAACTACCTGCAACGTAAGTTTTTTGTGCAGTTTCATTTCGTTCTGCCGCGCCAATAAAAAATTCACTTCTATCTTCAAACCCTTCCCCGCTAGTTAATGCTTCAGTGCCAATTTCTGAGCCTTTTGCCACGCCCCTTTCAACGGCTTTTTGATTTCCATAGCCAATAGCTAAGTCTTGAAGTTCTTTCCCCAATCCCGCAAGTTGATTCATGTTATTCATAGCACCCGAACCTACTGCACTAGGTTCAAATCCACCAAAAAAATCTATTCGTTTTTGTGCCATTATATAATCTCTTTATGTTTCGCCATCTTTTTCTCCACCGCCTAGTCTTGCAATAGATACGGCCGAACCTGCTATACTACTTAATGACGAAAGATTAGCATTAGTTCTTGCTAAACTTCCTTGCCTTCTCATTTGAGCTTGTCTTAAGCGAGATGATAACGCTAATGTTTGTTCACTTGACCCAATATTTTTAGCACTAGTTAATGCAATACTAGCAGGAGTACCTTCTCCAGATTGTCCATCAGCCGCCATAGATGCATTGTTAGCCGCAAGCACACGGCCTAATTCTTGTTGACGCTCTAATGCTCTAGCTTGAGCCGCAATTTTTTCTTCTTCGGCCCTACGTTTCATTGACTCTTGTTCGGCTTTGGCTCCTTCTTGCATTCCATATACATTTACAGCCGTACTCACCGCTATTAAACTAGCTGTTACAATAAATGACATTTAAATATCCTCTGGCTCTAATATTGCTTTTTCTATTTCTTCTACACTAGTAAGTTCTGTAGGATGAAACGTTACCCAAACACAATCTGTTTCAGCGTATATTACACGCTTCGTTTGCGGGATTGTTTCTCCCATAAACGGAGCCTCTATATCTAATGTCCCAAACTGACTTGCTACTTTGCATTTACCTTTTACTACAGTATATAGGTGACGAGTTTTGTGCAACGCACCAACTAAACAAACTCCTGCAGGTATAAATAATTCTCTAGCGTACAAGCCATCACTAAAATGGTGTTTTGCCTCTAATTCTACCTGCTTTTCTTTTAACAACAATGCTTGCATTCTGTAAACATCATCTTGCGTAGCAATTTCATTCATGATGATTCAACATAATATTCAATAGCTTGCAATTGAAAAGGGGTTGGATCTGGCACAGTAATTACTGGAGCAACTTCTATTCCCCAACCGTTGCCACCATTATTGTTTTCAATAATACCTGACTGAATTGGTAGGTTATTACCTAAAGGTGAAACTGCGGCTGTTCCAAACTCTCTTATAGGCACAGGATTCCCATCAATAAATACGCCTGCTGACTTATAAACTCTAGCGTTAATATTAGAAATTTTCTTTTGTCGCATTTGATTTTGGCCGTTAACGCTTCTGGCTCCAGTAGTTGCTATTGGCATAGGTTTAACAGTTACGTTAAAGTTAAAACCAATTTCAACGTCAATAAAACCTGCAACGGGATTGTCTAATATAAATTCTCTTTCTGCTGAACTTATATCAATGTATTCTTGCCCTCCAAATACTTTTACTACTCTGTCTGTTAGCTTGTTACCCCTAGCAACAACATTAACCGTATCACCAACCAAATAATTTGCTCCTAGATACAAAGCAAAATCTGATACCGGCCCCACCTGTAGGCTGTTTGGGTTTGTAATCAATGTTGATTCATCCATCAAATGGTCAAAACTCCACTTAACAATTGAATATCGAGTGTCAGTAGCTAATGGTCCTTCACGCTTGTTAACTAAAAACAACTCAGTCGCAACTACAGAAACAGCTTCTATCTTAATAGGATAAACACTATTAGTATTGCCGCTAATCCATTTAGTGTAACCATTAATATCTTGCGACCGTAACGTATTAAGAATTGCGGCAGTGCCGTCTTGGTTAATTATAAATACCCAATTGGCATCTTCTGATTTTGTACCAGAAAGTATGCCTAAGTCTTTAGGTTGGTCAATAAGTTGAGAAGACAACACAGAAATATCATTACTAATGTAAGCGTCTTCATTAAAACTAAACAAGTATTGCCTTAAAGTTTTCCCATTAGCGTCTACAAATAACGTAGCACCGTCTATTGATTGAACTTCAATATTTTTTGCGCCATGCTGTGTTTGTGACGAAATTACAATGTCGCTAGGCGTAGTTCCTTTTACCAAAAACTCTGATCCGGTTGTAAATACTTGTAACCCTCTGTCTGGATTTATGTCTACAATTTCAGTTAAACGTCTAGCAGAGATTGTTGTGAATATCCCTTCATCGTCATCACCTTCTTCGGTATAAAAATCAAAGAAAGATCCTGATCGCGAACCAAATAAACTTTGTATTTTAGATTTAGTCCCGCCTAACCAAAGCCTGCCGCTAAAAAACGCACCCATACGCGGGTAGCCTCGATTAGCCGACCACACATCTTCTTTACGAGGTGATCCTTGTTGGGCTAATTGAAAACCAATTGTAGGAGGCGTAGCTGTGTCTCCTGTAGTTGCAAAGCCAGACCACAATACAAAATCTTTTGTTGATTCTCCAGAAACAGTAACCCTTGCAGTTGGATTAGTTACTGTTCCAGTAACAGCTACAGCTATTCCTGTAGTTCCAAAAATCGGCATATCTTGCAAATTAATTTGCATGTTGTTAGCCAATGTAAGAGAGTTATTGCTAAACGTAATTGTTTTACTAATTACAGATTCAACATCAATTTGAAAATTATCGCCTTCTTTAAAATTTGAAAACGCAATATCAATTATATAGTCTACAGGAATAGGACTTTGCGCGTCATTGTAATCGTATTGCGGAACATTAAGCCAAGGAATAGTATCACTAGACCAAACAAGAGGGGTTAGTGATTGCCTAATAATCCTATGCGATGGTACGTCTGGGTGAAACAGTAACATTACATTTTCTGTTTGTACGTCCCGTACCTGAGAGACTTGATTAGATTTATAAGGTACTGCAAGGTTTGCAACAAGATTTACATTAAAAGGGCTACTTGTGTCTATGGTGTATATTGCTAAATTTCCTAAAGGTACGCCAACAAGATTATCTCCACCTGTTAAAACGCACAAATAGTTTTCGGTAGTTGAAATACTAAACTCAAATAACTTAACTTCTGAAGCAAGGCCGCCATTATAAAAACAATTAAAGTCAGTAAGTTGTATGCCTAAATTAGCAAGGTTGTCTCCAGTGCCTGCATTTTGATCTCCGGATCTAATTAATCTTACATATTTAACGTCAGCAAATTCAGTTATGCTTGTGTCAAGGCGAACTCTAAATGTTGTTGCATCTTTAGTGCAATTAAATGCCCGCGCTGTAGCCCAATTTATATTATCTTTAGAACACTCTACCCGTAATTTTGCTAATAGATTAGTAGTGCTAGGCGCGCCTGCTAAATCTGTTAATTTGCAATTTTCAACTTGAATGTAAACAGGGTATTGAGTGCCACCTGATAAATCATATTCAGCAACAATAAATTCGCCATTAAATTGAGTACCAATAATTCCCACTTCCGTGGTAGTCATAGATGTGGCAGGGTTAAGATCGTTAATTACTGCAGTAGTACTATTAATAGGATTAGTTACTCCAACTACACTTGAAGCAGGAGCCGGATCTGTGTCTTGATTTTTTGGGATGTTTTGAGCAACGTCAATATGTTGTGTTCCCGCTCTACGTTTCACACCGCCTTGCGTAACAATTAAAACATTGTCGGCTTGTTGCATCCCAGTATAGTATTGGTCAAGATCTGTACGACCTAAAACTAATGGCGACAATTCGCCAGATACAAAACTAGACTGATTAAAAGTGCTTCTTGGCATTTTAGTACCTAGTGTTTACAAACGGAGCAGAACTTAAAGGAACAACTGGATATTGTTGAGAATCAGTATATCTTGCCATACGAGAAGCATTCTCATATTGAAAAGCATTTGCTTCCATTGAGGCGGCACTATCTCTAATAGCCGGAGCAAAATCCATAGCTAAACGGTATTGAATCATTTGTTGAAAATAAACAGGCCATTCAGATTCGGGAGCATTGTAAATATAATCAGCATACACCGCTCCATTCATGTTGGTGTATACCTGCTGACCAAACAAAGCATAGTTTGATCTAGGATTAATTTTAATAAGAAAAAGAAGATCAGCGGGAAGTTCGTAAATTGCATCCCATTCGTTACCTGCAGGAGTATTAACAGATAAACTTAACTGTGCAATTTTTCTAGCAAACCCCCAACGAAATTTAGTCATCTCCATTTGCACGATGTTGTCATATAAATTGTTAGCAACAGTTTGTGCGCGAGAGTTTCCTGATAAACTAGTAATTGGCAAATCACCAATCAAAATCAGGGCGTTAGAAATTAATTGGATCTTACTAGACATAACGCTACCTTTAGCTTAATAAGCTTTTTAATAAAAAGGGGGGCGAACCCCCCTTAGATGTTACGCAGTTACTGCATCGCCAGTAGCGGTAGTAATGCTAGAAGCAGAATGCGCGTCTACATATGTAATGTAAACAGTAGGAGTAGAAGTATCTACTACCCAAACACAATCGCCTTTAGCCATTTCTGTAATTGCAGGTTTAAAGTAATCGTCTGCGCCCACTACAGAATATGCTTCTGCTGAAGTGTGCATCCAAACGGTTGCTCCATAACCTGAACCACCAATGCGAGATAAATCTTTTCTTGCAAAAGCCATGATAATTCTCCTTATACGTTGTCTTTGTATTGAACTTTAACAACACCTTCAGCATCACGGACAGCCGCGCCTGCTTTAAGCATTCCATTACACAACCAAGAAGTTCGCTCTGCAATCCAATCAACAGAAGTACGAATATCAATACCGATTGCAAGACCTACTGCTTCACGTTGGTAGAAATATGAATCTACTACGTTTGCGGCTACCGAAAGACCACCTTCACGACCAACACGGTTTTCCAAAGTAATAAACTGGAATCCACATAGAGAGTTAATGTCACCGTTTACAAGTGCTTTAACATTCTGGTAATCAAAGTTAGTTGCTTTCTCGTCATTCAACAAACCTTTAAGTCCGTCAGCATTAATAACAGCAAACAGATCACGGTTGTCTACGCCTTTTCCACGCAAGTTAGTTTGCGCTTCAATACATTTAGCGATAGTTAGACCAGTACCACCATCAACAACAGTTGATCCAACAGCAACAGCATCTAGCTCGTCAATAATTAGCTGATCGCTTCTACGGCCAAGTGCGCCTGCAATTGTGCTTGCAAGTTCATTTCGCTCATCAAAGTTTACATCGGCTTGATCAAATACGTCTGTGTATTCTGGAGCATTCCAGTTTTGCAGAGTAGCGGTTTTGAATTGGTGGTTAATGTCCATAGGAGTTACTAGATCAGAAGTAGACTTCTGGTTAGCTAGACCACGACCCATTAGACGGAACTTGTAGGTTTCACCTACAACATTGTTGCGTAGCGTAACAGACGGCTTGAGTAGCCCCTTGTTCGCATATGCGTGTTTTACCATAGAGTCAAATTCTGTGACTGCTACGGACGATAGAAACTTACTCATAAGAATTTCCTCGAAAAAGAGTAATAAAATAAAATAGTTTTTTCAAGGTTGGAACTGAGTACCCAGTAAAAATGGTCAGTCGATCAACCTAAATTTACTGGGCTATAGATATAGGTATCCAGTTTTTCAATTATACCTTTATTTTCAGTGGTTTACAATTACACCTTTCCTTCAAAAGATGCCATCATTTTCTGCAGTTTTTGTTCATGTGCCGCACTTGTAATTCTTAGCAATTGACCGCTATCGTCTTTTCTAAACATTTCAGTTTCAACATTAGCCCAAGTAAGCCCTTCAGGGTGAACACCGCCATCAATAGGTAACGCTGTTTCAGTTTCCGCTTTGATTAACATTTCGACTAAAGCAATAGTTTCAGCACTATTGACTGCCTCTTTTGCAGTTTCGTATTGTTCAGAAGACAAATTGTTTTTCATGTATGTTTCAACATGTTTAATTCGTTTGTCTGCGTTAGGGCCAAGTTTTTGTAGTTCTTGAGTTTGACTAACTTCTTCGGCTACAGAACTTTGAGTAGCTAGTAATTCCCATGCCTCACCAAAAGCATCGGCACTCATGTTGGTTTTTGTAGCAAATGCTTCTAATTCTTGATACAAAGCATCATCAGTTTGTATACCTTCCGGAGTTTCATAACCATCTTTAGGACTACCTGCAAATGACCCAAACTTTTTTTCTAACTCTGAATAACCTTTAGCTTGATCTGCTACACTTTTATATCTTTCGTGTAACCATTCAGGCTTTTCACCTACTCCTTTGATACCATCACTTAAATAATATTCATTTTCGTTTAACGTAGGTTCAGCACTGTCTAACAGAGTGCCGCTTGTTTCACCAACTGGTGTTTCTGCGATCTGTTCAACTTCTTCTGACATAATTTATTCCTATAATATTTCAGCTAATTTCATTTGATTAATTATAAATTTAATCGAACCTGCCTCTCCATTATGATAAGCGGCTTCATAATTAATGTTTGACGAACCAAATTCAGTGTCATTTTCGTAGACAAATCGTCTGATCAGATCAGCTAAGATACGCTCTCCGTCTTCCGTTGTAAAGACTCTGTGATAAGACTTGGCTAAATCAGATTGCGCCTGTTTTTTAATATCAGACGCTTTTTTAGCTTTTAAAGGATCGTGGCTTCCCTGCAGTTCATTCCAACTCATTGTGGTGCCATTGGATTTTGCTGTTGTTGCATTCCTTGTTGCGCGGCTTGCGCCCCTGCTTGAATAACTGCTTCTTTTTCTGCTTGCGATCTTACAAGTTCAGCAGGCATTCCTGTTTTTCCTGCCACCCAAGTACCAAAGTCTTCAAGTTTAAACGCCATTTTAGCTTGGTCTGGCCCTGCATTTTGCAAAACAAATTGAACAGCTTGTTGTGCGTTAACAACATCCTCGCCATCTTGTGCGCGTGCTAGGGGAGACAAAAATTTAACATCAATTTCTACACCGTCTAGCTTTATAGGTTGCAACAATCCCTTTCTTGTCAAAATATGTGACACTCTTTTTAAGATTGGAACTAAAACCTCTGTCTGTAGCCTGCCAAACGCAGAGCCAATTCGTTTTGCTAACTCTCTTGATTCAATTGCAACTTCTGTAGCAGAACGTACTGCTCCTGAAGGGTCTCTTAAATCGTTAAACATGGCACGTTTAATTGCAGTTGTTAAATCTTCTACTTGAAATTGCGTTAATTGCAAATCAGTACGAGTATCTAGCCGCTGAATTGATGGGTTAGAAGTGTTGTTAGAACCAACTGGAATAACAACCCCCGGACTTATAGTAATATTGTATGGATTAGTTACGCCATCGTCAGTAGCAGTGTACATTCCGGAGATACCCATAGCCGCAGACATAAGAGAATATTCTTTAATCTTATTAAGGGACTTAACGTTGGGTAAAGCTAGGGTTGCAGGACCGCGACCTCTAATTTCGCCAGACACTTTACTGTATCTTCCTGTTACCCAAGGGCTTGAATCGCCAAAATCTTGATCCCAACTTATGCGATCTTCACCTTCAACCCAAACACAACCGTAATATGTTTTAGATCTAGGCATAAACACAACGCCTTCGGACAAAGTAATGCTAGCATCTGGTTGTTCTTTAATTAAATTAGCTACATTATTGGAAGGTCTAAACCCTTTCCACATCCTTTTAACGTTTCTAGCTTTAACTTCAAACCTGCGCCAGTGAGTTTCAATATTTCCAAACGGTCCTTCTTCAAACGCTAAACCTTTTTGTGGTATTGCATTAAAAATTATAGGATTATCAAAATCATCTGTTTCGTCAATACGCAAAGTGCCTGTTCCGATTAACAAATCTAGCGCATGTTCATAAAATTGTGTAGCAAAATTAGATCGGTTAATGTAATCAAAGACGATGCTAGCTTGTTCTTCTAAATTGTTTCTAACATCTGTTTCACTTACATCAAAATTACCAGTGTTAAGCTGATTAATAACGCCATTGCTAGGAGCAAATGTGGCCCAGTTAGCCCAGATAGGAGCAATATTTTCTTGTAACTTGCTTGCGCCTTGTTGAATAGCTTCGAGAGCGGTGGAGTCATATATGCGATCCATTTTTTTAGCACCCGCTTGATATCCCCCATACAGGTTTCTATTCGGTAAAAAATACTCATAACAATCCTCTAATAATTCTCGCCAATTGGCAGTTGATTCAAACGCAACACGTTCTCTGTTTTGTAGATCTTGCAATGATCCTAATTCTTTAGGCAATTTCATTATTATTTCCTGTTGGTTGTTCCCATTCCATTTCCACCAAATGGATTGCCTCCAAAGCTTCCTGCTCCAGTATATGCGCCTCCTCCCCTACGACCCGCAGTATAACCACTGCTATTTCCGCTAGAACTTCCACTTGCAGATGATCCAGTTGCAGTACTTGCTGAAGCTAAAAGAGAAGACGATCCTAATCGACCTCGCGCTACAGCTTTAAGTCTACGCTCGTTTTTCCCAGTTTCTTCGTCAAGCGCACGCTGTTGTCTAGCTACTGAAGCTATTTCTTGCTGTGTTGGCTCTGGAACTTTAGGTCGTTTGAATAATCCGCTCATTTTAGAGTCCTTAAATATTTTAATAATTGATATGGCGTAAAAATAAAAGGTTTCTTAATGCCTAATATTGCCTTAATGTGACCCACGCAAGTATTTAACATAAAAAGATAGCCCTTCCGCTTTACCGGATTGAAACTTTCTATTGCATAGATATTGTCGATTATACTCTTTTCTTCTTTAATCGTAAATAAATCAAAGGACTTTGCCCCTTTTCCGTAAATAATGTACGAATTTCCTGCGGGTTTTACTAAAAAACAGTGCCGACACCCTCGTTTTAAGAAAAAAGACCACCACCTACCATCATCTTTTTCAAAAACTACATATAATTTAGAATACATTGATATCAACTTTTGCTTTATGGGGTTTGTCAAAATAACCTGCTCTACTTAATGCGCTTCTTCCTTCTCCTTCACCCTGCAATGCATACTCTAAAGCTTCAACTGGGTGAGAATATTCGTTCTTATCTGGTTCGTCAGTGTACCTATCTCCCGATACCTGAACTCTTCGATAGCAAAAACCGCCTTGTAACCCTTTGCGAATCATAGATGCTTTAGGCAATACAATAAATCTAGGCTTTCCGTCCATACACATTTCTTTCATTGGCACTTCTAACGCGGCCCTGCGCTTCATTGGGTCGTTACTTCTGGTAGGACTGCAAGGAACGCCTGCCGCACGCATAATTTGGAACGGAGTTTCAGAATTAGCTTGGTTTCTGTTGCTTCCGGACGGATCTCCCCAACCTTTAAACGAGTAATGAGGATAATGTTGTTCAATATATTTCTTTAAAGTAGGCGCAAAGTCTATTGCTCCTGAATCGGAATCTACCAATTCATCAAAGCATACCCATCTTCCAATAGGCGTTCGCTGTAAAAATGCACAAGCAGGCGTGCGTCCAAAATCAAAACCAAGCACGATGGGGGCAGACTTATCAGGCACAAAATCCATATGTTGACAGTGAACAGAATCAGTATACATAGGATGCACTGGCTTACCATTCGACACAAAACCGTATTCATTCCCTAAGTTAACCTTAATCCAATCGTTTGTTTTGCCTGACAGCCCCCTTGAGTAATAATCTACTGGTAAGTTTGCTAGGTTTTCTGCTTTTTTATTTACTAACCACGTTTCGCCATCTTTATAAACGCCACCCGCTTGCCTATAAAACGCCCATCCTTCTGGTCTTTCTATTTCCGCAAGCTTAAAATACCAATGGTCTTCGTCTGGTGCGTTGCTGTCCCCAAGTATTCCGTGGTGCGTAGGGGTAGCACCTTCTTTATTTGATGGGTAACGACCATGACGCAAATCAAGCATATCAAGCACAGCTTTACTATGTTCTTTCGTTTCATTAAGCCAAACCCACGTTGTCTGTATTCCCCTTGCTTTTTTAACGTGTTCAGGCCGGTCAAAAGCAATAAATACAACATCGCAATGTACACTAGTACCATCTTCTAATTTAAACCTTATAAAATGCGTAGGAGGTTCTTTGTTACCTTGCTTGAAATCGCCTAATTCTCCATGTATTTCTAGCCAATCTTTAATGGTTGTAGAAAATAATTCGGAATAAGTGTTTCGTGCCGCAATTACCCTAGACAATCGGACGTTATAATTCTTATGATCTTTTTGTTTTACAGGTTCTTGCTCACACATTAGGTCAAACAATTTTAAAATGCATTGCACAGTCTTGCCAGATCCTAACGGCCCCATTATAAATGAGTTTCTTGCACGACAATCAGCAAAATCTTGTAGCACTTGACCCTGTGCCATCAGGCTATATTCTATTTGCATGAGTCCCACTTAATTTTATCGTAGTTTGATGCGTAAGCTTCGCGGGTTCTCTTGTCAGATTTTCTAGCATGATCCCCTTTTCCACCGTTTTTTTCAGGGAAATGCCTGTCTCTTGTTTCTTTGTCTAAGGTTTTTAACAGATCTTGCGCCACAATTAACTCCTACAAATGCAAGGCTCCTCCAAACAATCGCAGTAGCTAATCATTCTTTGGGACACTAAATAAAGGACTTCCTTCATAGCATACTGGTCTTTATCCATTAATGCCATTGCAAACTCTTCAATTAACTCTTGGTCTATTTCGTTTATAACTTCGTCCGTGTCAATCTTTATCATAGGGGCTGACTCCTAGCCAATCATCAAGGATCATACGTTTTGCTAACTCAATATAAAACAATCCTCTTTCGTCATCTAACGAACTCCCTACCTCTACGCCATGCTCACCTATACTTATTAAAATAAACTCCTTAGAACGCTTTATATGAGCTTCTATGATGTCTTCTTTGTCTGGTCTTAGCTTAATAACATTTTTCATTCTAATTCAATTTTTTTTCGAGTGAGTGATAATGATACAGATCACATCGACTCTCGGGAGGGGGGTAGCCACTTATCCACAGGTTGCTAACACCTTTTCCACAGGTTTACCCACAAGTTATACACTGTGCTGTCCACAGGTTTATGCACAGGTTATGCACTGGATGAATCATACCGCTTTCTTTGTATGGATACAGTTAACCCCTGCTCCCCTGTTTGCTCTATAGACTTGAGCGATGGTGTCAGGTACTTAGCTACTCTATCTAATGCTTGCACTGCCGCTGTATGGTCCTCCACTTCGCCAGACTCTTTAGCTATTGCCTGTATATCTATAGCACTGCAGGCCATGCTAAACACCACATCAAAGTCCTCTCCATAGATTGCCTTTAGGCGTGCGTTTAAAGCTTTCTCTAGAGCTTTTTTAGGTTTATTAGGTGAACCTTTAGGTCTGCCCATGTTTTTTAATCCTAAGTGATTGTTTTTGTTACAGGTTAATATTGTTGAGATGTGGTGATTATATCATAAAAGGGGGTTTTGTGACCATAAAGGGATTATTAGTCGTGTTTAGTTCTAGGGGATACTCTCCCTATAGTATACCTTGGCACTTCATTCATTTTATATATAGGTACACATATGTCTTTATTCACTCTATCAACTATCGGCTTTGACTCCTTTACGGTGCAAGGATCTATTCAAGCTTCTCAGGCTTTCAGAGCATTGAAGCAAGATCACCCAAAAGGTTCACACACTTTGAAGCGTGGCACTGAGGTGCTGTTATCGCATAACTCAACAGAGCAATCAGTTTATAAAAACTGTAACTCTTAACACCAACCATAACGACTTAGAGGTCACACAATGAAAGACGCAAAAATAGAAGCAATCGTTAAAGAGATTACCGACAAAGTAATCGCCAACCTTGAGAACCTACCA
>Ga0209090_10000233_pt1 | contig 34596 bp, 45 predicted proteins | sample ArcticOcean_MG_C_9_FD_187432 | JGI IMG/M metagenome (GOLD analysis project Ga0209090, IMG submission 187432) | Marine microbial communities from western Arctic Ocean - ArcticOcean_MG_CB2_152 (SPAdes) (version 2) | ecosystem: Environmental > Aquatic > Marine > Oceanic | place: Arctic Ocean... | reverse complement strand
GCCTGTGCTTCTCTTTTTCGTTTGGTGTCTGCCAGTTTGACTCTGATGCGTTTTGGCAGTTTCATTTGTATGAATCCCATATCTTATTATACTACTAGGGTAATTTATTGTCAACTATGGCTTGTAGAATCATTTCCGCATAGTCTGGATTGGTGCTCCAAGCACTCATTCTCACCATAAGTCTACGATAGTTCCATCTGCCTGAGTCTAGTTGTGATTCTCTTTCGATTCTAAATTCTTTGTATGCTGGATGTCTGTTTAGTACACCGATCATGTCTTTGACTGACTGACACTTGGTTGTGTACTTCCTAACACCCCAATTGGCATCTGGGTTTCCCATAGCTTTCATGTGCGGTACTGTTTTAAGACTCCATGTCCTCACACCAAACAGTGCGTTGCCTTCTGTGGCAAACCTACTAGTACCCCATGCACTTTCGACACCTGCCATGGCAATGATAATGCTAGTTGGCACTCTGCTCATTCTGTCTGTGGTATAGTTTAGGTACTCCACACACTTGCCTGTCGCAACTAAAAATGTAGATTTGTCTTTGTATTCAAACTCTGGTTCTGTTAGTCCAAGCATCTTGACTTGATCCAATTCTTTTTTGTGCATTTCATCCTCTATCTTGTCCACCGTCCATGTGTTAGGATAAAAAGTACCACCTGTGAATGACCCAACTATACTCATAACTATCAATATGATAGTGAGTGCTACCCATTTTATTGTACTGTTAGATTTGTTAGTGTCTTGTTTTTGCATAACTTCTATTTAATGATGCGTGTGGGCCGAGATTTTTAAGAATTGGCCTATCTCTGGCACTGGAAACTCAAGCCCACGTCCTCTGCATCGTCAATTTATACAGCAACTTTTGTTGGTGCTGTGTCTTCTGCTGGAGCAGTTTCTGAATACTTCGCACTGTATTCTGCATCTGCTGATCTCATCATGTTTGTTTGATCTTGTCTAGACAAACCTGTAAATCTAGCAATCATACCATCTGACATGATTTTAAAAGATCCACATAACTTGTGAGAACTGTCTTCTGCAATCTTATGTACTACACCTGTAGCCTTACCATCTGCATTTTCTCTGCCCATGATATACATATAGTTTCCAGACTTTCCAGTCCATTTGTTATTTGTTTGTGTGTCTGCTTGACATCTAGCTCTCATTTGATCTAGTACCAAACTTGACTTTGCTGAACATTTATACATAACTATTTCTCCTTTTGTTTAACCTTATTATAACAGGTAATGGTAATGCGTCAACCAGGTAAAACCAATTGGTTTTATTGGCTTTTAAAACCATCCGGGAATAGCTCGTCCACAGTTTTGTTAGATTTTTCTGTTATGCAATAAAATTTTGAGAATATACCAACAGTGCCTAGTTCCATTCTTCCGCTATTAAACCACTTACCGGAAAACATATGACTGTACTCATTTAATTTATTGCTCCATTTTGAGACTAATTCTGGTGCAATTTCTGAGGCTTTTTCTAATGCTATCTTGTCTTTTTGGTTTATAAAATGTAGTTCAGTATTGTTCCATGTTACACTATTGAAGAGTACTTTTTTCCTAGGTCCTGTGTTTTTTCCAAACAAATATCTACCCGAGTGTTGATTCCAGAAATCCTCATATTTTCCATATTCGGTTACTTGATTGAATTCATCTTTAACCATGTGCTTCTTAATTGCATTCAACAACATATGACTTTGCTTTGCGTGTATTTTTGGATCATCTACATAGAAGTTACTCTGTCCGTATTGATTCTCTATTTCCACATCTAAAAAATAAGTGTACCATTTATCGTCAATATTAATAAGTTTTGGTTTCTCTTTGCCTTTTATGTTTATAGATGTTTCGGTATTTTTGTATTTTATGTTTGATTCTTTTGTGTAACTGATTCTAAAATGAAAATTAAAGTTGTTTGGTTTACGTGATAGACAGTTTTCAATCCAATTAGTGTCGTTATAGTATTTTCTATATTCGTTGAGATCAAAGGTTTCAATAGATATCTTAGTCTTTGGTATTAAATTCTGTATTTTTTTTAAATACGGCTCGGCGTAATTTGTTATTTCAAAGTCAGATTCATGAAATCCACTTTTTACACATACTATTTCATCGATATGTATGTTATTGGTTAAAAATATATCTAATATGGCTTGGCTATCGCATCCTCCTGAATACCAAATTCTTAAGTAATCATATGATTCTCTAATGGCTCGTGCTTTATTAGAAAGTAATTCGTACCAAGTCTCTGTAGGTTCTTTAGTAAAATCATATTGTTCATACACACTTGGAGCATTAAATTGTATTCCTCCGGTTCTTCCGGCTTCATTTATTGCCTGCCATTTGTTGTTGAATAATTTATTATTACAGGTGTAATTCCATTTATCTAACATACAACGTTTTTGGATTTTTCATTTTTAATAATTTTTCAAATTTAGGTGTTGTTACTCCAGTCACTAATATAAGTGATCGGTCATGATGTCCGAAGTTGGCCGTGCCATGGGGTATGTCTTGCCATCTAAAATATGCCACGTCTCCGGCTTTCCATTTTGAATACATCACGTTGCCAAACTGTATTATCTGTCCTGGTTGCCAATCTTGCAACATTAGGAACACTCTTCGTACTTTGTCTCTTTTTTGATCTCCGAGGTAGTCCCAAGCACCGCCACCATAAACTGTGTCTATATGTAGTATATGCGATTGTCCTGGTTTTTGTAAATGTACATACCCGTTGGGGTTCTCAAGTCCTAGACAATCTATTGCTTTTTTTTGGTCCGTCGAAAGGTATCCTTCGGTGAATCTTTCTTCCCACTTCACTCCGTATATGGAATGTTGTTTCTTTGCTGATCCAAGACTAGTGCTGGGTTTGACTTTGATTTTTGATACTTTCTTCCAATCGCCCTTGATCCTACACATGGGCAGTTTTACGTAGCGATGGTTTACTTTGTTAGATTCAAAATCAAAATCCCAATCACATGCCTTAGAAAGCCTATCAAAAATTGTATTTTTAACTTTTAACATTTACCTCCTAGTTGACTTCATATCCTTTTTCCAATATTTGAACAATAGTAAGTTCCTGTTCCCATGTGCTGGTAGGTCTAACTAGTTTTCTTGATGTGTGATACTCTATGAATTTCACATCCATTGTTATATCAAAAATTATATCTCTAATTTTTTGTACATCAATGTTGATTCCTATCACAGTTGCTACCATCACAGGCAGTACACCTGATGCTTTACATGTGCCATGTCCTGACTTTATGTACTTGAAACTCTTACCTTGGTTGTTCACCATCATGTCAACATCACCACCCAATATGCCTTTCAGCATAGCACCACTGTTTTTGTATGGTACTAGTGTAACATTGTCGCCAAGTAATGTTGTTAACAGTTTAGGATCATATCCTTTGCCATGTGCAACTGTAAGGTTGCCTGTTTTATCTTTACTTGCATTTGTTCTACAAACAAACAACGGTTGCTGATATTCAGCTATAATAAAATTATCCTCTGTGTGGAATAAGTCTTGTTTGTACACTTGATTGTTTGCGTAAACCATAATTGTTGGTTCGTCTGATGCTTTGAACATTTTAACTGCTTGTGATATCTTGCCAACATTCTCATACTGCACATCATATCCTGCCGCGGTTAATCCTTCTCTATACATCTGTGTTCTTGCATTGAACGATCCACCGGCCTTACCGCTGTTTATAATCGTAATTCTTTCAGGTGTTTCTGCTTTTGATACAGCTACAAATAAAAGCGACACTGTGAATCCTATTAGAACTGCTATTGTTATGATAAGTTTCTTCATTGTTTTCTCCTAAATTAACATTTGTCTAAAAAAGACACCTTCCATATCATTGCCGAGTATGAACATGAATATCAAAGGCACCGTTTCGTATTTTTTAATTAAAAGTCCTATACAACTGAACACGATCAAACAGACTGTATATAACCAAACTCTATAATCTAATATTCCCAAGTAGGTGTTTAATAATAACATACCCACAGCCAATATCGCAATCATATATTTTTTACTGTTTGCAAAAAGGTTTAATATTTTCCTTGCCAACGGCCATGCAACAATCAATCCAACTATGTTGGCAAACACAAACCACGGCACAATCTGTTTAAAGATCATGTCTGCATTGTTTGTAACATTGTCAAACTGATATGGCGACCATCCAGCGTCTACAAGCATACTGTACAATACTATTTCTGAACCCGTGATAGGAATACCAATAAGCAGTAAAGGTAGCATACTTGCAAACTGTCCAGAGTTGTTGGCAGTTTCACTTGCCACTAGCAACTTGCCTGGATTATTTGGATGCAGTTTCTTCTCGAAAGAATAACTGGCATTGGTTGATAATACTGTGCTAACCCCAGGAACAAATCCACATATGTAACCTATCAGGCTACCTCGCAATGAACTTGCCACAAGTTTCTTTCTAAAGTATTTGATCACTTTACAGAAGCCTATGTCTATGTTGGGTAAGAACACATTTGAATTAGATGAGCTGAACATCTTTGCTATTGTGGGAACAATAAGAAAGCCAATCAATATAGGAATAAGTGGTATGCCAAATTGTAAATCTTCTATACCAAAAGTATAACGGAAGTCAGACGAAATATCTGACTCTCCCGGAACACTCAACATAAACCCAACTGCACACAATGACAAATTAACAAGTACGTTCTTTTTGTTATAGACTAACAAGCAGAATGCAATTATAAAAAGATAAAGATAGAACTTGGTTGCGTTGCTAAAAAATACTGTCATGTGTTCTATTAACACAGACAACAATCCGTATGTTATCACAACTGCAACAAGACTACCTAGCACACTTCCTACTGCACATATACCTATCGCTAGTTTGGCCATTTTGCGTTTATTGAATTTGGTGCCTTCTATGACTGCAGGCAAACTGTTTGTTTCACCTGGTATACCTAAGTATACAGCCGGTATGGTGCCTGTGAATTGCACCATGCTCGCCAAAGACATATAGAATAACAACAACTGGAGTACATCAAAAGACATAAGCAACGGTGAGGCTACAATCATAGCCACCATTACTCCTGCTCCTGGCACAATACCTGTTATGGTACCTGCAAGTAATCCTGTAGAAACTGCTATCAGTTCATTCATATCATATTATAAACGTTTTTGTTAGAGTTAGCAAGAAACTTGCATAGGGAGGGCCTGTTCTTATGGCTTTCAAAGGTCTTTATTATCCCACGTCATTTGGTTAATGGCGTTACAGGAATATTTATTTTAATTTTGCTAGGAGTTGTTGTTCTCTGGCTGTGTTGTGTCGAGCAATTTCAGACTTCTCTTCATCAGTAAGTTCTCTTTTAACAAACCCAGGCTCCACTTTAGCAACTTCTTCTTCAACATTAGTCGGAGCCTCCATGGGCATACCACTATTGTTAAACCATCTACCATCTGCTGTATGATAGCAAACCGAGTAAAATGAGTTACCGCTTTTGGTTTTTACTAGCCTACGTTTCTTGTGTATCTTGCCTTTGTATTCTGAAAAATCTTTCTGCACCAATGTCGTTATGCCAGATATCCCACAATATAATCTGTCTATGTAAGTTGGATTGCCTTTGGCATCTTCACCATATTGGTTTGATACCACTGTAAATTTTTGTGGTGTGAATTGCTTGGGTGCTGAGTCTGTGATCTTGCCCAGTCCTTCTAGTAGTTTTTTTGTTTTATCGCTTGGCATAATACTTTATATAGTTAAAGACAAACAATCCAGGGACAACTTGGAACAGCCTCGACACACACCGCTAGCCAGCGTGGGCCTATCTATCCATCATCGACTTAAAGAGTCTCCTAAGTTTAGATTACAAACGAGATACTGCCCATTTGCCGCTTCTGGATTGTTTGCTTTCTTTGATTATATATTAAAAAGTAGTATAGTCAACCAATTATTTTCTTTTGGATTCCATTAGGATTTGTTTGGGTGTTTTTGATCCAGGGTGTAGTTTTGTGAGCCTACAACTTAATAATTTTTTCTTGCCCTTACTAGTTCCGATCACCGGTTGCCCGTTCTCATCTAGTGTAATGGACTTAATTTTTGTTTGAACGTTACGGAAACGACCCACTTCGATTAGATCCCCAACTTTAATTTTTAATGTGTACTCTTTCATGATGTGTATGGTGCTATCCTTTTATCAAATTGTTTTTGTGTTATCATTTCAAGTATTACTGCGTCTGCTCCGTCTTTGTAAAGTTGTTTAACATCTTTAATTACCCAACTGTATGGAAAGTACCCCCAATGGTATGTTTCAGTCTTGTTGTCTTGGGTAACCTTAACTTTGTAAAAACAATCATTTGCCATAAGATTTAATAACTTCTATCATTTTGTTTGCTGAAAAGAAGTTATCTGTTAAACTTTTTGTTAGTGCTTGTAATTGTTTCAATGACTGTTCAGTTGGCCCTTGCATGATAAATCTAATGTGTTCTATCAGTTTGTCTTTGTGTTTTAAGTAGTTGTCCCAACTGTCTGTCCACTCTGACGGATACTTAAATTCATCTGGATACATTTCTGTATAACTTAATCTGTCTGGCACTAGAGGAAAGGTGTCTACTATGGCTCCTTCATATGCACTTATGCCCAATGTCTCTTGTAAGTTAGCACTGAACACTATCTTTGCTTCTGCTAACATCTTGTGATATTCGGGTTTCCTTAACTGTTCCAGTTGACACATTATAAATTCATACTCTGGCATACTTTGTTGTAAGTCATCAAATATGTTTGGTTGCTTCTCTGGTGCAATTCTGTGTGGGAACAGTATGAGATCTCGTTTAGGTGTACCTCTGAATGGTTCTAGTGTTTTCTTCATGTACTCCATAGGCCATCCAGTACGTATAATTTTAGTTTTTCTAGTATATGCGTCGTGTCCGACATGGTCTAATGCATTTTTAAAAGTCTTGCCAAACAGCTCTATATGGAATTCTGTTGCAAAGTGATTGTGATCATAACATTCAAACATCGAACGTTCTGCATGTCTTACCCATGGTGCATCTCCAATCAGTCTGCCCAAGAAGTCTGCTGGATCATATGACCCGGCGTGCCATAGTCCGTGTGTTATAACTTTAACTCCTAGCAACTGACTCATGTACTTGATGTTGATTATTCCTGGATGCCATGCATCAGTAAACAGTATATGATCTCCATCTTTTACTTCACCGTTAGTGAAAGCTCTTGAAATTTTTTCTATCTGTGTGCTTTTGTAAATGTTTGTACCACCAAAGTTTAGGAATGCTCCTGGTGTTGTTGCTAGAGGTATATCATCTGCACCTTCTACAACTTTTACATTAAACTCTTTCAGTAGTTCCGGAAGATGTGTCTTCCATTGTGAAGTGTATCTAGATTCTACACTTTCTAAATCTAATAGCCATAAAGTCATATTGCTATTATATTTAGGTTTTATGGTAATGTCAACTTATGAATTTGATATGCCTGGTTTCAACTCGCAGGTAAATTCTGATTTCTCTACAATATACCCAAAGTCTGCATATGATCCAACAATTAGAGTGTGTTTAGCTGATGCATTCGCCATACATTCGCTTTTGCTGTTGTAATATTTCATTGGATCCTCTTCCATCATCATACAAGGATTACCTAATGCACATACAATTACTACCACTTTCCACATATCTTTACCTCGTTTTTTTCTTTCCTAATAGATCTCTTATACTGTCTTTACAAGCGTCATGCCAATATATGCCTGACTCTCTTAACTTCTCATTCGCAAGCCTAAGTCTCTCCATTTTACGTTCTATGGCTTTGAACTTGCTCTGCTTTAATTCTTTACCAATCAACTTCTCTAATTGATTTAGAATATCATCAATTGCTGGGCATGTGATATCCGGCACCTTGGGAGCCTTCTTCCTAACTTTGAACCAATAATTAGTCCGCTTTTGTGCTTTGTAAAACATTAAAGTATCTCCCTTGACCACAATTATTTACTACGTATTCACGTAGAATAATATAATGCTTTAAGTTTTGTAGGTGTATTAGTGTTTGGTAATTACCCAAGCTCTGTGATAGAAGTCGTCAACATTCTTTTGTATCAGACTCATTGCTTGAGTGTTGGCCATAGCTTCATTCTCATATGGTCCATACTGTTTCTCTGTGTTGTGATCGAGTGTGTTTTGATCGTTAGGGTCTTTGTGTGTGCCTTCTACTACCCAATATTTGTTTGTAATTTTGCCCATTTTATATTAGTGTGATGCAACCGTACAAGAAAATTGATGTGTAAACAAAGATTATGGTCCACATCATCTTGCTCATTTGACTTTGTGGTTTTTCTTCCAGTAATTGCTTTTTTTCATGCCAAGATAGTTTTCACCTGGCTCGTAGTCCCATCTGTGACCATGGTGCCCACGCACATCTGCGTACAACATTCTCATTTTTACCAGCAATTTAATTAACGGATTCTTACTTGTTCTCACTTGACTTCTCTTATCTTAATTTTTTCTTTCTACCCAATGGGATCTTTTGATCTTTGACGAAAAGCTCTCCTGCCTTCGTCATCCACTCAATAGTTATCATCTTGGACTTAGAACTGCCCTGATACGATTTTACAGCCTTCTTGTAAGACATGGCTTCGACTTCTTTAGTTTCCGTTCCATCAATAATTTTAAATTTTTTATTTTTTGGCATATACTCTAATTATACTTCTTGTTGACAAAGAGTCAACCTTAAGGTATAATTATAATTGTAGACGTTGAAGCATTTGGAATAAACGTTGCGGACGTCGGGGCAGTACCGACCACCTCCACCATTTTATTACGTGGTGGCTTATGTAATCCCTTCCGGGGGTGAAACAGGATCGACGGGCGTGTAAAGAGATGTGGAGTTTACCCAGTTGGAACGAGGTAACGGCCAAGTTTTAAATGCAAACAAAAAAGCATTAGGATTTGCTGACTTAACAGTTAGCACTTCTGAATTGAGATTAGCGGCGTAATAACCAACAATTTCAGGGGCGGCCCCTGCCTTGCAACAGAAGTGGGGCACTTGAATTAAATAGTTTTATGTTTAAAATGGTGCTAGTTATGTGTATTTTGATGAACGGTGTTCCGGAATGTACGACATATTACGAAAACACCAAACAAACTTACCCAACACAACAGGTCTGTGAGCAGTCGGCCGGAGTTAAATTCTACGAGATGACAGATACTTTTATCCGAATGGACATACCATTTGAGAGTATTGTTATTGATTGTGAAAAGATCTAATTTTTTATTGAATACCAGACGCCTTTGCCTGTAACTCGGTGATTCTCACCAAATGCTTCTACAACTGATTTCTCAACTGTACCCCAATTATAGTCGTCCCCCATGGAATAGCCACCCGATTTGAGTTTGGGCAAGTAAGCTTCTATCTCGTTTTTAACAAATGGGTATGAGTGATCTGAATCGTGGAATATAAAGTCCATGCTGTTATTGGGTATTTGATCTATGATTGCAAGTGATCTGCCTTTTATTATGGTTATCCTATCTCCCCATTGTTGGGCGTTGTCTCTGAAATGACGCTCGTTCTTGTTGTGATCCCATGCTTGATTCTCGTTGGTGAATTCTTCAACCTTCAGTTTCCCATCCTTCCACCTAGGTTTCTTGTTGAACTGCCAATCGTACTCTGGATTGTCTGGTTGTTCTTCCCATGAGTCAACACAATACATCTTTACATCTGTTTCTCTCATCATGTAGAATGTAGTGACTCCTACCCAAACGCCCAGTTCTAGCCCTTGCTTCCAGTTGTTTTGCTTGGCGAATTTTGCTATTACTTTATATCTGTCCATGTGGTCTCCACTGTTTTGTGTTTGCCTCTAGTTCCTTTTTCATGATATATCAAACAGTTATTGTGCTGTTGTAAATCTGTTTCTGTCTTAACGTCATAGTGTCTTATCCACTCACCGTGTTTTAGAGTGTTGTAGGGCAATCCGTTAAAAGATTGTTTGATGCACAATTGATCAACCCCGATGGTATCTGTATTTTTCAACAAGTCTATCATTTTCTCTGCGGCTTGTTTGGCTTGCTCTCTACGACTGTGATGGAAGTTGCAAAAGGTTGCCATGTATCTTCCGTTATATACAGTAAATGCCATATCAGAACTTAATTGCTGTTGCTGAGTGCTGTTTGGCGTTTTTAACGCATAAGAATCTACATCTGCAACAGTCACTGATTGATTATCTAATAAATTGAATCCCAACAGTATAAACCTCTGTGCTTGACAGTAAGTTTCATATGAGTATTGCCATTTCAAAACTGCAGGATCAGTTGTGCAGTGCGTGTATGACAACTCTAGTTTGTCTAGTTTTTGTATTGATTCATCAGACGGATCGATTATGTGTACATGAATTGGTAACTGCCAGTGTTTTTTGTAGGTCTTGTAAAATCTAGGGAAGTACTGCTCAAAGTACTTGTTGTCACATGAGGTTAGTATAAATCTTTCATGTGTGGGCCAGTCGCCTATTACATCTGCAAACATGTTAACTTAATGTATTTGTTGATTCATTTAGATCTAACTCATTTGCCACAATAGCTCTATCATTGTCGTTCATGTTATTCAGTAGTGTATTACTTTGATCTTGTATAATTCTGTTGGCAGTTATTATTCCCAACTGTTCACAGCTTTTTGTTATGATTTGTTCTATGGAATAAAACTCATAGTCTTTAACGTCGATTCTATTATCTCGTGTAGCCTTTTTAGCCACAGCCGGAAAATCCAGATAGTCAGTTACATCAGGCAGTCCTCTGGATTGAAGTACTGCGTTAATTACACTTGACTTGTCAGAGTCAGTTGATATTTCATATATTGGATTTATATTCGACACATTAGTTTCGTAATCATTATAGTACTTTTGCCATGTTGTATTCTGTGAAACGTTGGTTAGTAAATCTCTCATGTCTTTGTTTTCGGCCAAGCCTGCAAGTGCATCGTTATTAGTGATTGTTTCTATGTATGTTCTCAAACTTATTATGTTAGAATTCTCTAGAGTCTGTTGTGTCACTATGCTGTTTCTGTCACTAATGAGCTGTGTTCTTCTTGAAGCATACTCACCTAATTGTAATGGTGAATCAAATGCTGTTGCTGTCATGGCCACTGCTGATGCAAATGTATTAAGTGTTTGTTGAAAGTCTGTGCTGTCGCCCACAACAGATGCTATAAAATTTTTTAGATCAGTTAATGCTGTTTGGTATTCTGTGTCCTGTGCTAGGTCACCTGCATTGATAAATGTTATTGCTTCTTTCATGCTTGTGAACACTGCTGTAAACATGTTGTTTAGTATGCCAAAGTGGTTGTTTACGCTTCTGCTTTTTGAAGAAGCTGGCACACCAAAAAGATCTGGAATGGTTGTCTGTAATGCATCTACTGTTTGCAGTGCTTCTATGAATGTGAATGTTTTAGTTTCTACACTTGCGTCAAACGGCATTATAGATCCGTCGAGTATTGTGTTGGTGTGTCGTATCATATCATTCAGGTAACGTCCTACATTGAGATATGCTATATTATTAATTGTGTTTTTTACATCATTCTTCTGTGAAGTACTTAAAACTGTGTTGTCTGTGATAGCAGTGTCTAGTTCTATAGATGCTACTACCCATCCTATCTTTAGTTCGTTGATTGCATTTTCCAATGCCTGATTGCTGAGGTTAGGATCCGAATCTATAAGTGATGTTAGACCTTTGTTAACTGTCATTGTTATCCTGCAAAAACACTATTAAAGTTTCCTGTTATCATCTTGTTAAAGTCGGCTGAATCACTTATTCTTGCAACTGGTATACCTTCTGCATACACTGAACGAGAACCTATGTTGACCTTGGCTGGGTGGGCCATACAACAACAACCTGGACACGGCAGACATTGAATTAAGTGTGGCATAAGCCTATCGAGCATCCTGCCAATTCTTTTACCACCGACCTTTACAGATCGTGCGGATGCTATAATTGGAACTACCTTGTCACACTTGTGACCTGTCGAGGCTAAACTTTTGTGTACACAAACAGATTTCATATACTAGTATTTATAGATACTAAAAACCGCTTGTATTATAGTTTGAATTTGCTGAATTGGCCTTTTTTAACATCCTGTTTGATGCCGCCAACTATGTATGACTCTACTTCTGTTTCCTGTGGTGCTACCTGCATACCTTTGCTTGATAACCAGTGCTGTGTCCATGGTAGAGGATTAGCTGATGCGGCCACGTCGTATATTGGATCAAATCCCAATGCTCTCAATCTCTTGTTTGCGATCCATTCTACATAGTTGCCCAACAGTTTCTCATTGAGTCCTATGATAGAACCATCTTTAAACAGGTACTTGGCCCATGCTTTTTCTTCTTCTACTGTGTTCTTGAACATCTGAATTACTTCTTTGTCTGTGCCTTTCATAGCTTTAGTCATCTCTGCGTCATCACCTTTTTGCCATGCTTTGATTATGTGTGTGGACAGGTTTAAGTGTGTTGCTTCATCTCTTGCTATCAGTGACAATAGTTTAGCAGAACCTTCCATAAGTTTAAGTTCACCAAATGCAAATGTACAAGCAAATGATATGTAGAATCTTAATCCTTCTAGTAGGTTAACTGTGACCATTGCAAGATACAATGCTCTTTTAAGTTCTATGATATCACCTTTTCCTTTTACTGTGTAGTCCAGCGCCATCTTGTTAAACTTGTCATAGTTCTCTGTGACAGTTTTAGCTCTCTTTAAAATTTCTTTGTCTTCTAGGATAGTGTCGAACACTTCTGCAGGATCACTGTAAACATTCTTCATGATATGCGTGTATGCTCTTGAGTGTATAGTTTCAAAGAAGTCCCATGTTACTATGCAACCTTCCAGTTCAGGATTTGAACAGTAGGGGAGGAATGCTAGTGATGGACCTCTGCCTTGCACACTGTCAAGCAGTGTTTGGTATTTCAAGTTACTTGTGAATATGTGTTTCTGTTCTGGTCTAAAGTTCATGAAGTCTGCTCTGTCTTTTTGCAAACTGACTTCTTCTGCTCTCCAGAAGTAACCTAGCATGGTTTGATTCAACTTGTCAAACTGTGGGTATTTAATATCGTCATAACGTTGGATAGCCATGTCCTCGCCAAAGAACATTGGTTGTTTCATCCAGTCAACTTTTGTTGTGTTAAAAACAGTTTTTGCCATTATATTGTACAGGCATCGCAGTCTTCGCCGTCGACGTCAGCGTCACTACTTATTAAAGTTTCGGGTAATTCTACATCCTCACCATCATCAGCATCGGCGTCTATTGTAGCACTTAATCCTGCTGGTTGTACATCTTCATCATCACCTTTGAAGTCGTATGTGTTTTGATAGTAAGATGTTTTCCAACCAAGTTTGTATGCTGTCAGCATGTCATTGGCCATAACTGATAGTGGTACTTCGTTGTTTTCAAAGTGTGTGGGATTGTAACTCCAATTGCCTGATATAGCCTGATCAAAGTACTTCTGCATCATAGCAACAACATTGATATATCCTGTGTTGTCTGGCATGTCCCATAGTAAAGTGTAATCATTTTTAAGTTTAGGGAATCCTGGTGCTATCTGCTTCAGAGGACCTTTCTTGCTTTTCTTGATGGCCATTAATGCTCTAGGTGGTTCTATACCGTTGGTCTCGTTTGAAACTACTGAACTGCTCTCACTTGGCATCTGTGCTGACAGTGTGCTGTGTCTTAAGCCATGTTTAGCAATATCTTTTCTTAAACTTTCCCATGCCATTCTCTGTTTGTGTGGTACGATCTTGTCCACATCTTTTTTGTAGTGATCTATTGGCAGTAGACCATCTGCATATTTTGTTCTGTCAAATGCTTCGCACTTGCCTTTTTCTTTTGCAAGATTGTTACTTGCTCTTAACAAATGGTATTGGAATGCTTCTGAAAGTCTATCAACTAGATCCCATGCCTTTGGATCAGAATACTTAACACCATTTTTTGCTAGATAGTGTGCCAGCCCAATGTAACCAACTCCTAGGCTTCTTCTTCTCTTTGTGCTGACTTCTGCCGCTTTAACAGGATAGTCTTGATAATCTATAATCTGTTCCAGTGCTCTAACAGTCAGGTCACATATGCTTTCTAGTTCACCCAGGTCATTCAATCCACCAACGTTGACTGCTGAAAGAATGCATAGTGCAATCTCTCCTTGGTCATCATGTATGTCCTGTATGGGTGTAGTAGGTAGTGTAATCTCTTGACACAGATTGCTCATTGACACTTTGTCTTTGAATGAACTGTGTGAGTTACAGTGATCCAAGTTCATTATGTAGATACGTCCTGTTTCTGCTCTCTCTTTTAATAGGTCTCCAAACAGATCCTGTGCTGGAACTGTTTTCTTTGGAATTGTTTTGTCTGCTTCATACTTCAAGTACAAGTCATCAAAGTCTTCTGTACCAAATGCATCATACAGTCCTGGTGCTTGGTGCGGTGATATTAATGTGATATCTTCCTCGTTCATGAATCTCTCATAAAACAGTTTTGAAATTTGTATAGAGTAATCTAATTTTCTTACTCTGTTGTCCTCTGTACCTTTGTTGTTTTTAAGTACAAGAATGTCTTCTATCTCTGGGTGCCATATTGGAAAGTGGACAGTTGCACTACCACCCCTCACACCATTCTGGGTGCAACATCTCACAGTTGCCTCGAACTTCTTAAGGAACGGAACCACACCTGTGTGTTGAACCTCTCCACCTCTGATTCTGCTGTTGATACCTCTGATACGTCCTGCATTGATTCCTATGCCTGCTCTTCTGGCAACGTACAATCCTATTGCCATGTCGCTTGAGAATATGCTAGACAGTGTGTCGTCAGTGTCCACTAGAACGCAAGAAGCAAATTGTCTTATAGGAGTTCTTACTCCTGCCATTACTGGCGTTGGAATGTTTATCTTGTGTTGTGATATTGCATCATAGTATTTCTTAACATAACTTAATCTTGTCTTCGCTGGATACTCTGCGAACAGTGTGGCCGCAATCATCATGTACATGTCTTGTGGAGTTTCATATATTGCTCCTGAACTTCTGTCTTGTACAAGGTACTTGTCACATATCTGTCTTAGGCCTGCGTATGTAAATTTAAGATCTCTTTCTCTTTTGATCCATGTGTTAAACTTTTTAATTTCTGTCTTGGTATATTTCTCTACAATACCTTTGTCATACACACCTAACTTAACATTTCTTAAAATCAACTTTAATAATGGAATGTATTCGTACTGTCCGTGTGCTTCTTTTCTAATATCATAAGAAAGTAGTCTTGCCGCGGCATACTGATAGTTGGGTGCTTCTAAACTTATTAGATCGTTTGCTGAACGCACTAAAACATTCTGTATATCTTTGGTGCTCATGCCATCATAAAACTGAATGTTGGCGTTCATTTCTATTTGTGATGAACTAACTCCTGTGAGTCCTTCGCAGGCTTCTTCAACCACAAAGTGAATTTTGTTAATGTCTAAGGATTCTTGACGACCATCTCTTTTCTGTACCTGTATCGTGGAAGAATTTGTCGTCGGCATTATATTTTTTGTAATTTTTATTTTTGATTTTGTTTTTTGTATGTCCATATTTATCTAAATCTGTGTTTATATCTTTTTTTACTAATTTCGTGTCCAACGTCTACGGTTAAAACTAGTAGGTCGTTTTGCATTTTTATAATGTACTAATATTATAACAAAAAAACATTTTTGTCTAGTGAATTAAAAAAATTATGTGGACAACTTAAGGTATTATGCTAGTATTGTTGTTTGGTAATCAATAGTTGCGGCTGTACCAGTACTGGTAGTCGCATATTTTAGAGTAACTGTTTCACTTCCTACTGTGCTATCTTTGGGGTCAAGCACTGCTGTTAGGTCCACTCCAACATCTGCTCCGCTTTCAGTGTATGTATCATCATAGTTTACACCATTAGTTGATGCACTTATGATTAGTTCACCTGTTCTGTCCAGTGTCCCTCTAACAATCTTGTAAGTTATTTTTAAACCTTTTCCTGCTAGTGCTGGATATTCGTTTATTGTAGTGGCCGATTGATTGTCTGCTAAAGTCTGTGATTTAATTGCTTTGGTTGTGATTCCGATACCTTGTAATTCTGGAGCGGCATTTAGTTCTGAACTATTGTCAGCACGTCTTAGATCTGTTCTTTCAAAAAAGTCTAGTAGTGATGTACATTCATCACCGTCAAATTGTATAATTGGAACTTCTCTGATTGAACCAATACCTTCATTGTTGTTGGCTACATCTTTAGCATACCAGTTACCAGTTGACAGAACATTTCTTGGATACACTGATCCAGATGCATTCTTAGACCATATCGCTTGTTGATGTATAGTGCTCCAGCTTGAACCTGAAAATTGTACATCTCTTGGTCCTACTGTTAATCCGTTTGTTGATCCGTCTAGTGTACCGCCAATCAATGCACCGTAGTATGATTCATTAAAATCACAGTTGTTGAATCTTACATTGGTTACATCATAACTTAAATCAACCAGTCTAGCAAATTTTGTAAACTGACATTGATTGAAAACTATTTGTGAACAAGGCAAAGCATTTGTTGATCTAACTGTTACGCCTTTTGAATTTGCTGAGTCAGTACCACCTTGTGCATACGATCCTTCAAATCTGCAGTTGTTAAAATATAATTTTGTTGCATTGTCAATGGACATGCCTGGGTGTGCTACTGTGTTCTTAAAAGTAATTCCCTCTATTTGAATCTGTGTTGGTGTTGTTGCTCCACTGTTACCTATGCTACCATAAACTTGTCCATCATCGTCTATGGTTACTGCAACTGCTCCTGACCCTGAATTTCTTATTACTGTTTTGTCTGGGCCTTCTCCAACCAAATGTGCGTGTGGTGGAATTTTAAGACTTGCATTAATTCTGTATATACCTGCAGGAAAAAATAAAACTCTTCTTGCTCTTGTATCATCTTGATCTGTGTCTGAATACAATTCATCTAGTGCTCTTTGAATTGCTAAAACATCTGCTGTTGAGTTATCACCCTTTGCGCCAAAAGCCTTAACTGAAACGTGATCATCTAGTGTGGCTTGTAGAGTTCTAGTAAAGTCTCCACTTGCACCTGTAACGATTGGTGTAGCGTCTCCTAGGTATCCTTTGTACACATAACTTAATGCTCCTGAGAAAGAAGGTGATCCAGATGTAACAATTTCTGTGTTTCCTACTGCTGGTGCACCATCGGCTACTGTGCCGTTACCTATGTATAATCTTTGTGTGTCAACAGACCAACCTAATTCTCCAGCCGCTAGTTGCGGTAGATCGGTTGCTTTTCCACGTCTGTGTTGTATTCTTGATATCTGTACTATTGGCATATAACACTTATTTATTACGAGTATTGTAGTTCGTTAAATAGGTATATGCCACAGCATATAGTAACAAACGGGTGTTCTTTTACACAAGAATTACACCTTAACAAAGAAGACAGATGGACCACAAAAATTGGCGCCGTTGAAAATTTAGCACTGGGTGGCGGATCCAACGAACGAATATTTTATACGACCATAGAATATCTGAATGCACACAAACCAGATGTGTTGGTTATAGGGTGGACAGACCCAGATAGATTCATGTTGCCCAACAGCAACGGATCAAGAGTGGTGGTAACTCCTGTGCATACATTTGATGAAAACGGTAGTGGTAATTGTGACGAGCATTCTAAGTTTTATTACAAGCATTGTCACAACGAATTTGTAAACTTTAAAAACACTTTGCAGTACATGATTCATTTGCAAGAATATTGCAAAGCAAAACAGATTAAATTGTTGTACTTCAAATCATTTTTTAGAACAATAGATGACACTTATCTAACCGGATTGGCTAGAAATGCTTTTATGTCACATGAGAACAAAGACATTGAACGTATGGGCATACAAGCAAACACAAATGATTTAAAGAATCTCATATCCAAACTTGATACAGCTATTTGGATTAAAGAACTTTGGTATTCCATGGAAGGACACTGCAAAGATTTTCCAGTGCATGACTTGATTCATCCAGGTATTGAAGGATCTAATGTTTGGGCAGAGTTTGTTAAAAAATATCTATAATACTAGTTTGTAATATTCTTCTAATTTTGCATACCACTTGCCTACCCACATATCGTAATTTTCTATTTCAAATGATTGAAACTCATTAGCCTGTGTACATATAAACATACGTCCACTTTTTATTTGTGTGTCATACTGCTTGTTGTGTGCTTCTGAATATGCCACCAGTTGAAGGTAATAATCTTCCACCCATTCTTTCTTCTTGAGTCTACGTGACTGCTTAAAGTCCATTATGGCAGGTTGTCCTTTGTATACTCCGACAAGGTCTGTTGTACCTGCGTACAGTTCTGGATAATATAACGATACTTCTGATCCCCACACTTCACTAACATCCTTAAGTCCGTTGTCTATGATGACATTGGCCATTGTGTGTGCTTTCTGCTGTATGAGATTTGATCCAGGCGTTCTATCAATACCCTTAACATGTTTCTCTAGTGAGTTGTGCATCACTGTCCCTATGTTTGCCGACTCTGTTGTGATCTGTTGTGCCTTCTCCACACCAATTCTCTTACGCCATGCATGTAAGAACGTCATGTCTTTGGTTGCACTCAACACAGTTGTCACACTGGGCACTTGCCTGCCGTCTGGAGTTTCGTAGTGTCGTTTGTGATTCTTGGTAACTCTCGACATTTCTCCGTACGGGTATTTTTGTATGTAGGTAATGCCTTTATCGTTTAAAACTTCTTTGGGTATCTTCATAAGCATAATTATATACGAATGGGCATATCAAAGCAACCACCAAAACTGTTTCCAATTACCAAGGGTTTACCTTGTCAGTTGAAATGGACACACAGCACAGTCTATTTGACTGATGGAGTCAGTGCGAGTTGCCACAGGGTAATGGGTGATCCATTAGAAGTGCGTAATGGAGAACTTAACTTCCACAACATACCAGCCAAGCTAGAAGCAAGACGCAAGATGTTGAAAGGCGAGTGGCCAGGCAGGGGGTGTGAACACTGCAAACACATAGAAGAAGCAGGTGGAAGATCAGACAGACACACTCATTTAAAATTAGAAGGCACCACAGCACCACCTGAACTAGACACAGATCTAGAAGCAGTGGATGTTACTCCAAGACAGCTAGAAGTGTATTGGGGAAACACTTGTCAACAGGCATGTATATACTGCGGAGCTCATTACAGCTCAACCATACAGCAGGAAGAAAAAAGATTTGGAGATTTTAAAAAAGAGGGTGTAAAAATAAATGATTGGTGGAAGAAAAATCCTAAGATAGAAGAGCATACAGAATTACTGTTCAAATGGTTTGAAAATCATTTACAAGATTTACACAAGATATTTGTCATGGGTGGAGAACCATTCCTACAGAAGGAAACATTTAGGTTTATAGAGTTCCTAGAGAAAGGTAACTATCCTGATCTTACCCTTGTTTTCTTTAGCAATCATAACATAGAACATGAACGATTTAAAAAGTGGATGGACAGGTTAGATGTATTACAGAAGTCTGGAAGGCTGGACAAGATACAGATATTCTTCAGCTGTGATGCACTGGGTCCAGAGGGTGAGTATGTGCGTACTGGGTTGGATTTAAATGTGGCACTAAAAAACTTTGAATACATTTTACACAACACATCATTTGAACAAGGTATTAACAGTGCTCTAACAGTAACAGCAGTTCCGGGCATGCCTGCTATGGTCAGGTACATAAATGAATGTAGCAAGATCAAACCCATCTATTGGAGCATGATGAAAGCCAACCAACATGAGATAGGTCCTAGGGAATACATGTACCCTGGAATATTTGGCAAGAAGATCAACGACTGGGGACTGCGTGAAGCAGTTGAGCTGTTTGACACAACCTCCCATGGACATCCTGATTCAGTGAAAGTAATTTACAAAAATTATATGCAGAGCATTATGCAAGAGTTTGACCAAAGAGAACCTAGCCCAAAACGACAAAAACAATTTAAGATATATCTAGACGAATTAGATCGTAGAAGATCTACCAAATGGGCAACCATTTATCCCCAAATATTTGATATCGTAAAAGACTTGTAATTATTTTCTTCTGTTCATTGCAGACTTGGCCATTTTCTTAACTACATCTGTTGAACCTTGATTGTCAAAGTCCATTGATGGATCTGCGTCTGCTTCTTGATCTGTTTTGATTACTATTTTGTCGTTGTCAAAATCAGCAACAACATTTTTTAAGTCACCGTCTCCATCATACATGCTCTTGAATACATCGTAATTGAATGCTGGATAACCTGTGTTTGCCATAACACTCTTTACAGCATCCATGCTTATCTCTGATGATGAGTCTCTGTCATCTGCATCACCTTTCATGTTCATAAGAACATTTATTAGTGCGGATTCTAAATCTTTGTTTTGGAATTCGAAAAACCTCACAGGACTACTTCCCTGCTAGTTTGCTGTACAGTCTGTTTGAAGTTTCAAACACTTCTTTGGATTCTCTTGTTTCTCTGCCTTCAGGATCTGATCCACCTGCTTCTGCATCAGAGGCGCCAAACTCATCTGTCTCTGGTGCTTCGAGATCATCTAAGCCTGCGTCTGTGTCATCCATGTCCATCGTGTCATCGGCGCCCATAGGGTCTGAAGCTACTTCTTCTCCGGTCAATATTCTTACACCGTTGTCTAGCTCTTGTCTAGTTGTCGTTAAAACAGCTTCCGCTTGTTCAATCGCTGGTTGGATTTTGTTTAAAAATGCGTCTGCCTTCTCGGCACCCATTTCGTCTCTGATTCTGTCTACTAGTTCTAATGCACCTTCTGTTTTCATTGATGCTAGATCTTCTAAGTAACCTGTAACTTTGTCCATCATGTCCTTAGCCGCTAGTATTAATTCTGATTGTTCTTCAACACCTTCTTTTACTTCTGTTTCTTTAGTAACTATTCCGCCTATGATCTCTTTCTTCTCTTTGTCATCTAGGCTTGTAACTTTTTGTATTTTTTGCACCATCTTGCCTGTCATAGGATCTGTTTTCATTCCACCATACTCAGCAAGTTTTCTCTGTGACACTTCCTGATTAATAATGTCCAACATCATTTGATTCTTTTGATAGTTGTTGTCTTTAAGCTCTTGTCCAAAGTGTGTGTTTTGTGTAATTTCGTGTATCTTTGTTCTTACATGATTTGCGTAATCTTGTAATTCTTCTTCGTTAAATTTTGATAAGTCCATAGTTTGGTTGAATCTAGATTCAAACTCATTTAATAAGGACTCTGTTGTTAAAGGTTTTGTAAGTTCTAAGCTCTTCATAGTGTTATTTATATTTATCCTCCAAACGTATCGTTAAAAATTTGCTGTATTTTGTCTTTACAATCGTCTGCTAGGTGGTTTGCTGTGTCTAAACGGTCATAATACACATCTTCTTGTGTTACGTTATCTTCTTTTTGTGCTTCTCTTATCATACGTTTAGCACTCTGTATGTTGAACAGTTGCGATGCAAATTTAGTATCCAGTTCTAGTATGTTGTAAGGAATGTTCTCACCGTCTGCTAGATGATGTGCTACCATTATGGCAGTTTGTTTAAGATTAATATCTTCGTGCAGTATCTTTGCTTCCATCATGTCTGCTATCACATACACATATCTAGTGCCAGTCCATTTCTTGGGTACAATGGCTATGTTGCCTATGAGGATACCTTTAGAGAACTGTTTGGGTAAGTGTCGGAACGGTCTTCTTGCTTCTTCTTTGTGTACTAGGTCCGCAAGTTTGTCCTTGAGACCGTAAGCCTCTATCTGTCGTACTAGTTCGCTGAATGGTTTATGTTTACTTTTTTTTGGCATTGTTCACAAATCTTATACGTCTATTTAAAGCATATTGCATGTCGGTGTCAAGTTTCTTTCTAACAAAGATTGCTTTGTCAGATAACTTCTTGGCTCTGTCAACATCTTCAGCTGGTAATTGGCTTGCTCTAAATGACTCTTGTGAATGTGTTTGAATAAATTTTACGTCGTCCTCTGAGACATATACGTTGACCCGAGGTGCTATTTGTATGAACATATGTTATATATATTGTATTTGGTAATTTAACTTGGATTAGCTAGGCATTTTCATCAGGATCACTACCACTATCGATAATAAACTTGCAACCACTGTGCCTGCTGTGGCTATGATTGTCTTCTGACTGCTTTTGTGACTGGTGCCCATCTCTTCATTCATTTTGGCCAGTCTGATTTCTATCGCACTTAATCTGTCGTGTAACCCTTTGTATCTCTCTGAACAAAGGTCCACGTGTGCTTCTAGGTTTTGTTTTTCTAGTTCTGTTGTGTGTCCACTCATAAATTCTTTTAATTCTGTTTTGAGGTACCGTACCTCCGTTAGTATCGCCTTGACGTCTGCCTGTTCCATGCCTATGTGTGCCTTAGTTTGTTTGTGTCTTGTTGCCTAATGTATGCTATTATTTATCTTGATATCCAGCATAGGAAAAGTACGTGTTTATTGTCTTGAGATTCTCTGTGTCAAATGTGGATAATGGAAATGTTGTGGTCTCTTTGCAGAAACTTACGATAGGCACATTGTGGAAATCGCTGATCAATGACGAAGTCATCATGTCGTCATCTCCATATACTCCTGATTGTTCTGTAAAGAACTGGAAGTGCCAAGTGTTATGTTTTCCCTCATAGAAGCTACCAAAGTTGCTGTTACCTAGTGTGTCGTTAACTCTTTTAGGTGGTACTTCCCACGTGATGTTTGCTCTCATCTGTAATAATTGTAGTAGGGTGTTGAAGTTTGAATTTTGATTACGTGCTATGGCTAATGAGTGCTTGTCGTGTATCACTTCGTCTGCAGTTGTCTTGAATGGAAACTGTTGTTTTAGATTACCATTGTCTGTGATATCAACCAGGGTGTGAATTCTGTACTCGTACATATGTGTTTTCAATATTTAAGTCGTAAAAAAAGGGTGAACAAATTAATGTCCACCCTTTTAAATGTCTTACGTAAAAACTTATTAATTGCTATTATTATACAGCGATTGTTAAAGTTTTTGCAGTTACCGTTGCCGCTGAAACGTCCACTGAATCGTGTGTTCCTAACGCTCTGATGTCTGCTTGTAAAGTAGCTACTACTACTGAGTCAGTACCTTCAGTTATGAAAGTTTGCTCTGTGTTTGAGTTACCTAATGGTCCTGCCGCGATGATCGTTGCTGTTTGCATGATTGAATCAAGAACTGCTTTTTGAACACCTAATGGTCCTGCTGAACCGTTTACTGCGTTGATGTAATCAACTGTGAATAATTGGATATCTTTACCAATCATTTGTGCTGGTACTGTTGTTGCTACCGGGTTTACTTTAGTTGTCATGTTTAAATCCTCCTTTTATCTGATTAAAATGACTTTGATCACACTCTGTAATCAAGTTGCAAGTATTTATAAATTATTTTGGTAAATTATGCTGTAATATTACTATTTTGTCCACACTTCGTCACTTCTAACACGTGAACGGCAATTATAACCGAGATTGATCAGTATTTGCCGACATTCTCCAACTATATGTGGTCTCTTACGTTCCTTCATCTCTATGTTGATCACAGGATTGTTTTTCCTTATAGTTTCTTGTGCACCTTGGAGCACAGGAACCTCAAATCCATCCACGTCAATTTTGATGTAGTCGACATCTGTTAGATTGAAACTGTCCAGTGTCCTACATTCTATGTCGCCTTCTCCCTCTTTCAGCACTGTGGAGTTGAAGTCCTGCTGTGCAGTGTGTTCCTTGTCTGACAGACCATAAGGCCACAATGTCACATTTGATTCTGTGATGTTCTTGTTGAAACACTCTCTGAAGTTAGGGTTGGGTTCGAAGCAGATGACCTGTTGGAATTTCTCAGCCAATGGTCTAGTCCACTGTCCCACGTTGGCGCCTACGTCTATGGCGTTCCTCCATTGTTTCACATGTCCAAGACTGTTGTTTCGTTGGGCCAATTGGCCATTACCTGCCTGTTCTAAGAAAGTAGGTTCAGTGTGTTGTCCGTACAATACCCAAAAGCTATTGTTCATATGTTCTAGGATAGTTCTTTGAATTTACGTTGTATGTCTGTGTTTGGTAATTTGACTTGTAGCAGTTGTTTTAATTTGGCCAATGTTTGTGCTTGTTGTCTAGAATCTAAACTGTTGTAATTGGCCACAGCTCTTCTCAAATTTCTAAAATTAGCATCACGGATACCAAGTGCTGTCTCTAACTGTGTCAGTACCTTATAGTGGCTCTCATACGTTCTTAGGTACCTTCTTAATGCCATTATTGGCACAGGTTGTCTCTGCCTCATGGCCTGTGCTTGATTTTTATTTTTTAATTTTTTGGTAATCTCTGGATCACCTGCCACAATGGCCAACATGTTTGCTAGGTCATTGTTTACCATTCTCACTTGATCGAATGTTCCTTTTTGCATGGTCTGAGCAGAGTATGATTTTACAAATGATTTGCTGTCATCTCTTTGACTCATTAATCCTAAAGCAAGAAAACTAAGATATATTCGTTCTGTTACATCATGAAATGTGAATCTACCCAAGTCACTATGTCGTCTAATAACTTTGGCTTCAGATACATACTTTAAAAAAGGTGTTAACATACACGTATTTATAGAACAGATGCAACGTAATTTTATTCTCACAGACCTAATGAAGACCGGAGAGAATGCTCTGTACGAGCAGTTTATCAATATGCACAGTCTTAATGATCAAACGTTTGATTGTACATCAGAATACTATATGCTACAACACTATGATTTAGATTCATATGATAGGAAATTTGCCATCATAGACAGATCAAAGAGGGGAGAACAGCACCCATCACACAACACAGAATATAGACAAGAGTTGGAACGTAGAAAAGTATTATTACACAGTCAAGGGTTTAAATTCATACTCGCAACACCATGGGAGTCCAAAGAAAATATAGATGCACTTACTTTGTGGCCTAAACAAACAAACGAGATATTGTGGTCAGGCGGAGTATCTTGGTTTTGGTTTTACATGTATAACAAGCACAAGGACAGCAAGTTTAATTTTGATCACTCTAACAAAAAATATGACTTCTTGTATCTAAACAAACAACCTAGAGATCATAGGGTAAAACTTTATGAAAAAATGTTAGACAAGGGCGTACTAGAAAATAGTTTGTACACCAATTGGCCAAAGAGAAAACTGCCCACAGACTATGAACTGCCATGGGCACAAGACTATCCACAGTATGGCATGGACCAAGACATATTCGAGAAGCCGTACAACGATACTGCATGTAGCATTGTGTCAGAGACCAATGACAACGATCATGAGGTGTTTATGACAGAAAAAATTTGGAAACCTATAATAGCTCAACAGTTTTTTGTAGTGCATGGCAATTACCTATATCTGCAGAAGTTAAAAGAAATGGGCTTTAAGACTTTCAACAACTACTTTGAAGAAGCATACGACTTAGACAGAGATCCAAGTATGAGAATTGATACCATTGTTGATGTGTGTGATAGGTTACGTGATGCTCAATGGAAGGACATGTATCTGCGAAGCCAATCACTGCGACAGTACAACTTTGATACATTTTTTAATAAAGAGAAGTTGGGTACAGAAATTAATAATACTTTGAATCTATTTCTTGAATTTGCTGACAGCAGTCAAGTTTCTTCTTGAGAATCCTAATCTATCCACCAGTTTAACAGCACTACCTGATTTATCCACAGCAACAAAACCTTCTGGCTCTGTCACTTCTAATCCACCATCTGTTTGTGAGAACGATCCGATAGCCATTGCTTGATTCATTTTCTTTAAAACAAATGCTTTCATCTGTTGTACTGCTTTGTAGAATGTCATCATAGCCTGTAATGGTTTCTTTGCTTTGCTTAAGAACACAGGCATCTGTTTCATTTTATCCTGTCTCGATTGTAAAGCCTTTTGTGCTTTTAGTCCTGTCATCTGTTGTTGCATTCTATCTGTATAAAACTTTCTAAATCCTAATAAGAATTGATTAACATTGTTAGGTAGCTCGCCTTGTTTAACCATTGCGTTTATGTACATCTGGAACATGGGCACAAAGTCTGTGTTCTGTCCTAACACACTTGATAAGTTCTGTGGCACACCATTCAATAAGGTTTCTAATTTTTCAATGCTGTTGTAAAACTGTTTTGTCTCGTCGTCGGTAAATTTAGCACTGCCCGATACATCTCTGTATGTGGCATTGTCAAAGAACACATCATTGCTTTTGGTGAATGAACTTACATCTGCTCCACCTGATGCTGTCATGTCTGCTAGTGTTTCGCCGTTGTATGTTGTGTGGAATATGATTCCTATTTTGGCTCTGTCTATCTGTTTGCCTAGGTCACCACCTTCTGGCACTGCGTATGTTATTGTGTTTGGTGTGAATGTTATGTGGGGCTTACTCTCAATGTTCTTTCTAGTGATGTCTTCGTCTCTGAATAACATGTCACCTTGGACCACACCTTGTATGTTTAATTTCTTTAGATGCACTAGACACTTCAACAGTTTCTGTCCCAGTTCGTCTGTGCCGTGATTGTTTGCTATGTCTTTCTTTGTGTAGTTTATCTTGGCCGCTTTTGCGAACACTGACTTTGTTCCTACGAAGAACTTGCCGTTGTCTGGGTTAGTCCCACAAACCACAGCAGGAGCACCATCCCACTTGACTGTGACACTCATTGCTTCTGAACTTGATCCTTTAAGTGTTAGCAGTAGTCCTCTGAAGTACTCTATAACTGCTTTGCCACCTTCATAACCGTCAGTGACCACTATGTCCTCTATGTGTTCGAGGTGTGTTCTTTTAAATTCTGTTAGTACATCTTCTATAAGCATATCAATATTTATGGTAATAATTTAAACTTAGATTCAACCTGTTGTCTGTTTAAATCATATGTTTTTCCATGCAGTGCAAGAGCAAGGCCTTTGTGAACATCATCATCTAGATTTAAAGGTGTGTCTATGTTATTTTTAATATCCTGCCAATAACCCAGTATTTTTGATTGGCTTGCTAACCACTTGTCATGTTCTTCCACTGTGTAATTGTACCCTATCTTTTTGAATTCGTCAACCGTGGCCTGTGAACTCTCATACATTACGGACCAATTGAACACTTTGGTAATTTTTGGTATTGTTTTAATTTCAGTGAAGTTATCATCATACAGTTTGTACATCCACTCTGCCACAGCAGATGCTATGGGTATTTTGCTGTTGTTTTTCCAAAGGTCAGTTTGCCATTCAATCCAAGAATCTCTCCAGCCATACTGAACTTCTGGTTCCTCGCCCAACTGTGCTAGGTTTTTGTGAAACCAATTTAGCAACAACACCTCACGATATTTGTCTATATTATTTTGTATGACTATATCGTCTTCTCTTATCATACCTTTGACATTGTTATAATTTTCTGTTATGACAACTTTTGTATTATCATTCTTCTTTGCTATGTGTAAAAAATTTATTATTTCATGATCCTCGGAGTGTGTACCTTTGTCATGATATGTTGTCATTCCGTCTAGGATTGTTCCTACAAGTTTTAAGCATATGTAACTGTTGTTTCCGCCTGACGGTGCTATAAAATATATCATGATATATAATCTTCCCTATCTCCTTCACGCACAAGATCCACAGAACAACAGTGCAACCCACCATCCCAAAAATATCTGTGCCTCAATGGTACTATGATAGGTTCTACTTTGTGTTTCTTCAAGAAGTCAAACACTTCTTTGTTGTATGATGATACCAGCATACACTCTTCAGATACACCAAGTGTGTTTATGTCAAACACTGTTTCTGCACAATAGCCAACCCAGTGATCGCACCAGTCGTTAATAAATTTATGCAGTTGTGGATTATCTTGCTCTCCGTCGATCCACCATCTACCATTAATCATATTCTTTTCCTGCGTCCATTTTGATTTGCTTAAGAGTATCGACCCCTGTTCACCTAGTTCTAGTCTATCCCATTTTGCAAGTAATTCTTTTTCCTGTGGAGGAGACTTTCCTACCCTCATGAATGCTCCTGGTTTAATAAAACTTATGATGCCGTCTGTGTGTCCTACTTCGTCTGTTTGTACTATTTCGTAGCCTTGCTGTTTCCATTTGTCTACTATATGATTGAACATGGGTCTGTCTGGATGTACAAACCCTTCTTCGCCGTCTGCAGGCATAATGATATGTTTGCCTAGTTTGATGCTGTTAGCCCCAGATATTAATTCATGTCCTTCGAAGGATGCACCACCTGGACCATACACCTCATTAAACAAATCTACAAGACAGTCTTCGTGTACAAAGTCTTTCATGTAATCATACACACCGTTGGTGTTTTGTTGATAACAGGTGTTACCTATTGTTAAAAATATATCACGTGGCTGTAAAGGCACATGAGGTACCTCATCTTTGTTTGTGAGTGTTTCTTTTTGCAATGGTGCAGGCTGAAACACTTTAACTCCTAGACTTTCTAATACTCTTTTAAACTCTGCCATGTCTTCGTTTGTTTCACGAAGTATCTTTTGCATGGGTGCTTTTATTTTTTCTTCAGTGATCCAATCAAACACATCCTCTGACAGGCTTTGTCCTATTGCTACTGCTGTAAGTTTTTGGAATGGTGAGTGTGTCGAGACCTTTATCTTTTCAGACATTAGTCCTCTTTGTATTCGCCGTCTTTGATTTTTAGTACGTTTTCTTTGACGTCTTTGTTCTCTTTGATACGTGCAACACCTCTGCTGAACTTGGATGCATCCATATTTTTTATTGCACTGTTGAATCTTTTTTCTAGTTTAAATGCTGTGTCTTGGTCAAAGTTTTCTCTGATGTATGTAAGCAGTCTAATCGCTGACTCAAGTATGTGTGAGGCTCTGCTTTCAACCACATCTTCTTTGTCACGTTTAAGTGGCATTGAACTTAATTCTTCTAATAAACTTTTGGTACGTTTTTGCATATATGGTATTTACTTCTCGTAACTCATCATTTAACTTTCCTGTAAACGAAATATTTACGTTTATTGCTGTCGTCCTTTATATCCAGTACTTTTAAGTTGAACATTCCTGCTAATTCTATAATAAATGGCACATTCCAAGCATAGAATTCTATCCATTTAGCTTCTGGCTTGTCGTGTTGTATTCCAGGATTTACTCTAAAGATGATCATGCCGTCTTCTTCTAACATATTAACACATTTAGATACTTCTGCAATAATTTTATTCTGTCCACCAAAGTTTATAGATCCAAGTGCAAGTATAACATCAAATTTTTCCATGGGTCTAAAGTCCAATAGATCTATTTGAAAGTCTGCATGATGATTATAAGGATCTAATCCTATAAGATTGTGTATTTTACCTTTGAATTCATTTGCTCCGCATCCAACATCAAGCACTGCTCTAGGATTAAGATCGTTCACTTGGTCTATTAATTGCAGTCCGGAGTGTTTCCACTTCTTCATGTCGGTCGGCCAGTGGTGAGCAAAATATCTGTGTAGACATTCTCTATCGATGTCTAGTGTATAATCAACAATAGTGTTGTGCGTTTTATCTAATGTTACATCAAATGTTTCTTTAATTAATTCACTTGTTATCTTAGACACATCGTTATTAGTTTTGGCTACTAATTCAGCAAAGATTTTCCTATTCATAAAATATATTATATAGTATTGTTGGTATTATTTCAAATCTTTTTTTTGATAGGTTTAGATAATATCTCTCTGGTCTGGTCTGACATAACACCTGTGATTACCAACATGGGTCTGGGCTTGTTGCTGGAGTTGGCTGTTGAGTGTGGCAGGTTCTGCCAGTCGAACTTATGTATATCACCTGTTCGCCATCTGTCGAACTGTTCGTTACCATACATTATGAATTGTCCTGGTTCCCAATCCTGCAACATTACCATTATACGAACAACATTGTTTGGATCAGCGTCTAGATCATACAGTTTGTCTATGTGCATGTTCAGTACCTCTCCTGTGAACTGTATATGCAGTTTGGATTTTGTTGTGGTTAATGCAAAGAAGTCTGTCATTCTTTGCAGTGTTGGACATTTGGTGAAGTCTGCCAGTCCTCTGTATATGGTCATCTTGGGATCTGCGCCTGCTGTCTTAAGATCATTCTCTTCTGCTTCTACATTGACATTGACATTTTCTCTACCTGTACCTTCTCTACGGTTGGCCCAGTTGAGAGGTTTGCCATCTTCTATCACTGCTTGTAGTTCTGTTTGCCACCCACCTGTAAACTTGCCCAAGTGTTCCACACAGTCTGTGTCCTTGTGCCACTTGTTAAAGTGATAGTTGCTTCTTGCTTTTGCTTCTTCCCAATTACTTGTAGACATAAACTTGTATTCCTTTTGGTTCGTATTCGTGGAAGTTTTGGTGTTCACCTTTTGGAGATGCCATATTAAGAGTTTTACATAATTCGATATTGTTCTTTACACTTGTTACTCGGTCTTTGTTTGTGTGCATAAAATTCATAATGTCTTTGTTCTCTTCTTGTATATGATACCACATTTTATCTAAGTTCTCAAAGTGTTGATAGTTGGGATAGGTAATACTAAACTCGCCACACAGTTTCCACCATTCCATGCACTCATGATCATTTCTGTAAACCATTATGATTGGATAGCCTAGATCTTTAAGATTGTCTAATTGATGTGCAAATGTATGAGCTTTGATAATTCTTTTGCCTATTCCACTAAATGGTTTGTCCCATTCTTCTATGTTGCAATCAAACTCCATACCCGGATCCCAATAGGCTCCTGTGTGCATCAACTGTTTGCTACCTGGTGTGTCGGCATCGTGCCAGTAGGTTCTTTGTTCCGTGTAATCTGTTTGGTCCACATCTGCAGAACGGTGTATGTTTTTAAACACACTGCTCCATTTCGACCCAGGAGCACCTGTCATTAAGATGTATGTCATTTGGTATGTATATCTAGTTTGTGTTTTGAATTTTTTGTTGTGTTGTTTATAAAGTCCCAAGTCTTGTCTGTGGTTCTGCCTGTGTATTGCAAGATGTATCTAGTGTCCCAACCCATGTTTGCTGTGCCATGAGGGAAGTCTTGCCAATGCCAGCTGATTACATCACCTGCTTTCCAATGCGTGTGTACTGCTGTGCCTTGGTGCCATATTTGTCCCATGCTCCAGTCATTCAAGAATACTACAAACCTATGCACTTTCTTTGCATCAACATCATAGTCCATTTCTTGTAATGAGTTCTGTCTGTCTAGTCTTGCGGCAAAGTTGTCCATGTGCATATGCAGTACTTGTCCACATACCTGAGAATGTAATTTAAGTTCGTAATCATATAATCCAAACAGTCCTTCTGCAAGTGCTATCGCTTTTGGATCAGTGAACATGTTTGCTCTGCCATAAATCTTTCCTTCTGGGTCTCCACCTGATCTCACTATATCATAAACTTCTTGATCTATTGCATAGTTGCCGCCTACACTTTTGTTTCTATTTGCCCAATGTACAGAATTATCTAATGCCTTGTCGCCATACGTGTTGACAAAATAATCACAATCCATATTAATATTACCATGGAACATTAATACATCTTCTATGTTATCTTTGATTGACCAATCGTAATGATACGCACCTCTTTCCATGCTTCGTTTTTTTTCATAGTCCCAACGACTTTTACCATACTCTAAAGTTCCACCTGTGGTCTTAGCAGTAACATCTGTGTTCTCTTTTAATTTTAATATTGCTTGGTCTGAATCTTGTAAATCTTCGTCTATTTTCTTAAGTGTGTTTTTTGAATAATCTTTAGTGTGTTCCATGCTGATATTTAAGTCGTAAAAAAAGGGCAAGTAAATTAATACTCGCCCTTTAATATTAATAATTTAAATTATTATGCGTATACCGCCATTAACTTCGCACTTTCTTCAAGTGTTCCAGTTTTAGAAGATGTAATTGCAAATAAGTCTTTTCTAAAGTTATTGATTACTGCATTGATCTCGTCTTGAGCTTCTTGTGTAGTACACAGTTTCTCAAGTTCCATTCTACCTAAAGTAGCGTGGAAAGTCTCGTCTTTGGCAATTTTAGCATATCTAGAAGAGATAAATTTATCTTCTATAACTTCAGCCATCATTCCCCAGTTTCTTGCCGCTCTGCCTTCCGCTAATAATTGGTATAACCCTAACATTAGTGGATTGTTGTTGCAGTTGTACTTTTTGATCATTGCCGCACCTTTTTGCTCCAATCTTGATGCATGAGCTTCAACAGCCTTTTGCATGTCAAGTTTTTCACCTGATAGGTACTCAACTACTTCTTTAACAAATTGAAAGTGCTTCGCTTCGTCGAGTGCTTGTTTCGAAAGAAGGATTAATTTCTCAGGATCAGTTCCTGGCGCCGCCGCCGCTACTTCTCTTGAAATTTCTTCCATGTTCATTCTTTCGTTAACCATACGACCAGTAAAGTTGTCAATCAACTCGTCCTTGTCTGTTACGTTCTCGTAGTAGTGCTTGATCTGTAACTCAGACGCTCTAAAGAGTGACTCATTCTCAGACTCAAGTTTTGCTACAAATTCTTTTGATGTTAACATATGTTTCTCCGTTTGTTTTTCTTTTATAAAAGTATAGATATTTATCCTATGCCCACCTGTACAAGTAAATAGTGGTAATGAAAATACTGATCAGTCAACTTGAATTCATTCGCCCGCCTAGAAACTTTGTGTTTGATGCATTAGAACGTGCATACTATACACTATTTGAGTCTCACACATTGATACCTGCACCCAACACAGTTAAAGTACCAGATAATGATTATGACTGTCTTGTGTTAACAGGTGGTCCGGACAGTATTGCTAGGAACAAGACGGAGAATTTATTGTTTTATGATGCATTTAATAAAGGTGTGCCTATCATAGGAATATGCCACGGTGCTTTTGCTATTAATGACATCTGTGGAGGAACCCATGGCAAAGTGTCAGGTCATCTTGATCGAGATGTTGTTGTTACAATGGAAGGAAGTGATCATACTGTAAGATGTTATCATACACAATCAATTAAAAAGTTACCCGCTGAATTTGTTGCAATCGCAAATGACCAGAAAGGAAACATAGAAGCATTCAAACATTTGTCACGTCCAATATATGGTATTCTTTGGCATCCCGAACGGATGAAAAATCCTGTACTTCCAACGGAAGTTAAAAAATTACTTGATTAGTTTTCTACGATATAGCCAAACGTATCTGTGAGGCCATTCTCTAGATTTAAGGGTACCTGACGTGTTGTATTCGATTTCAACACGTTCAACAGTGAAGTCCATCAGTCTTGCAAACTGATCTATTTCTTTTGTTCCCCATTGGAACCATGTCAGTCCCTGGTCATTCTTGTATCCACCTGGTGCACCTCTCATGTAAAGTCTTCCACCCGGCTTCAACCAAGACTTCAGTTTGATCAACATGTTCGCTATGTCATCGTGGTTGCCCCAGTTAACTGATCCCAGTGCAAGTATCACGTCAGCACACTCTGTTTTGAACGGTGCATCAAAGTGTCCACACTTTATGTCTGCTTCTTTAAACACAGGATCATATCCTACGAGATTTTTAATCTTGCCTTTGAGGAAGTTTATTCCACAGCCAGCATCAATTACCAAACTAGGATTTAGTTTGTTGATCTCGTCTACTAGATTCTTGCCCGAGTGTTTGAATAAATGAATGTTTGACTGCCAAACATTTCTGTAAAAGTCGTCTTGTGCTTTTTGATCAATCATATATGTTAGTTATTATGCGTAGTCTATCCCTCTGTTTTTTTGTGTTATACTTCTGTATACTAGAATGAGCACCAATGATAGCAACACAAGGAACAACGGCCTTGTCAACATTTCCTCTATGGTATACATCGTGTTCATTTGTTGTAGTTTGTTTTGCCACTTGTCTATAATAATGTACGTTAAAAGTATTGCAGGTCTGCTTATTCTAAATTTGTAACAGAACAAACCTAATGCACTGCAACAAGCCAATGTCACGTAATCCATGTATAACCCCGTAACTGATTGACAGGTGTATATTATGATAGCAAAGATTATTCCGGAATATATCCAGTAAGGTATTTGTAATATTTTAACAAGCAGTTTGGAAGTAAAGATACAGATAAAGAAAGTCAGTATGGTTGCTCCAACAAAGCCATAACCTAACAAGGATATAAACTTCTTGTCTTCGAGCATGAAAGGATTACCTACGTCTAGTCCAAACGTGATACACATGGACATGAATATTGCGGCAAATGGAGATGCCGGTATTCCAAACAACACAGTGGGAATCAGACTGCCGGCCTTCTGTGCATTGTTGGCTCCCTCACATCCTGCAAGTCCTTTGGGATTGCCCACACCAAACTTGTCATTGGGGTGTGCTTTGACTGTGGCACCATAGGCCAACATGTCCCCCACAGGTCCTACGCCAGGTAGCATGCCTGCAACGAATCCTATGAAGCCTCCACGTAGTGAATCCTTCCATAATCTTATTGTGGTCCTGAAGCCGTCGAACAGTTGTGAGAAATAATTGTTGATGGGTGCTGGCCTGTTCTTTCCAAAATGGAAACCCGATATCAGTTCTGGGATACCAAATAGTCCTGCTATCATCATTATGATTGGCACACCGTCCTGT
>Ga0209090_10000231_pt1 | contig 34746 bp, 52 predicted proteins | sample ArcticOcean_MG_C_9_FD_187432 | JGI IMG/M metagenome (GOLD analysis project Ga0209090, IMG submission 187432) | Marine microbial communities from western Arctic Ocean - ArcticOcean_MG_CB2_152 (SPAdes) (version 2) | ecosystem: Environmental > Aquatic > Marine > Oceanic | place: Arctic Ocean... | reverse complement strand
GAAAGTCATACCCTGATCATCTTGGCCCCATTTCCTAGATAGTGACTCAAGCTGCGCCTCATTAATGTCGATCATTGTTATTCCTTATGGTTAGATACCACGAAAGCCGCAATTAAGCGGCTATATGGCGGTTGTGTTAGCGGTTAGTCGTTCCAATCGACTAATTCAACCGGCATTGGTCTAATGCGATCAGCAAGATGATTAGCGTGTACCGTGCTGACTAGCGCATAGATGACAGAATGGAAGCGGGTAGTTCCCCAACGATAGTGCTTCGAGAATCGGAACCCTGTTAGTGCAATGATTGGCGATATGATAGTTGCGGTAATGTTTCGGATCATGCTGGTTGCTCTTAATTAAATAGTGAGATCCGAAAGTAAAGCATTCCGGTTGATTGTCTAGAATGATAAACAAATACGATAGGTTGGCATTGATCGCATGAATGGCATGAATATTGATGCCTAGATATTTCGGTCAAAAAACTATAAAATATTTTAGAACATGCAGTGCAGCGCATAACCTTCCAAACAATATCGTTAACTGATCCGATCAACTCAATATCGTGTGTAGGGTCTATAGGTTACTTCCTACACTCTCACTCTCTTATCATACAAGCATCACATCACTCAAAATGATCCAGGCATATTTGATTAGAATGATGAGGGGCGGGGCCGGAGCAGCGCGACACTTTATTATGTAGTTCCCTCCCAGATACAAAATAAGTCAAACTGAACAATGTTTCACATGAAACGTATGTTTATGAATTAAATTCAACTACTTGTAATGCAACATGAAAATTATTCAAGATGATGATTTCTATATGGATGACTTATTTGCTCAGATTAGAAGTATTGCTACGTCTTTAGAGCGCATAGCTGACTCTCTTGAGAATGTCTTGAGTGAAATTCATGAAGAACAGCGGGAAGATGAATCTAATTCATGTACTTGCAATGATGAATCTTAGTTTGCTAGGATGAGTAACGGGGGTTAACTCGACCCCTATTTGGTTACTCCCGTTTTCCTGCCCCCTTCGGGGGGTAGTTTTAAGAGATTCCTATGGATGAAAAGCTAAAGGCTAAAGTAGCCGAACGCAAAGAGTTTAATATTCAGAAGAGAAAGCGTGGTAGACCCAAGCAATCTGAAGTAAAGGCTAAGAAGGTAGGTAATCGCAATGCAATAGGTCGCCCCAAGGGTGATGCTGCCATTATCAATGATTACAAATCCCGTATGCTGGCCTCTCCCAAGTCCAAGCTTGTTTTACAGAGTATCTTTGATGCTGCGCTCAATGATGAGCATAAACATCAAGCTGCTGCCTGGAAGATGTTGATTGACCGACTAGCTCCTATTGCTGCATTTGAGAAGGATGTGATTAAGGATGGCGGCAGGAGTGCTATTCAGATCAACATATCGGGTGTTAACCAAGTCGAGATCCCTGACCAACCTGTTATCGAGGGAGAGCTAGATGATTAATTGGCTCAAGAATCTTTTTAAGAAGAAACCCAAGGAAAGATCTAGAGATAAGAAAGGCAGATTCCTGAAGGACAATCCTAAAACTAAAAAGAATGAAGCCTATGATTAAGTTTGAGCAGTTATTCTTCTTCCCTGCTGACGTTGTGTCTGTTTATGACGGGGATACCATTACCACACAGATAAAACTGCCCTTTAATCTATCAAAACTCTCCAAGGTACGCCTAGCAAAGATAGATACTCCCGAAATACGCACCAGAAACAAGGTTGAGAAGGTCTTAGGCTACAAGGCTAAAGACAGAATGATTGAGCTTTGCGGTGATAAGGTGTGGCTGGAGTCTCTTGAAGGTGGAAAAGAAGATAAGTACGGCAGAGTCTTGGCTAATCTGTACACTTTAGACGGTATCGACATAGCAGAAACCCTGATTAACGAACATTTAGGCGTAGCTTACGATGGTGGCACTAAGAAGCATGTCTGGGGATAGGGTAGAAGAGCTAGATGAGGATGAAGTACCTCCTAAGAAAGAAAAAGAGCAGCCATGTCTACTGATTTAAACATTGAATTACTCCCCTGGCAGCAGGATGTCTGGGAAGATCCGACTCGATTCAAGGTCGTAGCTGCGGGAAGACGTACCGGAAAGTCCCGATTAGCCGCATGGATGCTCATTGTTAACGCCCTTCAGGCCAATAAAGGGCATGTATTCTATGTTGCGCCTACTCAAGGTCAGGCAAGGGATATTATGTGGCAAACCCTCCTAGAGTTGGGTAATCCTGTTATATCAGGGTCACATATCAATAATCTTCAAATAAAGCTCGTTAATGGAGCCACAATCAGCCTAAAAGGGGCTGACAGACCAGAGACTATGCGGGGTGTATCGCTCAAGTTCTTAGTCCTTGATGAGTACGCTGACATGAAACCGGAGGTCTTTGAGCAAATTCTCAGACCTGCCCTGACTGACCAGAAGGGTTCAGCCATGTTTATTGGAACTCCCATTGGTCGCAATCACTTTTATGATCTCTACAAGTATGGCGAGTTAGGTGATGACGAAACATACAAGACTTGGCACTACACCTCCTATGACAATCCCTTACTAGATCCTGGAGAGATTGATACAGCTAAGAAGTCGATGTCATCTTACGCCTTCCGTCAGGAGTTCTTGGCATCTTTCGAGGCCCGTGGCTCAGAGATGTTTAAGGAAGAGTGGATTAAGTACGGGGATGAACCTGAAGTAGGTGATTACTACATAGCGATTGACCTTGCTGGTTTTGAAGAGGTGGGTAAGAAGCGTTCCAAGAACTCAAGGCTAGACAATACAGCTATTTCAATTGTCATGGTGACAGATGAGGGCGATTGGCATGTTAAAGAGATCATTCATGGCAGATGGGATCTTAACGAAACAGCCCAGAAGATATTTAATGCGGTAGACAGATACCAGCCTGTCTCTGTAGGTATTGAAAGAGGTATTGCCAAACAAGCAGTAATGTCTCCGCTAACAGATATGCAGAAGAAGAATAACAAGTTCTTCAGAGTAGTTGAGCTAACACACGGCAACCGAAAGAAGACAGACCGTATCATGTGGTCATTACAGGGAAGATTTGAAAACGGAGTCATCTCACTAGGAAAAGGCGAATGGAATATTAAGTTCCTTGATGAACTCTTTCAGTTCCCTGACCCGCTAACCCATGATGACTTAGTAGACTCATTAAGTTATATTGACCAACTTGCCCAAGTTCCTTATGGGATAAATGACTTTGAGTTTGAAGAACCGGAGATAATGGACGTTATTGCAGGGTATTAAATGAAAGCGTTAGTATGCAGCAATAGTCTATGCTCAAATGAAGCACCAATGACTGATGACCCTCTAGAAGAGTGGTGTAACGAGTGTTATCCCAAGAGAGTGGAAAGGGAAGAGCGCAACCACAGGGGCTTAAAGATGCAAACCGCCTTTGTGAACCAGCACTGGCGCGTACCTAAACGGAGATCGGCATGAGCGAGCTATACGAAACAGACCCTCTTTTGATAGAGGAGTCTATTGAATCTTGGGTAATCACCAAGTGTGATGATTGGCGAGATCACTACGAATCTAATTATTCCTACCGTTTTGATGAATATTACCGTCTTTGGCGCGGTATATGGGACTCTGCTGACAGCGAAAGAGCTTCAGAGCGTTCAAGAATCATATCTCCCGCCCTACAGCAAGCCGTTGAATCTAATGTCGCAGAGCTAGAAGAAGCTACGTTTGGTCGTGGTAAGTGGTTCGATGTATCCGATAACTTGGGTGACACTCAACCCGAAGACGTACAGTTCCTAAGAAACAAACTGACTGAAGACTTTGAAGACTGCAAGATCCGTAAGTCTGTAGCAGAGTGTCTAATCAATGCTGCTGTATTCGGTACAGGCATTGGTGAGCTAGTCATCGAAGAGATGAAAGAGATGGTTCCTGCAACACAGCCTATTATGGGCGGTGACTTGCAAGCTGTCGGAGTCAATATTCAAGAAAGGGTAAAGGTTAAGCTAAAGCCTGTCATGCCGCAGAACTTTCTGATTGACCCTGTTTCAACCTCTGTTGAAGACGCAATGGGTGTTGCTATCGATGAGTTCGTCAGCCTTCACCAGATAGAGCTTTTACAAGAGCAAGGCGTTTACAAAGATACTTATGTAGGCCCAGCCGCTCCAGACACAGACTTAGAGCCAGATCGTGACCTTACTATCCACCACGACAGCAAGGTTCGACTGACTAAGTATTACGGTCTAGTACCAAGAGAGATGCTAGAAGCTACTTTTGAAGAAGAGATAGAGGAGCTAACTGAAGAGGTAGATACCTCTAAGTATATTGAGGCTATTGTTGTTATCGCTAACGGCGGCATCTTATTAAAAGCAGAAGCCAATCCTTACATGATGCAGGATCGTCCTATCATTGCTTTCCCGTGGGATGTTGTCCCAGGCAGGTTCTGGGGTAGAGGTGTCTGTGAGAAAGGTTATAACTCTCAAAAAGCTCTCGATACTGAGCTAAGAGCAAGAATTGACGCATTAAGCCTGACTATTCACCCAATGATGGCAATCGATGCAACCAGACTACCTAGAGGCTCAAAGCCTGAGATACGCCCTGGCAAGATAATCTTGACTAGCGGTGACCCTAGAGAAGTCCTACAGCCCTTTAATTTCGGGCAGGTTAACTCTATTACCTTCAATCAAGCCGCTGCATTACAGCAAATGGTACAACAAGCTACCGGAGCAGTAGATTCAGCAGGGATTGCAGGACAAGTTAATGGTGAGGCTACCGCAGCAGGAATATCAATGTCTCTGGGCGCACTCATTAAGCGTCATAAACGTACCCTGATCAACTTTCAACAGTCTTTCTTAATACCTTTTGTAAAGAAGGCTGCTTATCGTTACATGCAGTTTGACCCTGAGAACTACCCTGTTGCTGACTACAAGTTTAATGCTAGTAGCACTCTAGGCATTATAGCGAGGGAATACGAGGTCACTCAGTTAGTTCAGTTGCTACAGACGATGAAGCAAGACTCTCCGCTCTACGCTACGTTAGTTGAGTCTATTATCGACAACATGAATCTGTCTAACAGAGAAGACCTCTTAGCAGCTATGAAGCAAGCTATGGAGCCGAACCCAGAAGCACAGCAAATGGCAATGGCGGCGCAGCAAGCACAACTTGAGTTCCAGCAGTCACAAACAGCAGCACTTACAGCGCAATCTCAAGAGTCGGCAGCTAGAGCAGTTAAACTAGCTATTGAAGCAGATATAGCACCAAAAGAACTGCAAATTGATCTCATTAACGCTATTACCCGAAACTTAAAAGAAGGTGATGGTGAAGATAAAGAGTTTGATCGTCGTTTAAAGACGGCCCAGACTCTCCTTAAAGAAAGAGAAATCAAAGGAAAAGAAAATGCTAACAGACCTAGAATTGCAACGCCTCCTCAAGGACGTAGACAAGTACCTCAAACCGAAATGGGATCGCTTAGAAGTCTTGGAGAAGATGTTCTCTAGTACACAAGAACAGCCTAAGAAAAGAGGCCGTCCTGCAAAGGTAGTGTCTGACTCTTTTGGTCAAGGTTAATGGCAAAAGACTCAAGATTAGAAAGAATTGGGGTTAGTGGCTACAATAAGCCTAAAAGAACACCCAGCCATGCCACTAAAAGCCATGTAGTTGTGGCTAAGTGTGAAGATGGTAGTGTAAAAACTATTCGTTTTGGTCAGCAGGGTGTTAGCGGTGCGGGGAGTAACCCTCAATCTTCTAAAGACAAAGCTAGAAGGAAGTCTTTTAAGGCTAGACATGCCAAGAATATTGCAAAAGGCAGGTGTTCTGCGGCATATTGGTCAAATAAGGTTAAGTGGTAGGAGGTTAGATGGCTGCGGGAATGAAGCATTACAAGCGTGACGGCACTCTATTTGAAGGCAATACGCATAAGATGGGTAATGGCAGTTTGCATTCTGGCAAAAATCACGGAAAAACGTCAGTAAAGCTTTATCATTTCAAGGATCTTTCAAAAACATCTCAAAAAAAAGCCAAAGGTAACTAATGAGTCTTTATAGAAACATTAATAACAAAAGAAAGGCTGGAAAAGTAATGAGAAAAAAAGGAAGCCCAGGCGCACCTAGTGACCAAGCCTTTAAAAATGCTGCTAAAACAGCAAAGAAAAAGAAAAAGAAAGTAAAAAAACCATATTAGATAACAAAGGAATGTTATGACTCCAGAGCTTGAAACCTATTATAATAACTATAACGAGTTATTTAATCATGAAGGCTTCAAACAACTCTTAAAAGACGTTTCTAGTAATGCTGATCGTATTTCTGATATACAATCAGTAAAAGACTTAGAAGAGTTATTCTTTAGAAAAGGCCAAATTGCTGCCTTTAACTCAATTATCAACCTAGAAGGTACGATTGAGGCAGGAAGAGAGCAAGTGGAAGAAGAAATCTCTGAATAAAACTAGCTTTAAAGTCTATGAAAGTAGGCTGGAAAGAGTAGAATGTTAAAAGTTTACGATTTTTGTTGTCCAAAAGGACACATATTCGAGAAGTTTGTTAGCAGCAGCGCAGCAGTCAGCAGGTGCGATTGTGGCGAGGATGCTAAAAAAATGCTATCTGCCCCGTCCTTTGTTCTGGATGGTTCTAGCGGGGATTTCCCTGGTAGACACATCAAATGGATAAAAGATCACGAACAAGCAGGTAGAAGAAATACATCTCCATAATGATTTTATAATCACGGGGTTTAATTATGTCAAGAGCGTCAATTGTTGATGTGCCTCCTGAAGAGGAGCAAGCAGTCAGCGTTGAAAGTGAAGGTCAAGAGATTCAGCAATTTCCTGTAGATACAACTCTAACGGATGAAGTTGAGCAACCTCAAGAGCCTCAAGTTCCAGAGAAATACGCAGGTAAATCTTTGGAGCAAGTTGTACAGATGCACCAAGAAGCTGAAAAGCTTTTAGGCCGTCAGTCTTCTGAGGTAGGAGATCTTCGCAAAGTTGTAGATGATTACATTACTAATCAACCGCAACAATCAGCACCTCAACAAAGCGTTGAGCCTGAAGATGATTTGGACTATTTTACAGATCCTCAAGCCGCCGTTAATCGTGCGATTGATAATCATCCTAAAATTAGAGAAGCTGAAGCGTACACTGCTAGGTACAAGAAACAAACGTCACTAGCGGAGTTGCAAAGCAAGCATCCTGACATGCAAGAAATCCTTAAAGATGAGGGTTTTAAAGAATGGGTAGGAGGATCTAACTTTAGGCAACAGTTATTTGTAGAGGCGAATACTAATTATAGTGCTGAAGCTGGTGACGAACTCTTTACTACTTGGAAAGGTTTAACAAGCAGTAGACGAGAAGTCGCAGAGCAAACCGCAAATCTTGAAAAACAAACGCGGAAGCAACAAATTAAATCAGCTAATACAGGTAGCGCACAAGGCAGTGCAGAGGGATCGCGTAAAAAAGTCTATCGTAGGCCCGACATTATTAAACTAATGAGAACAGACCCAGAAAGGTATACTGCTTTACAAGATGAGATTTATAAAGCGTACCAGGAGGGTCGGGTTAAATGACTTAATGGAGAAGTAAAATGGCTACAGCAGCATATCCCGGCGCAGGTGGTAATACTGCGTTAACAGAAGCAGCAACATTCATACCTGAAATATGGTCTGACGAAATCGTTGCGGCTTATCAAAAAAACTTAAAGATGGCTCCGCTTGTCAAAAAGATTGCTATGAATGGCAAGAAAGGCGACAAGTTGCACATCCCCAAGCCTACTCGCGCTGATGCTAATGCTAAGGCTGCTGATACAGCAGTTACTATCATTGCCAACACTGAGAGTGAATTGACTATCGACATCAATCGACACTTTGAATACTCAAGGTTGATCGAGGACATTGTTGAAGTACAGGCTCTTAGCAGCTTACGTCAGTTCTACACAGAGGACGCTGGTTACGCTCTTTCTACCAAGATTGATGCAGACCTACACTCTTGTGGTACTGGTTTCGGTAACGGCGGTGCAGTAGTATTTGCTGCCGCAGTAGCACCTACTGACTACCAGCACACAGGCTGTTTCTTTAACGATGGCGGTACAACAACTCAGTACACAGATGACACAGCAGTTGCTGCTGACGTATTTACTGATGCGTTTTTCCGTAACATGATTCAGAAGCTTGATGACAATAACGTGCCGATGGATAATCGTGTACTTGTCATTCCTCCTTCTGTTCGTAATACGATTATGGGTATTGATCGGTATGTATCTTCTGACTTTGTAAGTGGTCAGGCGGTTAACTCCGGTCTTATTGGTAATCTGTACGGTGTAGACGTTTACGTTTCTGCCAACTGTGCAACTATCGAAGCCGCTGGGGATAACTCCGCATCAGCCATCGATACTCGCGCTGCGCTTCTCTTCCACAAAGACGCTATTGTCCTTGCAGAGCAGCAGTCAGTACGTTCACAGACTCAGTACAAGCAGGAATATCTCTCAACTCTGTACACGGCAGATTGCCTGTATGGTGTTCAGGTGTATCGTCCTGAAGCTGGTTTTGTTCTCGCAATAGCCGAGTAACGAGCGACACTGGAGGGGGTCTTAACTGGCCCCCTTTTTGCCGTTATTTTTATTGCTTGAGGGAACCTAGCTAATGTCTAACTATACAAAAACAACAGACTTTGAAGCTAAAGATGGCTTACCTTCTGGCGACAGCGGTAAAATCATTAAAGGCGCAGAGTTTGAAACCGAATTCGATAACATTGCAACAGCCGTTGCGACTAAATCTAACTCCGCTGGGCCTACTTTTACTGGCACAGTAACCTACGCAACTCTGAATGACGGAACAACAGCACTTACGTCAACTGTAGCAGAGTTAAATATCCTGGATGGAGTAACCTCCACAGCAGCCGAATTAAACATATTAGATGGTGTCACAAGCACCGCTGCTGAATTAAACATACTAGATGGCGTGACAAGTACCGCAGCCGAACTCAACATCTTAGATGGCGTTACTTCTACCGCTTCCGAATTAAACATTCTGGACGGAGTTACAAGCACTACTGCTGAACTAAATATTTTAGATGGCGTTACAGCAACTGCGGCAGAATTAAATTTAATTGACGGAGTCACAGCAACCACTGCTGAACTTAATACCCTAGACGGTGTTACGTCCACTTTTACAGAGCTTAATCTCTTAGATGGAGTGACCTCTACTACAGCAGAGCTAAACATTCTTGACGGAGTGACAAGTACAACTGCTGAACTTAATATCTTGGACGGGGTCACATCGACAGCCGCAGAACTTAATATCTTGGACGGAGTAACGTCCACCGCAGCAGAGCTAAACATCTTAGACGGCAAAGCTTTCCTAGATGAAAATAACTTTGCAAGCGACAGTGCAACAGGCATTGCTAGCCAACAGAGCATCAAAGCCTATGTCGATGGCAGTGTTTCTAGCGTAACTCCCAGCAGCACAACCACACTGACCAACAAGACCCTTACTTCACCCAAGATTAATGAAGATGTGGCAGTTACTTCAACCGCTACTGAGCTTAATCTTCTTGACGGAGTAACGTCTACAACAGCAGAACTCAACATTCTTGATGGGGTTACTAGCACCGCTGCGGAACTTAATATTCTTGATGGAGTTACTAGCACAGCAGCAGAGCTAAACATTTTAGATGGAGTCACATCTACCTTTACAGAGCTTAATCTTCTTGACGGTGTTACAAGCACTACGGCAGAACTAAACATCCTCGATGGTGTGACATCGACTGCCGCTGAATTAAATATCCTCGACGGTGTAACTTCTACGGCTACAGAACTTAACATCCTTGACGGTGTAACGGCTACTACAGCAGAGCTTAACTATCTCGACATAGCTACTCTTGGCCTGACCGCTGCCTCTAAAGCAGTCACAGCAGATGCTAACGGAGTTATAACCCTAGATAACGGTTTCAGCGAAGAATACGCAGCAGTGGCTTCTAGTTCTGCCGCAGTATCTTTAGACCTAAGAACGGCTAGTAACTTTTCTCATGATTTAACTGAAAACACCACTATAAGTTTTACCAACCCAGCAGCCAGCGGCAAGGTATCCGCAGCTACACTTAGGATTATCCAAGGCTCTACGGCTAGAACTATAACGTGGAACAGTTCAATCAAGTGGGCTTCAGATACTGCTCCTACACTTACGACTACCGATGACGCTGTAGACATCTTTGTATTTTACACGGTAGACAATGGTACAACCTACTACGGATTCACAGCCGGTCAGGTGATGAGCTAATGAGTACCGTTGCTAAAAAAATAATCATGGGCAGTGGTGCTGTTGATGTGCCAAGCGATGATAATTTCAATACCGTTGGTTTTCTGTCTCACTTTGACGGCGCAAATAACGGCGTTAACAATGTCTTTGATGACGGGTCAACTAGCGACCATACAATAACTGCGGCTGGCGGTGTTACTCAAGGTTCTTTCTCGCCTTTTTCTAGGCCAGATGGTGAGTGGGGTCTGTACAATGGCGTGAATGTTGACGGTAATTATCTATCAGCGGCAGATAGTAATGATTGGGCTTTTGGTAGCGGTAACTTCACAGTAGAGGTATGGGTTTTTGCTACTAGCGTGGGTGATTTTAACAAAATAGTTGGTCAGTGGCCTGATAATGGGGGTACAACTGCAAACGCATGGACGCTAGAAACTGTGGGTGCAGCGTTAGATTTTTACGCAAATATAGGTGGGAGTGCTACAAAAGTTGCAGAAGCAGGATCTAACCTTCCTCTTAACGAGTGGGTACATGTTGCAATAGTTAGAAACGGTGACAACCACACTCTTTATCAAAACGGGACGGGCGGGACTACAGTTTCAAATAGTTCGGCTTATGACGCTGCTTCTGGCGCACTAGAAATTGGAAGTTTTAGTAATTTATCTGGCGGTTCGTGGGACGGTTATATTTCACAAGTTCGTGTTGTTAAAGGAACGGCAGTATATACCTCTGATTTTACTCCACCAATAGCACCACTAACCGCAATATCGGGAACAGTTTTACTAACTTGCCAAAGCAATCGTTTTATTGACAATTCAGATTCGGCACACGCTATTACTGTAGCGGGAACTCCAAAAATCACATCCTTTAGCCCACTAGCAACTGAAGCGTATGACACAGCCGTAAATGGAGGGAGTCAGATTAATGGTCATACAACTACTCCAACAGATTCAGACATTGTTGTATGGTCTACACAGGCATATACGATTGAGTGTTGGGTTTATCAAACAAGTGCGCTTACAAATAATGCTAATGGCAATACCGCTTTACTGGGTGCTGCCGTAGCTTCTGGCAGCGGGGAGGCGTGGAGTTTTGGCCCTCTTAATAACGGAAATGTAAGATTTTATTATTACAATGATGCTGCAATTACAACGTGTACATCTAGCACGGCTGTTAAACATAACGAATGGACTCATCTAGCTTTTGTGCATGATGGTTCTAATAATATGGCAATTTACCAAAATGGTGTTAGAACGGAAACAGACACGATTTCTGGCACACCTTTTAATGGAGATATAACTTTTGTTATAGGTACAGTCTGCAATCAGGCTTTTCCGGGTAATATCAGTGATGTAAGAATCACCCATACTGCTGTTTATTCAGGTAGTACATATACAGTACCAACTGCACCACTTACCGCAATTACCGGAACTAAATTTTTATCTAACATGACTAACGCGCAAGCGTTTGATAACGCAGCACATAATAATATGACGCTGCTTGGCAACGCTAAAATTTCTACAACACAGGAAAAAATAGGTAATTCTTCTTTGTATGTAGATGGCACTGGTGATTATCTAACATTTCCAGAAAACGCAGCCAACGATATTGACGGAGGCACAGATTGGACAGTCGAGTTTTATTTTCGTCCGACACAAGCGTCAATCGACTCAAGCCTCATAGAAATTGTTTCAAAAGAAGCAGGTTTTCAGCTCTATATGTCAGCCGCTGAAATGGGATTAGCAGTTTCAGCAAATAATACTGGCACATATATATTTAACACAGTGACAGGCACTGATTTAAGTGCAGATACTTGGTATCACATTGCGGCAGTTCACTACGGAAATACTTACAAAATGTATGTAGACGGCACTCTCACAGCTATCAACACTACGTCCACATCAAACGCAAGTACGGGGGCGAAATGGGAAATCGGCGGGTATATCGGTGGACAGTATCCTACACAGGGATACATTGATGAATTTAGAATTAGCAAAATAGCCCGCTACACATCGAACTTTACGCCAGACACAGAACCATTCCCGGACAGAGGAGAATTATGATGAAGATAGCAATACTAGATGGGGACACAATAGGTGACATTGCAGAATGCAAATCTTTGTTTCCCAACACCTCCTTTCCAAAAAGCGGCCCAGACGCTGATTGGCTAACGTCGAACTCAGCAGCAGAAGTTGTGACCTTTTTAGACTTTAATTCAGCTACGCAAAAGAACGAGAGTGTTGCGCCTTACTTGTCAGACGGCAAAGTCTACACGCGCAGAGTCACCGATATGACTAATGCAGAAAAAGCAGCAGTGGTGACAGCAGCTAATGCACAGGTAGCAGCAAGCAACAGGGCAACAAGAGATGTTTTGTTAGCGCAGAGCGATTGGATGGTTATCAAGTCTCAAGAAACTGACACAACATTAAACTCTGATTGGGCAACTTACCGACAAGCATTAAGAAACATTACAGCGCATGAAAACTGGCCTAACTTAGAGAGTGCCAGCATTACCGGCGATAGTGCCGGTGATTGGCCTGTTGCGCCTAGCTAATGAGTGATCTTGATAGGCATGAAGCTGAGTGTGCTTTGAGGTTCAAGAGCATAGAAGACAGGTTAGAAAGAGGCGGTTCTCGGATGGTCAGGTTAGAAGCTCTGATATGGGCCATGTACCCATTCATGCTGGGTGCTGTATTTCTTTCTAAAGATCTCTAATGATCGGGGAAGTTTTTGCCGTCCTGTCTGCGTTAAAGGCTCTTAACGATGGCATAGCTACTGTTAAAGAAGGGAAGGGTAATTTAGACAGCATATTAGGAAGTTGGGCAGAAGCAGACGAAAAATACAATGAAGTAGAAAAAGCTAAAGCTGGCGCAATGTCTTACAAAGACGCGCTCAAGATGGAGTCAGCAAAAAGACAGTTAGCAAACTTTGACCAACAGCTTAAAGACATTTGCATGATGCAGGGGCAGTTTGATCTGTATACAAGCATCAAGAAACGCATGGAGGAGAGCAGGTACGCCCATGAAAAAGAACTTCGGGTTATTAAAAAACGTAGGCTGGAGTTTAAGAAAACCATGAAGTTAGTCGGCACTATAATGTTCACTTGGGTTTGCTCTATGGGGTTTTTATTTGCAGCTATATGGGCGTATAGACAGGGTGAGTGATGTTAATAGCGTTTCTTTTAGTTGTTGTTGTAGACGGTGAGATAGTTACTACAGAAGAGATGCTGTTTCAAAACATATATAGATGTAACAACTTTGCTAATGCGGTAGAACGAGGAGAGACATCGGCAGACCGACAGCCATACAAGTGGCAAGAGAACATATCTGCCTACTGTATACCTAAGATGGTTGAGGACAGCACGTTTTTGTTTAAATGAGGAATCTTATGAAATATATACTTTTGATTAGCTTTTTACTGATTTCTGGATGTTCTTCTATTCAAGTCTGTGGTGAGCGCACTTACGAGCTTGAGGTTCCATCAACCATTCCTTTTATCAGTGGAGCTTTTAAAATAAAGCGTAGCTCAGATCATGTAGATTGCCAGTTAGATCCAAAGGAAAGGATTGTTAAAGATGACTAGCCACCAGGAACTAAGCGTTCTTTGCGGTCAATCGTATAGAAGCTCTACCTTTGAAGAAGCAAACATAGAGACTCTAGTTGTGGGTAACGTGTTTGTTTTTAGAGGAACGGACGAGCCTAAAGACGCTCTTAGAGACATGAGAATACTGCCTCTCTGGACTAGAGAGCTAGGTTGGTGTCCCGCAGGATTCCTTAGAGCCTCACGGAGGTTAGTCAACAAGGTTACTTCTATTTGCCTAGAAGAAGATATTGACCACAAGAACATAGAATTATCAGGTCATTCTCTAGGAGGAGCAGTAGCGTTGATTGTTGGTGCGTTAATGACGAGAGATGAGATTCCGCCACAGCAGATAGTGACGTTTGGTGCGCCTCGTTGCGGCAGGTTAAAGATACTAGATAAGGTTAATGTTACTCAATATAGGCATGGGAAAGATATTGTCCCACTGGTTCCTCCTTTGATGCGTAGGCACAACAAGCTAGTAGAAGCAGGGGAGCCAAAGAGCTTAATTAAAGATCACTTTATGCTGAATTACGTCAAAATGAAGAAGCAAGATGAGTCCTAAAAAGCTAGAACCCAATTCTAGTTATGATCGGTATGACACTGACGGTGATGGCATTGTCAGCGATGAGGAAATAGAGTCATCAGAAAGGCTCCAACAGCTAGAAGTTATGCATGAAAAGGCGGATGCACAGAGAAATATGTGCTGGTTAGCCTTGCTTGGAATGTTGCTATACCCCTCTTTAGTCGTAATATGTGGGATGATGGGTTTAGATAAAGCGGCTGATATACTAGGCGCAATGAGCAGTATCTACTATGTCAGTGTTGCAGGATTAGTGAGCGTTTGGTTCTCTACTCTTGCTTGGTCTAAAAAGAACGGGAATGGCAGCTAATGACTGTAGACGTTAAAGAGTTATACGAAGAGATTAGCAAAGACGAAGGAAAGGTTCTTCACGCTTATCTTTGTAGTGAGCTACACGCAACTGTCGGGATTGGTCACAAAATCCTAGACACTGATCCTGAGAAAGACTTAGAAATATTCGGTGTTAATTGGGAGCAGGTTCCTGATGACCAACGCATTTCAGAGCATAGGTGCTACGTTCTCTTCCAAGAAGACGTTCAGATAGCTATAAACGGCTGCATGGGCATCTACAATAACTGGGAGGATCTACCTCAAGAGATGCAGCATGTCCTTGTTAATATGTGTTTCCAGCTAGGGAAGAGAGGTCTAAGCAACTTCAAGAACATGAAAGCAGCAATAGAAGACAATAACTTTACTCTAGCAGCAGTAGAGATGATGGATTCCCGCTGGGCTGAAGACCAGACACCTCAGAGAGCTAAAAGACTTGCAGACAGGGTAGTGTCTGTTTCTAAGAAGGAGTCTTTATAATGGCCGCTGATCCTTTAGGCATAAAAACAGGTTCTCGTAATTGGCAAGATTGGTCAGACAACACAGGGCTTTATCCAGCAGGGCTGTTTGATTTTAATAGCGAAAATTTAGAATTATTAATTTTACAACGAGCTATTCAAGATGCTTTAAATGCAGACAACGCTTCTGACGCTGCTGATATTCTTGAGCCAGTAGTAGGAGACATTAGCAAAGAACAAATAGAAGACGCTTTAACTGCTGAAGGAGGTGCTTTTGAAGGCGATCTTAGCGTTATAGACCCAGATTTAACTGATGGAGATGTTGATTTTTCTCCTGAAGAAGCTCCTGAACCTGTATGGCCTGAACCAGGCTCTAGGCATCCAGAGACAGGAGAGACACAAGAAGAAATAAGCGCAAGGTGGAAAAGAGAAGAAGCTGCAAAAGCAGAAGATCCTCCTCCAGAAGAAACACCTCCAGAAGAGCTTCCTCCAGAAGAGCTTCCTCCAGAAGAGCTTCCTCCAGAAGAGCTTCCGCCAGAAGATGCACCTCCAGAAGATCCTCCCCCGCCAGAAGAGCCTCTCCCAGAAGATAATCCTCCAGAAGAGCTGCCTCCTCCTAGCTCTGTTGCTGATGACTACTTGTCTTCTGTGCAGAATTCGTTTGCAGCAATGAGCGAAGAAGATCAAGCGGGGATATTTAAAAGCACCTCTACTGGAACGCCTATAGAGCAAGCTCTTTACGACCAATTGTTAGGCAACGTATTCGCAAAAGGGGGCATAGGTTTTGAGATTGATCCTAATGACGGAACTAGTCTTCTTCTTAAAGTTCCTGTAGGTATACCGTCTATTGGCGGCCCTATGAGAATTAAGATTCTCAACGAAGACGGAAGCTTAGTGCCGCTGCCCGATGTATTAGGAGAAGCTAAAAATAAAGTAGCTCAAGCAGGTAAAGACATTCTTGCTATCCCAGGACAAATTCTTGACGAAGCTAGAGGAGCCTTGGGTGATCTAAAGGATCTTGGTGGAGTAGTGGCAGGAACATCAAATAAAACACTGACAGAAGTGCTTGGAGAAATATTCTCTGGCGTTCTTGTTGAAGGATCTGAAACTCTTCCTAAAACTGGATGGATGGGTCAAGGCATCTTAGGAGATATATACGATATCTTTTTGAAAGAAGTAGATGATTGGAAGTCAGGAGGAGATCCTAGCAAGTTTGGTGGAGATCCTTTTCCTATAACTCCTGTTGATGATGGATTACCTCCGGTTCAGCCGTCAGATGCTCCTCCTTCAGATGCTCCACCTCCAGAAAGTCCTTTTGGAGAAAAGCCTCCAGGTAAAGCTTCTAATGAAATCCTTCCTTTAGATCCTGATCTTACCCCTGACCTTGATCCTGACCTTGATCCTGACCTTGATCCTGGTTTAGATCCTGACCTTGATCCTGATCCAGACAAAAAGCCAGACGATGATCCAAAGGACGATGATCCAAAGGACGATGACCCTAAAGACGATGATCCAAAGCCAAAGCCTAAGCCAGACGATGATCCAAGAGTAATACCTGAAGACAATCCGCCAGAGGATGATCCTTTCCAACCTGAAGACCTTTTTACAGGAACTCCAGAGACAGAAGAGCCGGAAGAAAGCGGTGGCGGTGGTGGTGGCGGTGGTGGTGCTGGAGGTATGTTTGAACCATACTCAGGTGCAATTAACTATGGATTGCCACAGTTTCAAGCAGTACCTTATAATTTAAAGAAGGATTACAACGCCTCTCTTGACCGCATTATGCAAGAAAGCCTGTTTGGTAACTTCAGCTAGGCTTAAATAATTATTTTAAAGGAATGATCTAATGACGTATTTAGATTTAGTAAACAACGTATTGAGAAGACTGCGGGAGACAGAGGTATCTACTGTTCCTGCTAATTCGTACAGCAAGCTAATTGGTGATCTGGTTAACGATGCTAAAGACCTTGTAGAGAACGCATGGGATTGGTCTGCATTAAGGACGTTGATTACGATTACAACGTCTTCTGGTGACCATACCTATCCTTTGACAGGCTCTCAGCACAAGATTAAAGAGTTTTTAGTTATTAACGATACGTCAAACCTAACAATGGAGTATAAGTCAAACAATTGGTTTGAAGAGCAGTTCTTATTACAAACGCCTTTGAGTGGATCACCGCAATACTACACTTACAACGGTGCTGACTCTAACGGAGACATGATACTAGAGGTCTATCCAAAGCCTGATGGGGTTTACTCAATAAAGTTTAAAGCAGCAAAGCGTAATGCAGCCTTAAGCGGTGACACAGATGTCTTAAAGATACCGGAAGTTCCTGTCCTACATCTTGCCGTAGCTTTTGCCTCAAGAGAAAGAGGTGAGACAGGTGGTACGTCTACTGCTGAATACTTCCAGATGGCTAACAAATACTTGTCAGATGCAATAGCGCAAGACGCTGGCAGACACCCAGAAGAAACAATCTTCTACACTTGTTGAGAAGCTAATGGCCCAAGAACTAACAAGCATCAATCTGGTAGCACCAGCCTTTAAGGGGATTAACACTGAAGACTCTCCTTTGGCTCAAGACCCGTCTTTTGCTGAAGTAGCAGACAATGCTGTAATAGATCAGCGTGGACGAATTGCTGCGCGTAAAGGTCTGAGCGTTATTACTACAAACAAGACTGTACTGGGATCTGGCAAGATACGAGCGATTAAAGAGTTCAAGAACAACGCTGGCACAACCAAGGTCTTTTCTGTTGGTAACAACAAGATCATCAGCGGTACAACTACTTTGGTGGATGCAACTCCTAGTAGTTACGTTACGATTAACGCTGACAACTGGAAGATGGTTAACTTTAACGACAGTATCTACTTCTTTCAGAGAGGATTTGAGCCGTTAATCTACAACACAATTGCTGATAACGCTAACGGAGGTGTTGGAAGCGAAGTAAAAAAACTAACACTTGCTGATAGTAACAGTGGTATTTCGGCAGCTATCAACGGTAACGAAGTCTTAGCAGCTTACGGGAGGCTTTGGACGGCTGACTTTACTGATGATAAGTCTACTATTTACTGGTCTGACCTTTTGTCTGGGCATAAATGGAATGGTGGAAGCTCTGGCAATATCGACATTGCTAAGGTTTGGCCTGACGGTTATGACGAGATTGTGGCTTTATCTGCTCACAACAATCATCTAATTATTTTTGGTAAGCGTAGTATTGTTGTTTACTCAGGTGCTGACAATCCAGCATCGATGGCTCTTGCAGATACTGTTGCTGGCGTAGGCTGTGTAGACAGAGATACAGTACAAGCCACGGGTACAGACGTTTTATTCTTGTCTCAAACAGGGCTAAAGAGCTTTGGCAGGACAATCCAAGAGAAGTCGATGCCTATTAGTAGTTTGTCTGGGACGATTACTAAAGACATCATTGCTACGTTAACGACTGAAACAGAGTCATTCAGGTCTGTATATCATCCAGAAGAGAACTTTTACCTGTTAACCTTTGTTGGCCGTGATGTGACGTTCTGCTTTGATGTCAGAGGCACACTGGATAACGGGTCTTACAGGGCGACTAGATGGCCTGGGACAGGATTTACGTCTTACGTTAGGCAAGACAATGGAACACTTCTGATTGGCAGTGTAAACGGCATAGGTAAGTATTCAGGCTTTCAAGACAACAGCACATCGTATCGTTTTCAGTATACGAGTCCTGAGTTGTCATTCGGAGATCCTGCCAAGCTCAAGTTCTTGAAGAAGATAAGACCGACTATATTTGGTGGAGAGAACTCCAATATATTCTTTAGATGGGCGTATGATTTTAATTCATCTTCTGCTTCTGCAACAATAACACTGACTAGTAACGCTACATCTGAATATAACGTAGCTGAATTTAACGTAGGTCAGTTTACTTCTGGGCAGTTCCTCTCTCGTAATAACGTCAATACGACAGGCAGTGGGGGAACATTATCTATCAACATGGAATCTGACATTGACGGTAAAGAAATGTCATTACAGGAAATCAACGTGCTTGCGTTATTAGGTAGAACAATATGAAACATTATATGGAAACAACATTGTCCAGCGTAATTAACGGAGGGACTTACTAATGGTTGCACATACAACAACAGTTGCTAAAAGTGATGGACAACAGCTTTTTGAAAACATATTAGGCATAGGCGGCACTGCTGCTGGATTAGCTCTAGCAGAAAAAGGCTATAGAGACTTAGGCGGTATTGGCGAGAAAGCCCTTAAAGAGTTTTCAGGAGGAACTGTAGATCCTGTTACTGGTATGCGTACTGGCGGTCTTGCTGATGCTCTTGAAGAAAGACTACAGTTTCAGCCATACACTGTTACCACAGCTACTGGTAGTGACTTTGGCATGATGCGCCAAGATGACACTACTTTAGATGACGGCACAGTAGTTCCTGGTGACATGGAATATAAGCTGAACCTTTCCCCTAATGAACAAGCTTTTTACGAGAATCGTTTGGCTGGTGCTGGGGGCATGTTTGACGCAGCACAAGTAGGTACAGCAGATAGAGAAAAAGAAGTCTTTGAAAGAATGATGGCTGCTATTAGACCCGAAAGAGAGCGTGAGCGCACTGAACTAGAAGGACGCTTACAGTCACAAGGAAGGCTGGGTGTAGAGACTAGTATGTTTGGTGGTACTCCTGAAGGATTAGCTTTGGCTAAAGCGCAAGAAGAGGCTTATAGTCAGAACATGCTAAGTGCAATGACCTTTGCCGGTCAAGAGCAACAACGTCAGGCGCAGTTAGGTTCTGGCATGTTAGCCGCTGGTTATATGCCACAACAACAGCTTATCGGAGCATTGCAACCAGGCATGACAGGAGCAGAGCAAAGAAGACAGGCAACATCTCAGCAGACAGGTGCTTACGGAGAGACTTACGCTGCTGGCCTTCAGGCTTTACTGTCATCAGCATTGGGTCAGGCTGGCATTGCTGGCGGGTTTGGTACAAGCATGGCTTCAGCCGCATTAGGCGGCTTGTTCGAGTAATAGGAGACAAACAATGGCTACATTTTCACAACAATTTCTGGCTAATCTATCTAGTCCAACAGGAATGCTTCAGGGTGCTGCTAATCTTGGAGCAGCTATTGGCGGCGTTCCTGGTCAGATGAAAGAAAAAAGATTTCAAACAGACCTTGCAGCCATTGACACTACTACTCTTGCGGGGCAAATAGAGGCTCAACAAAAGCTATTAACTAGAGAAAAAGATCCTAGAGTTCGTTTGCAAATTCAAAGCGATATTAGCTCTATAAGAAAACTGCAAAGAAAAGAAGAATCTTTAAATGCTTATATAGCTGCAAATCAAGGAATACCTAAAGCTCAACAAGATCTTTTAAGATCAGGATCTATTACTGTTGGTACAAGCATGAATCTGGAAAAAACCAGAAAAGAGCTTGAGGCCGTAGGAGAGCTAAATTTAACCGAAAGAGAAGAAACTTTTATAAACGCAGGAGGGACTGTTAATCAACTTTTAGCTAGAAGATCATCAGGGGCGGCAACCAAAGAACAAATTGTTGCTGGCAAAGGAAGAATTACCAATTTAGGTTCTGACGCAGCAAGAGCTTACGTTAAAAGTCTTTACCCTGACGTAAAATTAGATGACGATTATTACTCATTAATTGGTGGGCTTAAACAGGCAGACTTTAACGACAACGTAGAATCTTTTGCAAACAATAACTTTAGCAAAGTTTTAAGAAACCGTGAAACTAAAACAGAAAAAGAAAAAACATTCTATTCTGAACTCGCAAATAGTGTTGATAATAGATTTATAAATATAAAAGACGCTACGGCGCAAATAAAATTATTCAAATCAGGAATAGACATAACTGTTCCAGTTGAGCATGAAAATATAGAAACTGGAGAGATAGTTAAAATAGTAAAAGTTAATCCGCCAGAAGGTGACCAGTACATGGCAAAACTTACTGGAGAAGGAAATCCGGTAAGAATAGATATAAATAACTTTAAGAAAACTACTGCGCCAAAAAAACCTGAATCTATAAAAAGCAAAGAAGTATCTGCAAGTGATCGACTTAACACTACACAATTTCTTAATAAAGAATTTGCATCAAGAAATGTAACATCTTTAGGGTTTTTAGATAAGCCAGACATAAAAGAAGGATTGGTTGAAAAATTGTCAGAGCTTGCAAATTTTATTCAAGCAAACTCGCCTTCCGCTGTTAGCAACGAACAAGCTCTTAAAATGGCTTTAGATGAAATGAAAATTAGCGGCGAAGGTGGGGGCCTTGGAGATAAAGATGTTTCTGCTGCTAACTTAGATGTAGATTTTGATAGCGTGTTAAAAAAGCTTAGAGGATCAGCACCGTCAAAAATACCTAAAGAAAATTTGACAGAAGATCAAATACGGGCTGCTGCAATTTTAAAAAACTCTAAACAAAAAGACAAAAAATAAATGAAGACAGAAGCTCAAGAATACGCAACTTGGATTGTTGAAAACCAAGACAAGCAAGGCACAGAAGATTTTGAAACTGTTGCTAGAGTTTATGAATCACTTATGGAAAAGAAAGAAACTGGTTTTCAATCCGCTGTAGCTGAGCCGCAGAAAGAACCTGAGTTGTCTGATTTAGCATCATACGGTTTTCAAGAACAGCTTAGTGATGTTGAGATGGTTACTAAGCGATTCCTTGCAGAGTCAACAAACCCCTTTAACAGATACATTTACGGTTCTCGATTTATGGGAATTGGTGCAGGTGATTCTGAGTTTGATATAGGAAAAGGGTTTGAGTCAGCTACTGAGCTATACGGCAGTGATTTTGTTTGGAATGATTCGTTAACACCAGACGATAGATTAGCCATCATGGATGACGTTTCTGCTAAGTCGTTAGAGCAAAACCATCCTGAAGTTTCTAAATATCTAAAAGAAGTAGAGCTTACAACAAAGCAAGAGATTGCTTTAGGTGTAGGCAAGGCAGGGGGTGCAATTACTTCACCCACAATTCTTGCTCCAGGTCTTGCTATAGCAAAGACTACAGGCTTTCTTCACAAACTTCTTTATGGGGCTGTTTCTGGCGGTGCTTGGGGTACAGAAATAAACGCAGCAGAACAGTACATGAACAAAGGAGAGGTAGACTTAGTTGAAGCAGTAACATCTCCAGAAGCAGGATATGGAGCAGTAGGGGGAATTGTAATCCCTGCTTTAGGAAAAGTTGTTGTTACAGGAACAAAAGCAGCGGCAACAAAAATCAAAAAGATCCAAGAGTCTTTAGATGCAATTCCATTAAGCGACAATAAGGCCGCTAAAGTTGCAGGAAAACTTAATGAAAAAACAAGAGAATACCAATTGCAAGGCGTTGAGGATGCAGGTATTGCTGTCAAAAGAGCGTCAGATGACATGGGACTTAGCGAACAAACAAAAGCCCAAGTAGCTCCTTTAGTAAGACCATTAACACCTGAAGAAATACCAGAAACTCTTGCGAGATTACAGTCTGAGGCCAATAAAAGAGGTGTTGTTTCTCAAGCAGCAAAAACAGCTTTAGACTCAAAGATGGGCCTGAAACCTTTAGCTGAAGCAGCCGACTATATTTTTGGTGTTACCAGCACAAGAATATCCAACATAAGCGAAGAAGCATTTAGGACAATGCGTAGGTTTGAGTTTAGGAACAAAGAGCTATCAGCAAGAATGTCTTCCAGGGTTGAACCATTTGTAAATGCCATGAATGGATTAGACGATGCAACAGCAAGACAAATAACTAAAGATTTAATGAATAGTGATTACGATGAAGCTTTTCTTAAACTAAGCGCAAAAGGAGTTAGTAGTGCTGACTCTGTTTACGAGGTTAAAGCAGTCTTAAATGAACTGTATGATGAAGGCAGAAAATCTGGCATAGAAATGCCTTATGTTCAAGATTACTTTCCAAGAGCGGTTAGTGATTTAGGTAAGCTAAAAACATATCTTGGTACAGGCGGCAGTGATCTTAATTCTTTTATTAAAGCGAAAGCTCTTTCTGACGGGCATATTAAAAGCAAGCTTGAGTCTATTGACGGTTTAGATGAAGACATTATTAGCAGGTATGTTAATGACTTTTTAACAGGCAAAGGCAAGTTAACGCCTGGGTCAGGCTATACAAAAAGTAGAGGAATTCCTTATATTGACGATCCTCTTTCTGAGTTCTATGAACAAGGAACAGCATCACTTGAAAGGTACATTAACAAGATATCAAAAGACATTGCTTTAAAAGAAGTTACTGGATTTTCTGGAGAGATTGAAAAGAGCATAGGTTCGGTTGTCGCAAAAGCAGGAAAAGGTTTAACAGATAAGGAGTCTTCTGAGCTAAATAATTTAATTACTTCACGACTTGTTTCTGGCGAACAACAAATGTCTTCTGGTTTAGCTAGAGTTAGGGACGTTCAAACGGCTATTTTATTAGCCCAGCCTACTGCCGCCGTTGTTCAGTTAGGTGACTTGGCATGGTCTGTTGTGAAAAATGGAGTAAAGGAAAGCTGGGAAGGCACTCTTAACAGAAAGCTTACGGCTACAGAACTTGGCCTAATCAATACTGTTAGCCAAGATATTGTTACAGGGAAAGGTCTGACAACTAACCTTTTAAAGTGGTCTGGGTTTAGGGCGGCTGACCGATTAACTAAAGACACTTACATTAATGCTGCAATTAATAAAGCAAGAGCTATTGCAAAAAGAGATCCAGCAAAATTTAACGAAATGTATCGGAAATATTTTGGAGATGAAGTCGATTCCGTTGGCAGGGATTTACGCTCTGAAGATTTAGTAATGACAGAAAACATTAAGTTGCTTGCTTTCAATGAACTGTCAGATATTCAACCTGTTTCTTTAATGGAGATGCCTCAAGCTTACTTAGACAATCCAAACGGAAGAATTTTCTTTGCTTTGAAGTCTTGGTCTATAAAACAGTTAGACATACTAAGGCGTGATGCGCTTCAAAAGATGGGTTCTAAAAACAGAAAAATTCAAGCTGAAGGTGTGAAGACAATGATGCAGTTTGGGTTGGTTGTATTGCCAGCACAAGCTACCTTCCAGGAAGTAAGAGAGGCTATGCGTGGCAGTCCAATGAGCGAACCGGAAGAGCTTTTTGATCGAGTTGTAGATCAAGCTATTTCTTCTAGCGTAGTCTTTGGAAACAAATACATTGCAGAGAAAGCAACCGAAAATCCTATAACAACAGTTCTTGGTGGCTTTGCTCCTGCCGCAGGAAGACTTGGAGACAGTGTTTACCAAGCTATAAAAGATGGTGAAGTTGCTCCGATTATAAAAGTGTTCCCTTGGCTTGGCGATCTTTCTTACAATTGGTTTGGTGGCGGTATAGAGAAAAAAGAAGAAAGAAAGCGCAAGGATAAACTAAAAGAAATGCGTAGGTCGGGAGTTAACTAATCCACAGGCTTGCAGTATTCCATCAGGACGCTACAAGCCTTACGGACTGCCTCATCTTCTGCTACATCGTTGTGGAGCTTACAAAACTCCCTGACTACGGTTACTTGAAAGTCTTGAGTTAATATATCGTTAATCATGTTATCTGGCCTCTGTGTATTCGCTGCGTTCTTGGTTGAGCGGTATATTCTGAGATATAGCCCACTCTTCTATTCTTCTTAACAGGTCTATCATCTCTCCTGTACTCATCTTGGGACTAGTTAATGTCTTCTGCATGGGAGCAGTAACTTCTCTGCCAAACTTCTTTGCTTTTGTCATTCCAAGAAACCACTGACAAACCTTGTCGTGCATATCAGTTCCATTTGGATTTAAAGCGGAGTAGTGGTTAGGCCATGTGTTTCGCAAATGTTTGGTAATGTCTTTCATCCAAATCCAAAACACTGCTTGGCACTTCCTTACCCCAGTGTCCGTAGTAATGCTGATATCGACAGGGTATTGCATGTCTATTGCCGCAGTTGTTGTTGTAAGAAACTCCAACATAGCTTCACGGGACTGAGCCTTACCCTTGATCTCCTTGGCCTTCACAAGTTCCTTTCCTTAGATACAACCTTCTTTAGTTCATCTAAATACCACTGAGCTTTTCTAAGATCCTCCAGAGGATTAGATTCTTTCTTGTTTTCGTACCTCCAGATGTACTTTATGTTGTTGCCTTTGAGATAGCCTTTGAAAGCTTCGGCACTCATTGAGGCTCTGATAGCAGCAATGCACTCGATGTCGCCCTGTTTGTAGTGTTCTGGGTTTACTGGATCACTCACTTAATGTCTCCTAATTTAATGCACTCTATTGAGTACAGGTTTTTGGTGCTGCCTACGTCTTGAAGCCATACAGTTAACTGCTTGTTCGCTTCCAGACACTCTTGGTAGGACGGGTATTGTCCCCAGGTAAATATTCCAAAGACAGTAAACACATAGAGGTTAATCATGTGCCGCCACTCTGATAGCCGTAAGCTACTTTTGAGATATAGACAGCAAAGTCCTGCTCATGGACTTCAATCTCTCCACCACCCTCCAGAAACGCTCTAGTCTGCTCTGCAATTAGTTCAGACTCTTCTTTCTTACCTTTGAGGTTCTTTCTTGCAGGGCGTACCCCGTCATACCGGAGAGGGTTACTGACTGACCAGTTTCTCCAGTGAGCTTTTTTATCTTTTTTCATAATCCTTCTGCTTTCCTTGTTCGATATTCTTTCATTCTTTGTGACTGACACATTGCACAAAGGTATTCTTTCCCGTCTGCGTTACCTGTCTTGGTATTAAACTTATTCATTGGCATTGTTTTCCAGCACCCAGAGCAAGTCTTCTCTGTTACATCAAATCTAGTGCGTCTTTCTTGTCTCATCATGGTTCCTTCTAACTACTGTAGTCTCTAATCTGACCTGTCGTTCCCATATACTCGATGTTCTTCTTATCCATAGTCTGCAAGCCATTCATCAATGCTCTGCAACTCTGTTTGTTCTGCGGCATATGTATCTCCATGACCCAGGTTTTTAATTCTCTGGTCACGCATTAGCTCATCTGCTGACATAATTCCAGCAATTCTATATTTGGGAAACTTACCAATGACTAGCATGTAGAATTGACAGGACTTATCTTTTTTCCAAAGAGCAGTGATTAGCTTTCCATTCGGATAAGTTGTTGCCTTGACATCAATTGAATACCCTTTCCTGCTTAGTAGGTCTATGTCTGGAAGATCATCTAGGTCTGTCTCAAGATCAGGATAGACATTAACTGCCTTTGCTGCGGCAATCTCACTTGCTATGCCTTCCAAGTCAGTCTGTTCGTTCGACTGAGGCCCCTTTTTCATGTCAGGCTTGTTGCGTCCTCTAGCGTTTTCATACCGCGCTTTCGCCAGATACTGTGCCAACTTCTGTTCTGCTAAGTTCAACTCAACGATCATTCCTATCCCCCATTCGTTCCGGTAATTTTAGTTCTTCCCACCATTCAATTGCGCTATCTAGTCTTTTCTCAACGTAAGCTAACTGTTTCTTCAGTAGATCAACCTCAAACTGGAGGTCATGGTTCCTAGTCTCTACTTCGTAAGCAAAGGTGTTTGCTTCTCTGAACCGCTCTCGCCAGAAAGCTTCTTTTTCTCCCTCGACCACTTGCTTGTCTGACTCTTGATGAACTTGAGGATCTCTTCGTTGGGCGGTATTGGCGGCACTTTCTTGCATGGGAATGATCCTGTTAACTCTTTTGTCTTGTGATAGGCCCAGCCTTCCTTGAATCCTCGCCTATTAGCAAAGTGGAGGAACATGGAATAAGCCTCTAACCTGGATTCCTTGCAGTATTCCTTCTTGATTTCCTTAACCTTCTTGATCTCAACCAACTCACCCCGCTCGTTCTCTACCTTGGACTGAGGAATGTACCTGTAACCACAGTGAGGACAGACAGATGAGGTCTTTAATGCTCCACACTTAGGACAGGGATTAGGTTCTGGCTTCTCTCTCTTTAAAGGCTGCTTTCTGGAGCCATCGTTTAGCTCATCGTGGAGAATGTCAGTGACAAACCCTAGTCTGTGAGTGGTATCTGAATGATCGAGGATCAGGGCATAGTCTTTACCTTCCGCTGTCCTGAGTGATCTGCCTACCATTTGAACGTATTTGATCTCTGATTTAGTCGGAGCAGCTAGGATTAGCGTTCTAACGTCCCAATCAACCCCTGCAACGAGACATCCTACGTTACAGACAATCTTTATCACCCCTGAGTGAAAGTCTTTCCTGATGACCTCACGCTCTTCTGTGGAGGTGTTTGCATCGATGTATCCTGCTGCAATGCCTCGCTCTAGGAATCGTGCCTGTATCTCAGCAGCATGGGCGCGGTTAACAGCGAACAGTAAAGTCTTCTCATGGCCGGATTGTTCTACCCAAGTATCGACAATTGAGGCAATGAGTGTCGTGTTAGCGACTCGCTTATACAATTGACCCTGATGGTATTCTCCAGCGACTGTCTTGACCCCTTCAAGATCAGGTGTAGACGGTGCAAAGACTCTGAAGTCAGACAAAAACCCTTCATTAATCATCTCTTGAGTAGATTTACCAACAATCAGCGACTTCCAGTGCTTTGCCATGCCTACTGACCACGGTGTAGCAGTCAAACCAATGAAGGTTGCACCCATTTCCATCCAATGCAGGACAAAAGCAGACCTTCTATGGGCTTCATCGACAATAACAAGATCGACATCAGGGTAAATCTTGCGTCTTGAGAGTGTTTCGACAGAACATATCTGGCAGGTAGCATCAAGATCGTACAATTGATGGTCTGCTTGGATGACTCCAATGTCTTTAATGCCCTGCTTATAGAATGATTGCCATGTTTGATCGATTAAAGAGATGTAAGGCACAAGAAAAGCAACTCGCTTACCCTTGGCTAACGCCTTTTTAACGATATCTCCTGCGATAACGGTCTTTCCAGAGCCGGTAGGGAGTTGGAGAATGACAGGCCCACTTGCAGCCGCCACTCTCGCATCCCTAATCGCCTTTTCCTGGTATGGTCTAAGCTCCATTATTTAATCTCATCCACCAGTAGTTTATTTTTAGGGTTGGAGTAGTCGATCAACGAGACTCCATCAGCCGTCATGCCCTCCAACGCACCAACTACTGCATCCAGACCACAACTTGAGCCAGTGCCGTAGTCATCGACTGAGATAAGAACGGTAATTTCCTGAAAATGTTTCATTTAAACTCCTTTTTATCTAAGGCATTTTTTATGATGTCTGCAAGTTCTTTATTTTCAGAATGGATATCTGGATCGCAATTACAATCCATTCCGCTTCCGGTCTTTAGCGTCTTGCACCAAGAGTCGTGCTGGATCTCCATACCGTATACTTCACCTTTTTTAAACATTTAGACTCCCAACTTATCTAGGAATTGCTCTTTAGCTTCTGACTGATACTGGTCGCACCACTTGCTGACCCCGCACCAATCCCCTTTACAGCGTGTCTTTTCACCTTTACGCACCTCGACAGAGTGATTACTACCCTCCTTCTCAGCACGTTCTACAGCTTCAGCTTCAGTTTTGTAGAGCTTGACTGCGCTCTTCCGGCCCTTTTTCATCACTGCATAGACAGTATCTTTCTGCCATGTCTCCTCACTAGTGCAGAAAATAAGGGGTTGGTCAGTGTTTGTTGCCTCCATGTGCTTCTTTATCTGAGACTCAACATAAGCGTCCTGCTCTGCTTCTGACCACATGGGAATATCAAGAACGACTATCGGTGCGGTAGGGTATTCACCTCCCTGTTCAGCCTTACGCCTAACCCAATCCCGTAAAAGGGCGACAATCTGGAGTTTCTTGACTGTCTGACCCTTCGCTTTACGGACTAGGTAAGCGTAGACGTTCAGTTGAGTGTGCCAAGATGACTTGTCAAAGATGACAGACCAAGCAGAAGTGACTTTGAAGTCAGAAATTATGACTCCATCATCACCTACTTCTTGAGCATCGATAGCCCCTGATAGCTTCCAACCCTGCGTTTCTGTGAACAACCGCTCCTCAGTGATGACATCAGATCCCGTTGCCTTGAGAGATTCCTCAAACATCGTATGAACACTGGTGCCAAAGCGTGACCAAACAAAATCCACAGCATCTTTGGTCTGCTCATCAGCATGTTCTCGCTGTAATCGAGCAATCCTGGAGCTGTCGATCAACTGAGTCACACTGATATCACTATCACCACGGGTGTAGTCACTGTGCGTCAGGGCATCTACTACAAATTGGGGTAGCTTGAACTTGTTAGTAACCATCAGAAGGGGATATCTTCTGAAGAAGCAACAGGAGGAGCGTCAGTAAAGCCGTCTTTGACAAACTTGTCTTGGATCTTCCCCTTCATTACTGGAGCGTTCGGGTTTTGGTTGCTTTCTTTCCATAATGAAACCTCAATCTGCTCACCTTCCTTGATGTCTCGATGGGCCACAAAGTGACCTTTTGCTACAGGTGCGCTTGGATTGTCTGTTGTGTTTTTCCACAAACTAATTTTTCCACGATTGTCATATTGTTCACTCATACATCTACCTCAATAGTTATGGGCTTTTGCCCGTTGTTTTGCAGCCATGTAGAGCCGCTTTCCAAGTGTATCGCTGTAACCGATAGTAATTGCTATGTTCTCCCCGAAATCCTCCCAGATCGCCTGTATGACGTTCTTAGAAGATAATTCACCTGAATAGTGTCGAACCAAGCAGTTTTCATCGAATAATGACCACTGCGGGATGTCATCAGCGTCTGGTTTAAGAATACACATCATTAGAATAAGTCCTCTATGCCATTTTTGAGGCTCTGCTCGTACATTTCAGACTCTTCTTCTGGAGTGTAAGGTGATTGGTCGCCTAAAGCTGCTCTAGCCTCCAGCGCATCTGGATACAACTCTCTGGCGTAACCAAAGTGAACACCGGCCCTCTTGAATGCGTCACTAAAACCGCCTTTTTCGCCTTCTATAGAGGTTTCACCGGCTCCATCGCTCTTCCAGATCCATTCACCGTCAATCCTGATGCCTAATTCACAGCAGCTTTTCCCTGCTACCTCATGAAAGCGTGTCTGCCAGTTAGCCGTACCAACTTCTAAATCAAGTCTTTCCATTAAAGCTCTGGCAGTGATGTAGCTGAGAGACTTGCCGCCTGGGCCTTTTCGAGTTTTAACTGCTTTTCTGGGAAATGGTTTAATCATTTTTATCCTCCTTGATCATTTCAAAAATTAAGGACATGGCTTCGATATATGAAGGAGCAAAAGAAAGGTAAGGTTTTCCATCTTTTTTCAAGAAAGCTATCCACTCTTCGCCTTTAAAATCGTAATTAATCTGCATTAATCCTCCATCCCTGCTTGAACGTCTTTCAACACTGCGGACAACCAAGTGGTGTCAATTGAGTACCCGTTTGCAGGGTCATTACTTTCAGATCTAGCTTCGAATAGCAGATCGTCCATAATGCCTTGGTAGTAGTCTTCAACGCCTTTCACAGCATTTTCAAAGCTGCTGACATTTTCAAGGCCAACCTTTTTATGAAGTGTTTCTAGGGCGTACTGGAGGGATTCCATTCGTTCGAGGAGTATTGAGAATTTTTGTTTCTGGAATTTATGTTCTAATTGCTTGTTCATTAGCTTCTCGTTTTTAAATGTCCAACAATCATATCGAGTGCTTCCAAGATTAGAACTACCATTCACCAGGTTGATGCCCTTCCATTAGCTCACCTTTCTTCAGGCAATAGTTATCATTAGACCTTTACTGGCCTATATATAAATCATGTCAATGTGAGATCAGGTATGCAGAACAGTTTATTAAGACATGTCGGTCTCGCCTCCCCACGCTTAGGGGAATCGTTTGCCAGCTTCACCTGCTTTATCTCGGTCTCAAAGTTAGACCTCACATATACTTCACAGATACGCTCTGCCGTTGTTATCCCCGAAAGCGGAGCAAGTGCATTGGAAGTGTGTTGACTGTGGCTGGGCCGTGTTTTAAGGTGCTGAACTTGAGGAAGCCGATTAAGACTTATCTGTTCTATGCAATCTTGACGGTGCAGCCGGCATTTCCAGATGCCTCGCTCAAAACAAACATTAGCACACTTCTATGAGGTTGCAAGCATAAAAGGTTCTCGCGGAAGTAGGAATATTCAAAAAAAGACACTGCCTCAGTTAAAACGCTTTTTCTGGGATATTGTCGCTAAGTGGATCAAACAACGGGATAGCGATGAAAACGGCTACAGCGCGTGTATTTCGTGCGGTAAAAGCCTCTCCAACCATACTGTAGACTGCCAGGCAGGGCATTTTGTGCCGAAGGGTCAGGGCGGTAGTCATCATTTAGGTTTACCACTTCATCCAACCGAAATATCAAACGAAATAATAGCCCCTTTCGGATATGACAGGGCTGCTTTGTGCGAGGCCAACATAAATATTCAATGCTCTCACTGCAATATGCAACAAGGAAATTGGGTTGGTTATGAGGCTGGATTCAAAGAAAAATACGGTACAGATATGCTTGAAGCATTAAAATTTGACGCTAACCGATCAGTCATCCTGAAAAGGTCAAAAAGTGACTACATCATGGCGATTGAATATTACAAAGGTATGCTCGACTAACTGGCTACAACCCGCGTAAACACTGGCCTGAACATACCTCCCTTTCCCATAGACTAGGCTGGCACTTTTTTTTTTCAAAGTACAGGACAGCTAGGGGTCAATTTGTCCTCTGACTTTTTCCCTTAACACATTTTCAAGTGATTTTCGTGGCAAATGCCAAAATCCAGTGGCAAATGCCAGAATATAACTGCTATACCTCCTCGTTTTTAACGGATAACAGTATTTTTTCTCCGATGTTCGGGTGTACACAATTTCTTAAAACTTGAGTAGGGCAATGATTTCCTTCGTAATAAATATTTTTTCCATACTTCAAGCCTAGCCATTCGCACAGCTTTTCTTTTGCCGTTAAATTTTGGTCATTGATAAAGTTAATCGGGGGCTTTTCATCTTCGATATCTGGAATATCAAAATTACTCCAAAATAAGTGTCTACCAATTGTTTTTGATGGCTCAACTAGCGGTTGATAATAAGGTTTTACGTTTTCAACTACCCATTTACCTTTAAAGTTATGCTGTAAAAACAGTATTTCTTCGTACATTCGGAAATCAGGGTATCTAGGCTTACGATTTCGGCCAGATCTAATCATTTTGCTGTGCGACTGACATGGTGGACTTGACCAAATAAAATCAAACTCCTCGAAATGCTCAAGCAAAAATTGATGTGCATCTGCAACGATTACTTTATGCGATGGGTGATTAACCTGGTAACAATTTGCAATTTCCTCGGTATATTCAATAGCAGTAACATCGTGATTTTTCCAGAAAAGGCTATTTCCCCCTAATCCAGCGTAAAGGTTTAATATTTTCATGCGTGTTCACCCCTATAAAGGTCTAGTGCTTCATTAAATGCGAGACAATTGAGAATAATAGAATCTGGATTCTCGTCTTTAACCATATCAATTAAATTTTGATCTACTGGCCGCTTGTTTCCGTATGCGGTTTGATAAATTCCGTTTTCATTAATGAAAAGAACCTTTTTCTTTAATGATTTCTTTAGCTTTTTAGAGTCAAGCATGTCGCTTACAAGATTCCCGATCAAAATTTCGGGCGTAACGTCCATGTTGTCGGCATCACCAAATTCAGACCCCCATTTTGGCAGGGTCAAGCAATGGTTTATCAGGTCATTTAGCAAACTGGTAAACTTGCCTCGATCCTGATTATCAAGGGGTGCGTACAAATCAGCACCACCATTGCCGTCATTCGAAGCGTAAAAAGCCCGCTTCCCGTTTATCCATACTGTAGCTTCGAAACAATTAGTTTCTCGACTCGCAAATTCTGAATGCTTGAGATTCTTTAATTCTACTTTCATTTTTTATCCCCTATTTTTTTGTTTAGTATCTTGCCGTCGAGTCGCATAAATTCGTTTTCTGTAAAGAATCCCGCGTTATATACTCGCTCAATACCCACTTCCGCTTTTTGCAAAGCCTTTGCAGTTTTGGCGTTGTTAATGCGTTGTAGTGCCGATTTATAGTTATCCATTCGTTGTGCCTTTGGTTTGTGATGTTTGTATAGCCTGAAATCTATTCGTAATCGTATGATCTGGCTACTTCTTCAGCGGCGAACCATGACAGCGAGTTCATCACATAGGTATAGTCTTCAGAATCTGGGCTATGGATTGCTTCAGCCACACTGTCGGCTGTCATATCATTAAGACAATTAAAGCCAGCTATCAGGCTATAGGCACCATCTAAACCAAAATCGCCGGCCATATCTTTAGCCATGTTTAAAATGTCAGACCTGTTGTCTTCCGCGAACTTCACAGTATCGGCGTGGTAGATAAACGAGCCAAACCCGCCATCAATGCCATTGTCTCGAATATTTTTTAGGGTTCCCCTAAGCTCGCTGACATCGGTATAGCTCAAGCCCAGTTGATCAATAACCGCTCTTTCTAGTTGTGTATTCATTTTGTTACCTTGTTTTATTGGTTAGTTTCACCCAAAAAGCCCACATAAGCGGGCCATAGTGGGAAAGGTTAGTTGTTAGGCTAATTTTGCAACAGATGGTTATCTGCTAGCAGATCCTCTATTTTCTCAACCCAATCGGGTCGAGATTCCTCTAAGTCTGCCAATTTGTTAGCCAGATCATTAGAACATGGCCCGAATATCATCTTAGGGTAGTTATCCTCTGCCTTATCAATAGCGAGAAATTCCCGCAACGTGTTTATGTACTCGTTTTTGAATTCAAAATAGTTCATTTTTTTCACCTTGTTGTTAGTTATTAGGTTGGAGTATCAATGATGGGACTGATATTGGGTCGTAAGCGTACCGTTTGCTATGCTGTGGGTATGCGTTAATCAGTGCGCGTTTCCTAGTCCTGAAATACTTAACAGCCCAACTATTAGCACATGGACAGTCGACATAATCGCCGTTACTAGATTGTTTGATGGTTGCACCATTCCTATATGCATGGCGGTACAAGCTGGAAAGTTTAGATAGCTTTAATCGGTATTGTGAATAGGTCATTTGATTCCCCTTAAGAGTGAGTGTATCCGTCGATTTCAATTCCCAACCACATCCCGCACCACATCACCATAATGCTGTTATCGCCTACGCATGATTGTGCCGTTGCCTTGAATTGTTGGAAAGTCATACCCTGATCATCTTGGCCCCATTTCCTAGATAGTGACTCAAGCTGCGCCTCATTAATGTCGATCATTGTTATTCCTTATGGTTAGATACCGCGAAAGCCGCAATTAAGCGGCTATATGGCGGTTGTGTTAGCGGTTAGAAATTCCAAGGTTTAACGCTTAGTTCTTTGCATAGTTTGTTAGCCTCACGCTTACCTTGAACATTAAACAGGCGGCCATCTGATAGCTCTAATGCCATTTTTTTACCGTCGGTTCGTTGGTATGGTGCAGCTGTATATAGTCGTGCTGTAATCATGTTGGTTGCTCTTAATTAAATAGTGAGATCCAAAAATAAAGCATTCCGGTTGATTGTCTAGAATGATAAACAAATACGATAGGTTGGCATTGATCGCATGAATGGCATGAATATTGGGCTATAGATATTTCGGTCAAAAAACTATAAAATATTTTAGAACATGCAGTGCAGCGCATAACCTTCCAAACAATATCGTTAACTGATCCGATCAACTCAATAT
>Ga0209090_10000228_pt1 | contig 34966 bp, 44 predicted proteins | sample ArcticOcean_MG_C_9_FD_187432 | JGI IMG/M metagenome (GOLD analysis project Ga0209090, IMG submission 187432) | Marine microbial communities from western Arctic Ocean - ArcticOcean_MG_CB2_152 (SPAdes) (version 2) | ecosystem: Environmental > Aquatic > Marine > Oceanic | place: Arctic Ocean... | reverse complement strand
ACCTTCCCAATAAATATATATTTAATCCATGGGAAGCACCAGAAGACGTTCTAGAAAAAGCAAACGTTCGACTTGGTGAGAATTATCCTAACCCAATCATTGATTTAAAATCTTCAAGGGAAGAAGCTCTATTAGCTTTCTCTAGACTAAAAACAATAGAAATTTAATAATGAAAAAAATTAGAAGTTATATTTTTTTTGTAATTATTTTTTTTGTAACGTATTTATTTTATGTTTTTCCATTTGAAATATTAAATAAATATTTATTGAATGAAGAAAGTAATATTAAAAACTCTCTTATAAATACTGTTATTTTTGCTACGTTAATAATCTATTATTTAAAATCTCATAACACATTTGCTCCATTAAAATTTTTTGTGTATGAAGGCATTGGTGTTGGTTTCATAAGTTTTTGGGTTGTTTGTATAGGAATTATTTTAAATTTTATTAATATTTTTAATCAATTTTCAATAGGTATTTTTTGTATTATTTTAATTATATTATTTTCAGGTTTTGGTTTTTTAAAAGGCCGAAGGATTAATATCAAAAAAATAGAATTATTCTCTTCAAAACTTAAAAAAAAATATAATTTTATTTTTATAAGTGATGTTCATTTAGGAACTAATAAAGTTAAACATCTCTCTAATATTTTAAAAAAAATTAAAACTATAAAATATGATTTTCTTTTAATTGGGGGTGACCTTATAGATTCAAGTTCTTTTAAAATAGAAGAATTATCTATCTTAAATGATATTAAAAAAAAAATTTATTTTGTTAATGGAAATCATGAATATTATTTAAAAGATTATCAAGAAAAACTAAAAAAATTAAGTTTATACAATATTAAAGTATTAATTAATCAAAGCCAAAAAATTAAAGACATTAATTTAATAGGAATTGATGATTTACAAGCTGTTGAAGATAAAATTAAACATGTTAAAAAATTAAGAAAAGAAAATTCATTTAATTTAATTTTAAATCATAAGCCAGATATTTGGGAACAAATTAATGATCAAATTGATTTAATGCTCACAGGTCATACCCATAATGGACAAATATTCCCCTTTAACCTTATAGTTAAGCTTAAATTTAAATATAGTTATGGTTTATTTAAAAAAGAAAATTCAAACCTATATGTTTCATCTGGATCAGGATGTTGGGGCCCTAAAATAAGAATAGGAACTTCTAATGAAATTATACATTTTAAATTGAATAGTAAATCTAGTTAAATATTTATAATTCTTATTTTAAAAGTAATGAATCATTAATTGGATAAAAAGTAGACGTAACATTTTTTAAAGAATTAGCTGTTAATTCGGAAACTCCATATACTTCCGTATCTTTATTATATAAATCTCTAATTCTTTTTATTAGAATATCAAAATCTCCATCTCCTGAGGCTAAAACAATAATGTCTGCCTTATCAGCATTTTCCATAATATCAATAGTAATACCAACATCCCAATCACCCTTTGATGACCCATCTGCACGACTAATAAATGGTTTCAATTTGACTTCAAAACCTATAGCTCTGAGAATATTTTGAAATTGTATTTGTTTTGGATCACCTCTATTCGTTGTGTAAGCAATTGCAGTAACAACCTCTCTATCGTGAGTTATTGTTTTCCAAAATTTATTATAATCGAAGTTACAATTAAATTGCTGCTTAGTTGTATAATAAATGTTCTGGACATCTACAAATATAGAAACTTTTTTCATTTAATCTCATGTAAAAATATAAATTATTTATTTAAAATATATTCTAAACATAGTTTATTTTAAAACATACCAATTTAGATTATAAAAAGCTTTTAATTAAGATTATCTAGTTGTTATTAAATCAAACCTTCAATAACTACTGGCATATCATGCATCTCGATTTTTTTTATAATTGAATTTAAATGTTCAGTATTTTGAGTTTCTATAGTTATATTTAACTTAGCTACACTTGCAGACAAATCCATTGTAAATCTACTATGCTCTACTTCTAATACATTAGCTCCTTCATTAGCACATATTTGCGAAATAGTAGCCAGTTGCCCAGGTTTATCAGGTATAGTTATAGTTAAGGTAGTAACCTGACCCGATCTAACTAAATCTCTCATAAGTATTGAAGAAAAAACTTTAGAGTCAATGTTTCCGCCACATAGAATAATTCCAACTTTTTTATCTTTAAATATTTCAGGTTTTTCTAACATTCCAGCTAGTCCTACTGCACCAGCTCCTTCAACAACAACCTTCTCATGTTCAGCCAACATTGCAATTGCTCTTTCAATCGATGCCTCTGAAACTGTAATAACATCATCAACATTATCATTTATAATTGATAATGGAACACTACCAACCTCGGAAACAGCTATACCTTCAGCTAAAGTAGAGCCTTTACATTTGTTATTTCTATTAAACATTATATTGGATAATGATGGATATAACTCTGATTCAACTCCTATGACTTTAATATTATTATTTATTCCTTTAGCTGCAATAGAACAACCAGCTATTAATCCACCTCCTCCAACAGGAACTAGCAATATATCTATGTCCTTAAAATCAGATAGCAATTCTATTGAAACAGTACCTTGGCCAGCAATTACATTAATATCATTATATGGGTGAACTTCAGTATAACCATTCTCTGAAATTAATTTTTTCACATGATTAAACGAATCAGAAAGTGTATTACCTTTTATGATAACGTTTCCACCAAAATTTTTTGTTCTACGAATTTTTGTAAATGGAGTGCCTTCTGGCATAACAATATGTGATAAAATATTCATTTTTTTGGCAATGTATGCCAAACCTTGTGCGTGATTCCCTGCAGACATAGCAATTACACCGACATCTTTTTCTTTTTGAGATAAGGATAATAATTTTGAATAAGAACCTCTAATCTTAAATGCACCAGTATGTTGACGATTTTCAAACTTAATATAAGTATCAATTCCAATTTTTTCAGAAATTTGATTTGAATAACTAGTCTCTGTCCATTTAACAACATCAGTTATTTTTTTATGAACATTACAAATGTCTTTAAAAGTTAATTTCATTATTCTCTCTAAGTATTATAATATATGATATAGATATGTTTGATGAGTTATGGACAAAAGTAAAAATTGTCAAATTATATATCATAACATTTTTTTAAAAATATATTATTGGAGAAAATTAATGGATAATTTAATTATAAAAAATATTATGAAAGGCAGTCCTCCATCTAAAGAATATCAAGTTTCACTGGATAATTGGAGAAAACATCCTTTTAATAAATGGGCATTTGTAAATACTAGAGAAATAATTCCTACTAGCCTAATTTTCTCTAATGAAAAAAAAGAAAGTGAATTCCAGCTTGATTTTAATGATCTTAATAATATGGAAATCATTCATAAAGAAAATAAATTAATCTTAAAAAATATTTTAAAAGAGTGCCAAACTGATGCATTTATAATTTTACATCGAGGAAAATTAATATTTGAATATTTTGATTACTTCACAAAAAAACACACACCACATATTGTCTTTTCTGTTTCAAAATCCTTAACTTCTCTAACTGTAGGTATATTAGAAAGTAAAGGAGTATTAGATGTAAATAAAAATATTTCTTATTACATCCCTGAAATAAAAGGAAGTGCATACGATACCGCTACGATTAGAAATGTTCTTGATATGAATGTAGCATCTAATTTTATTGAAGATTATTTAAATCCATCTGGAATTTTTGGTGAATACAGAAATGCCACTGGATGGGATAAATCAGATTCATTAAAAAATAATGAAGATGGATTAAGGTTATTTTTGTCTAAAATGCCTAAATCAAAACTTAATCATGGAGAAAAATACCATTACTGTTCTCCACATAGTGATTTGTTGGGGTGGTTAATTGAAAGAACAACAGGAGAAAAATACTCTTCTGTTATGTCAAACTTATTATTTAAACCATCTGGTACAATACATGATGCAAATGTTACATTAGATAAATGGGGTGCTCCGAGATCAGCAGGAGGAATAAGCGTTTCTCCTTATGATTTATTATTAATTGCAGAATTAGTAAGATGTGAAGGTAGCAATAAAAATGGTCAAATCATTCCATCTTCATGGATTAACGATTTTAAAAATTATGACAATAAATTTGCATATCAAAACCAAGATAAACTAGAAAGATTTCCAAATGGAAATTATAGATCAAAATGGTATCAAACTGGATTTGATGATAATGAGTTTTGTGCAATTGGTATTCATGGACAAAATATTTGGATTAACCCTAAAAAAGAAATAACTATTGTTAGGATGTCATCAGCAATTGATCCTATTAATATAATTACAGAAGAATTAATGTTTTCTGTTTTTAAAGAAATATCAAAAGCACTTTAATTAAAAAGTAATAGGGTATTTTTTATACAATTTATTTATTTCTATCAAAATGTCATCTGATAGAACAACTTCAATGCCTTGTAAAATGTTTTTTAATTGAGTCAACGTAGTCGCTCCATAAATCACAGATCCCATAAAAGGTCTTTGATTACAGAAGGCTAAAGACATATGAATAGGATCTAAATGATATTTCTTAGCAAGATTAATATATTCTTTTACTGCTGGAGTGGAATTATCATTAATTCTTCCAAATAGACTAGGAACTCTTGAAAGACGAGAATTTTTTGGAATATTCTCATTTAAATATTTACCTGTTAGAAAGCCACCTGCAAGTGGCGAATAGGCTAAAAGACTAATATTTTCATGATAAGAAAGCTCTGCCATATCAAGGTCATACAATCTGCAAAGTAAACTATATTCATTTTGAATAGATGCTATAGAAAGATTTGGAAAAGACTTTAAACAATTAATAAATTGAATAGACCCCCAACACGTTTCATTTGATAAACCTAAAGATCTGATTTTACCTTCTTTCTGCAATACAGATAAAGTTTCCATCACTAAATAAATATTTTCTTTAGCTTTATTAGTTTCTTGATTAGAAGGATTATAAGTCCAATTTTGTCTAAAGTGATAAGACCCTCTATTTGGCCAATGAAGTTGGTATAAATCAATATAGTCAGTTTTTAATTTTTTAAGACTTCCTTCTAAAGCTATCCTTATTGATTTTGCATTAATTCCTTCACCATTTCTTACTGCCTTGTAACCTATACCTGAAATTTTCGTTGCTAAAATAAATTCGGATCTTTTAGATTGATTTTTTTCAATCCAATTACCAATTATTTTTTCTGTATTTCCTGTTGTTTCAGGCTTTAATGGGCATGTAGGATACATTTCTGCTGTATCAATAAAATTTACACCACTTGATAATGACTCATCAATTTGTAAATGTGAATCTTTTTCAGAAGTAGCTTCACCAAATGTCATTGTTCCTAAACAATAGGGAGAAACAAATAAATCAGAATTTCCAAGTTTTTTTAATTTCAAAATTTTATACTTTCATATAATTTAACAAAACTTATTAATGAGTTTAAAATTAGCTAAGTAATATAGGTTATTTATTATTATTTTTAAGTTCCCAGCTGACAGAGACTGACCCACTCACAATAGTTTGACAAGCCAATCTTTTAGATAATTCAATTTCATCTTTAGATAAAATATTTAATTCTTTTTTAGTTAATTTATTAGTGTTTTCCATACCTTCTTCAATTATACAAACACAAGTTTTACACATACCACCTCCGCATTTAAATGGCATTCCAGCTTTATATCTTATGGAAACTCTAAGTAAACTGGTTTCTTCATAAAAATCAACCACTTGATTATTATTAGTTATAAAAGAAACTTTCATTATTTTTTAATATCTGCTGATACTTCAACTTTATAATCAGAATTATTATAATGATTTGCAAGAGCTTGTAAGGCAGCTAAACCTACGACTGTATCTTCCTCTCCATTTCCTCCGCTCATACCTATCCCTCCTATAACTTCATCATTAACACAAATAGGAAAGCCTCCAACAAATATTGTAAATTTACCATCAAAACTAAATTGTATTCCAAAAGCTTCATTACCAGGCAAAGCTGGACCATTAGGCATTTTGTTAAATAAGTGAGTTGATCGTTTATGAGTTGCGGCAGTAAATGCTTTATTCCACGAAATTTGAGGACCTGTTAACCTTGCTCCATCCATTCGTTCAATGGCCAAAGGTATTCCAGAATTATCAACCACACATATTGTTTCAAAAACATTTATTTCATAAGATTTTTTTTTAGCAGCATCTATCATAATTTTTGCATCATTTAAATCTAGTGTTATAAAATTTTTCATCACTCATAATACTCCTTAAATAGGATTAGATAATAAAATTTATCTAGATTTTAAAATATTTTAATCATATCTGTATTTAAATTGCCATAGGAAATAAGTGTTTTAATTTCATTCCTAGCAGCATCAATAGAATTAAAATTTCCAAAAAATTTAACAGATATAAAGTTTACACAATTTTTTTGAGTACAATCAATAACTTTAATTTTACTTTTTATATTATTAACCTTGCCAATATTCAACTCTAATTGAACTTTTCCATAAAATTTATAATGGTACATCTCAATAATATCTATTCCATCAACAGGAATAGACTTGTAAACGTTTTTTTTACTTCCAAAAATAATATACATAAGATTTACATACTCAAAATAGTAATAATAATATATTTTATTTCAAAAAGATGTTTAAATAAAATAATATTTTAATTTTTTAATTTTTTATGGGGGATAATAATGAAAAAATTAATGAACAAAGATGTTTTTAGAACTGCCTTAGAAGATGCTATTAAAGGAAAAAGTGCCAATCAAGCACCATTCAGTAAAGCTTGGGCTTCAGGTAAATTAGAGAAGAAACATTTCGCTCGATGGGCTGAAAATCATTATCATTATGTAGGACCGTTTGCAGATTATCTTGGATATGTATATGCAAATATGCCGGATGAACTCACAGATGCAAAAGATTTTTTACTTCAAAACATGTATGAAGAAGAAATTGGTGGAGACAGACACACAGATCTCTTAATTAGATTTGCAGAATCATGTGGAACTACTAAAGAAAGAATTAAAAACCCTGATAATATGTCAGCTACAACTAGAGGATTACAAGCATGGTGTTATACAATAGCCATGAGAGAAAATCCTATTGTAGCTGTAGCTGGCCTTGTAGTAGGCCTTGAGTCACAAGTTCCATCAATATACAGAAAACAAACACCTGTTTTGAGAGAAAAATATGGTTTTACAGATGAAGAAGTAGAGTTTTTTGATTTACATATTGTTTCAGATGAAATTCATGGAGAAAGAGGGTTTCAAATTGTTTTAGAACACGCTAATACCTTGGATCTTCAAAAAAGATGTCTTAAAATTTGTGAAATTGGGGCAGAAATGAGATTCTTATATACTACTGCTCTTTTTAATGATTATGTTAAAAATGATGTGGCATTAGAAGAGTTGGAAAATGCCGCCTAGAGTTATAGTATGCCTATTGTTAAAATTCATAAGGACGAAAAATGCTTTGAACAACATGTTGAAAAAAACGTAAATCTAGTAGTTCAAGCAGGCATTAAAAAATTTCCCTTTCCACATTTAAAATATAAATGTGGAATGGGAACATGCGGAACATGTGCTTCAATAATTATTTCTGGTGCTAAAAATATAGATGAACCTAATTGGAAAGAAATAAAAATTTTAAAAGAGAAGATAAAATTAGGATATAGGCTAACTTGTCAATTTAGAGTTTCAAAAGATCTTGAAATAAAACAAGATATTTAATTTTAAAAAATACTAACTTACTAAATATTTAAAATGTTTTTCTATATATACTAATGATTATTTATTCTTATGATTTTAAGAGGTTTTAAATACATTATTGTAAACATTTTTAAAAAACTTATTATAATAATAATTGCCGGCACAAATAAAGACAATAATGATATAGTTAAAAAATTAAAGTAAAATTCAATTTGAAAAACATACTTTAATAACAAATAACTAACAGAAGTTCCTATTACAAAGGAAATTAATGAAGTCATAATTCCTATAATAAAATATTCTTGTAACCATAAAAAAATAATTTTTTTTGGACTCGCTCCTAATATTTTAAAAATTGCAACTTCAAAAAGTTTATCTTTTTTGCTGACATTTAAAATTCCTAATAAAACAATAATTCCAGAAAACAATGTTAAAAAAGCTATAGAATTTATAATTACAATTAATAAATTTAATAAGGATTTGATAGCTTGGAATGACTCATTAACAGATATATAAGAAATATTAGCAAAGTTCTCCACAATCTTTTCTAATATAGTATTTATGCCCTTCTTATTTTTATTCGTTAAAGTAGCAATCCATGTATGGGGTGCTCTTTCAATATTATTTTTACTTAAGATAAAAACAAAATTAATACCCATGTTTTGCCATAAAATTTCTCTTGTATTAAAAATTTTAGCTTCAAAATTTTTACCTAAAACATTGAATTTAATAACATCACCTATTTTTAAATTTAATCCATTTGCGATTTTATCACCAATCGAAATAAGAATAGGACCATCATAATCTTGAGGCCACCATTTTCCAGAAATTAAATTAACATTTGGGGGAATTTGATTAGACCATGAAAAAGCTCTGTCACTTTTTAAAACCCATTGAACTTCTTTATTGACTATGAGTTTATCAACTTTAATTCCTTTAATTTCTATAATTCTTCCTCTTAACATCGGTTGAGAATTCAAACTCTTTAAATCGATGATATCTGAAGTTATTTTTTTAACTTTATCAATTTGATTTGGTTGAATATCAATTAAAAAATAATTAGGAGCTTGCTGGTTAATAGTATTAGTAATTTTATAATTTAAACTTTCTTCAATTATATTTAGTGTAATTAAAAGAGACAACCCTATGCTAAATGACATTACAATAGATTTAGAAAAAGACCCTGGCCGTATTAAAGATTTTCTTGATAACTCTATAATTGAACCAACTTTAAAATTAATTTTTTTGAGTAAAATAAATAATAAATTAGTAGAAGAAATTAGAATTATAAAGGAGAAGGAAATTACTAAAAAGATATAAAAAGATATTTTTAAATCCCCTGTTAACTTTAATACTAATAAACATAATGATAAAATAAGAACTAAAATTAATACTTTAATTTTTTTAGAAAAATTATTTAAAGAATGATGGGATGACATTCTAATAAGTTGGATAGGTTTAATTTGATAAGTTCTAGATATAGGTATAATTGTAAATAATAAACAAACTATCATTCCGAATAATAAACTCATAATTATTGGATTAATAAAAACAGCTGGTTGAAAAGAAGTAATTAAATTTTGACTTATTAATGAAGATAATAAAAAAGGAATTGTTATTCCTAAAAGAACCGCCGGAATAGAACTAATAATAAAGACAAAAATGATTTGTAAAAAATATATTTGAAATATAGTTGAACTTTTTGCTCCTAGTGTTTTAAAAATTGCAATATTTTTTATCTTTTTTATTAAATAACCATTTACACCATTAGAAATACCTACTCCAGAAATCAACAATGATATTAAACCAACAAAAGAAATAAACAACGAAGTTTTTTCTATAAATTTATTAAAGTTATTTGTACTATTTTTAATAGTTTTGATTGAAATATTAGTGTCTTGTATTAGATTTTTTAAAAAAGTAAGTTTTAAATTTTTATTTGTCGGTATAAATTTAACCTTGTATTTAACTAAGGATCCTGGAACCACAATCTTTGAATCTTTTAAAGCTTCCTTTGTTACTAATAACCTTGAACCAAATGTTGCAAACGAAAACAAGCGATCAGGTTCTTTTATTATAATACCCCGTATTTGAATTTTAGTTTGTCCTAAATTTAATATGTCCCCTACATTAATTTTTAATTGCATTTTGAGAGATTCATCGATTAATACCCCATGAATATTATCAATTTTTTTCATAGATTTATTAATTGGTATTTTAGGAATAACTGATAATGAACCAATTAAAGGCCAATAATTATCTACAGCTTTTAACTCAACAAGCCTTTGCTTTTGCTCATTTAATATTTTAGATAAAAGCATAGTTCTTAGTTCAATAATATGAGTAGTTTTACCGTTATTATCTAACCAGTTTTTAATTTGGACAGGAAATGGTTGATAAGTAGCACTAAGCTCAAAATCACCCCCCAATAAAATGTTGCTTTTATTGTTAATTTCATACTTAAGGTTTTCTGAAACACTTCCAACTGCACAAATTATAAAAACCCCTAAGAAAATAGAAATTATAATTATTTTAAATTCTTTAATTGAACCTCTAAGCTCTCTATATGATAATTTAAAAAGGATTAATAATTGATAAAGATTTATTTTAAGATTTTCTAATAATTTATTATTCATATTAAATTATAAAACCGTTGTCTAAAAAAACATTTTGATTGCAACGACTAGCTATAGATTGATCATGCGTTACAATTATTAAACTAGAACCATTTTCTTGTTGTAATTTGAAAATCAAATTCATTATTTCTTCGCTATTTCTTTTATCAAGATTACCTGTTGGTTCGTCAGCAATTAATATTTCTGGGGAGGCAATTAAAGCTCTTGCAATAGCTACTCTTTGTTGTTCCCCACCTGATAATTGATGAGGATAATGTGTAGTTCTATTTCCTAAACCTACTGATTTCAAAAGATCAAAACTTCTTTTAGAGTCAATTTTAGATCCAGAAATTTCCATTGGTAAATTAACATTTTCTAAAGCGGTCATTGAATCTAATAAATTAAACGATTGAAAAACAATACCTATATATTTAGAGCGATATATCGCTAAAGCATTTTCATTTAAGTTATGAATAGGTTTGTTTTTAAAAAATATTTTGCCTTTTGAAATCAATTCTAAACCAGCTATTGTCATGGCTAAAGTAGATTTTCCGGCTCCGCTTTCTCCCGTTATACTAATACTTGTATTTTTGTATATAGTTAGATTTATCCCCTTGAGAATATGAATGTTTTCAATATTGTTTTTAATATTTACATGAATGTTTTTAAGTTCTATTAATTTCTCTTTTATTTTATTTTTCATTTATAAAAATTACTCTATCTTATATTTATCAACTGAAAGATTTAAAAAGGTTAATGTTATAATATGAATTATATACTTAAATTGATTTTAGCAATTACATTGATAATATTATTTTTAACAAAAATAACATTATCAAAACAAATAAACATTATTATATTAGGTGACAGTCTAATTGCTGGATATGGTTTATTAGAAAAAGATGGATTTGTAAAACAATTAGAGAAACAAATACAATATACAAATGATAAAGTTACATTTGTAAATAGTGGAGTTTCTGGAGAAACATCTTACGGTTTAAAATCTCGTTTAAATTGGCTTATGGAAGATAATTTTGATGGTGTAGTCATTGCAACAGGGTCTAATGATGCTCTGAGAGGAATTTCAACAATTACCATTAAAAATAATATTGATTTTATATTAAATAAATTAAAATCTTTAAACATACCTTCAATGTTAATTGGAATGAGAGCGCCTGAAAACATGGGAACTCATTATGTAACTTCATTTAATGAAATATATCCATCATTATCTAAAAAATATAATACCAATTTTTATCCATTTTTTTTATTAGACGTAGCTTTAAAACCTAAACTAAACCAAAAAGATATGTTACATCCCAATAAAGAAGGTGTAAAAAAAATTGTTAAAAATATATCACCTTCTATTTTGACATTTATAGAAAGTATAAAAGTTAATGATTAACGTTTTAAAATTAACAATTTAATTAATCTCCACAATCCTTTAAAAATTAATAGACGTAAAAAAGAATTATTTAATAATCCTCTTAAAAAGAATTTAATTTTTGCAAAGTTCTTCATAAGAATGATTAAACATAAGAAAAATATTAATGATATTAAAATTATTTTAATCATAATAAAATTGAAAATAACATTAATTAAAACTAGTGCTCAAAGTACCTAAAAAACCATAATCAACTGTAATTTTATCACCTTTTTGTATTTTAATAGGCTTAGCGCATGTACCTGTTGAAACTATCATACCTTTAAATAAGGTAATATTATTTTGTGACAGCTCATTCACCAGCCAAGTTAAAGCTATTTTAGGGTCTCCTAAAACGTTAGAACCTACCCCTTCATTAGTCATCCCATTTAAAACTGAAATTTTAACAATATGCTTTGATAAATCAATTAATTTCCATTTTTTAGACATTGCTGGACCAATCACAAACTCATGAGCACAAGCGTTATCTGCTATTAATTGATTTTCACCAACAAGAGCAAAATTTTCAAATCGAGAGTCTGGTATCTCAATTGAAGGGTGTAGTGAATCAACTGAATTCATTACTTCTTCTATAGTATATTTAGTATTTTTAGGCTCTAAAGTCATTCCAATTCTAAAAGCAAATTCAGGTTCAGCTACTGCCATTTTATTGCCACCAAAATTTAATTTAGCATTTGGAGAAAACACTCTATCATGAAGAATACGACCTACTAAGGGACCTGAAACACCTATATGTTTTTGTCCATCTAAACTTGTTGCAGCTATCTTCCAACCAAAAATAGGTTTTCCACTAAATTTTTCATATAATGACTGAATAGCATAAGACTCACTTCGATTGTTTGGAGATATTTTTTTTGGCAATTGCTTAATTTTTTTACCATTTTGCCAACAATCCCAAATTATTTTAGCTGCTTCCATAATAATGTGTTTACCCTTAATATTAATTAAAATTATAATATTGTTATACTAAATATATTTATTTACTCTGCAATATTAATAGTTTGGTATTAATTTTCATTCTTTATTTTTGAATTATACCAAATAGTTATATCTTGCCCTACTGGCGGTAGAGGGGGGTGACCAAACATTTCAGCAAGGATGCCTCTATGAAACTTTCCATGGGTTACTAAATGAGTAATGATCATATATCTAGGCAAACTACTTTTATTCCCTCCGATTAACTCAAAATTTACAACTTCCTCAAGATTATCTTTATTTTGATTAGAAACGTAATATTTAATTTCCATATCCATTTTATTTTTTGCATCCCAAAGACCTTCCATATCTTCAAATAATATTGTCTGTAAGTTATTAAAAGAATGTTTTTGATTTTTTATATTTGAAAGCCAAATTTTATCAATAACTAAAAGATGTTTTAAAGAATTACGAATACTATTCATAAATGATTTTCGTTGTTTATTAACTTCATCAATTGGAAGCTTTGCTTCAACTTTAAAAAACTCATTATTAGCCCAACTATTGTAATCTAATAATGAAATAAGATAGTTTTTGTCATACATAAAAATAATCCTAAAATTAATATTAAATTAATTCTAAATAAGAAATAGTTATGTTCATAAAAAACCTATTATCAACTAAATCAAATTAAATTATAATTTATAAATAGAAAGGTAATCATTATGATTTTTAGAACTAGAAAAATGATATCTGCAAAAGACTTGAATTCTAATGGAACTCTCTTTGGAGGACGCGTTCTTGAATGGATTGATGAAGAAGCTTTTATATTCGCTTCTTGTCAAATTAATTCATCAAAAATGGTTACAAAGTGTATTTCTAAAATTGAATTTATATCAACAGCAAGAATTGGAGATATAGTTGAAATAGGAATTGAAACAATTAAATTTGGAAAAACCTCTATATCTCTTTCATGTATAGTTAGAAATAAAATAACAATGAATATAATTACAGAAGTTTCTGAACTAGTATTTGTAAAAGTTGATGCAGAAGGAAGACCTGTTCCACATGGTATAACAAGTATGTTGAAACAAGTTATTTAAATAATATTTATTTCTTAACTTTTAAATTTTCATATAAAAATTTAAATAAGTTTTTCTTTGAATTGTTTTGGATATTCCATTTTTTTTTTAAAAGTCTATATAATAATATACATCCCAAACCTAATAATAAATATAAATAACTTGATAGATTTTCCATTTTTTCTAATTTCTTTTAAAATTTAACTATTATTAAATAATAATTATATCAATTATCACTTTAAGCAAAATTATTTTTCTTTAGTATTTTTTTTATTTTTAATCTCTAATCCAATAATATAATGTAATCTCTAACCATTACAGCAATCATCAACTACAATTATACAGTTTAAACCATAATAGTGAGATTGAATGTAAACAAAAACTTAAAAAAAACTACAATATGGACAAAGAATATTTTCATTCATTATTACTACCTACTTTTAATCAAGGTTAATAATGAGGAGGAAGTTTTTCTTCTTCATTATTAAATTGACTATTATTATCTTGGGAACCCTGTAGTTCAAATTTAAGTTTTTTAATTTGAAATTTTAATTCAGTAATTTCCTTTTGCTGATTATAAAGCTCATCACTCATTTGAGCCATTTCTTGTTGAATTAATGTAGTCTTCTCTTCAATTTTTTTAATAACTTCTTCCATTAATAATATCTAAACCTCAAAATAAAATTATTTTAACCTAAATGATAATATAATAATTTATAACAAACAAAATTAATTTATTATATAAAGAACCTATATATTTATATATATAAGTATTTAAGTAAAAATGGATTGAGAATGAAAGTTATAGTTGGAATTTTTTTATTTTTTTGTGTGCTAAATATTTTAATGTATTCTATATCTTTTTTTAGTTAAAATTTTTACAATTCATCATGTTTAATGAGATTTTAAATCTTTTTTAATGTCATCATGATCACCAACAACAATATGGTTTTTACTTTTAACAACATATTTCTCTAAAATTGGCACTAACAGTAACGGAATTATACCTCCTAGAACAATTCCAAAAACCATGCTCCTAATATGAGGATCTATATAACTTGCAACTAAGTCTGCAATTATATGAGATAAAGCTGCTCCAAAAACACCTGCTATATATCCATTAGAAGAAATTTTTAATAATCGATTTATACTCCAGCCTGAATAGTAACCAACTAACATTATGGCAACATGTACAAAACCAAAGACAAAGCCTCTTAGGTTACTATTTGCAAACGTTACATAATGTTCTAAAATATGTTCCATTATTGACACTCCATACATATCACTGGAATTTCAATATGAGAATTTGGAGATATATTGAGCCCTAAAGACTTTGAACCTTTTTTAAAATCTAGTCCCATTCTTTTATTACAGGTTTCTGATAATTCTTCACAATTTGTACATACATTAACAATATGTAAATGAACCTCCTCTGGATTTGAACAAGTTGTATATTTATTTAAGGAAGATATTTTGTGAATTACACCATTTTTGCACCAAAATTCCATAACCCTGTATATAGTCGAAATATTAAGATCATTTCCATTATTTTTAACATATTCTTTTATTTCATATGCTGACAATGGTTTTCCTATTTCAATCATTAAATCAAGCAAATCAATTCTATTTGGAGTTAAAGTTGACTTTAGGTCTAAACATTTTTTAACAGCAGAATCTTTGATATGGTTAAACATTAATTATTTTCCTATTAACAGGTACACATAATATATTATGCAATAATATTGCATAAATTAAAGATTTTTAAAATAAAAAAATTATTTAAATTTGAAATAAAATATATTTATTAATTTAAATCTTTTACACATCTGAATCCAACATAAACTACAGCCATATCTCTTAGCTTTTCAGCACGATAACTTGAATGCATTTGAGTTTTTCCATACCACCAAGAACCACCTTTAGTTCCTTTAAATTCATCATTATGGATATCAACCCATTCCCATACGTTTGCACCCATATCAAATAAGCCGTTAACTCCAGCTTTTGTCGTTCCAATTAATGAATGGCCTCCTCCTTGTGATAAATGATTAGAATAATCGACATGATTAACTAATCCACAATCTGATAAACAATTTGCTCCATTAGGGTTTGAACCCGTAGGATAAGGATAAGTCTTATTTTTTATAAACGGTAGTTTTGGAGCTAAACGACGCTCTGTATATGCAGCCTCAATCCATTCTATTTCACTTGGAAGCCTTTTATCTTTCCATTTACAATATTCAGTAGCTTCATCATAATTGATATGGACTACAGGCTCATTTTTATTCGGCTTTTTACCGTAAGGTGTTTTCCAAGTCCATCCTATTTTCTTTTTCCAACCAAAACTATAAACTAAACCTCCACCCACCTTTTCAGCCTTAGATATAAAATTTGTGGCCTTGGCAAAAATACTAAATTGCTCAATTGAAATCTCTGTTTTATCAATTGCAAAATATGTAATTTTTTGCATATTATTAAAATCAGAAGCAAAGGCCATATTAAAAGAAAAAGAAATAATTATAATTAAATAAAACATAATATTTTTTATAAAAACTATCCAAATCAATTGAAAATTAAAATATTTTTTTAACAAATAAACTTATATCTTCTGCTAATTCATTGGGTTTTTCCATTGCCGCAAAATGACCTCCTGAGCCATGTGATCTCCAAAACCTTATATCTTTATAAAATTGCTGAGCTAAAGATATTGGTGGAGAAAATATTTCTTTAGGAAACTCACTATATCCCATAGGGACTAATATTGGTCTATTTATATCAATGGGCCAATCAGATCTATGACGTATATAATATGGCCAAAAAGAAGCTCCAATACATCCTGTTATCCAATATAAAGTTATATTAGCTAACATTTTATCAATATTAATTTTACTAAATAAATCTCCATCATTATCAGTCCATGAATAAAATTTTTCACTTATATATGAACACAGCGCTACAGGAGATGAATTAAGAGCATGAGCAAGCGTAAAAGGTTTTGTCCCTTGAAGTTGTTGATAGCCAGTTTCATAATGCAACCATTTTTTTAAATTCTTATAATACTTTTCTTCATTAATATTATTTGAAATTTTATTTAACCCTCTTGGTAAAGGCAATAAATTTATATGTATGCCTGCTATAACATCTGGTTTCTCTACAGCCATAATTGATGCAATAAAAGATCCCAAATCTCCACCTTGAATAAAATATTTTTTATAACCAAGTTCTTCCATTAATTTAATAAAGTTTGTAGAAATTTCTTTTAAATCAAGAGGCTTTTGATTTAAAGAAAATGAAAAGCCCACATTTGGCACAGAAGGAATTATTAGATCAAAAGGTTGATAGCCAATTAAATTATTTTGTTCTGGGTTTGTTAATAATGGAATTAAATCAAAAAACTCAAAAATAGATCCTGGCCAACCATGAATTAACATTAGAGGTAACGCATTTTTCTGTGATGATTTTATATGTAAGAAATGTGTGTTTATTTTATCAATTGTAATTTTAAATTGATCATACTTATTTAAATCTTTTTCTTGCTTCTCCCATGAAAAATCCTTCCCCCAATATTTTAAGATAGCATTAAGTTGTTGATAAGAAATACCTGCATTATCATTGAATTCCGATCCCCAATCAAGAATTCTACTATTTATAATTTGATTTTTTAAAGAGATTAAAATTTTGCTATGTGTTTTAGATTTAAATTTTATCATTTATTTAAATTCTCCCTCCAAAAAGTAAACATTCCTGCTGCGACTATAATTGAAGAACCAATAATAACTGGAAATTCCAAAATTTCATCAAAAATAAAAACACCTATAAAAGAGACAAAAACTAGCTGTAGATAATTAAATGGCTGTATAATTGAAGCTTCTGAATATTGATAAGCCTTTATAACAAAAAAATGTGCACTTGTTCCAAGAAGACAAATAATTAATATCCAAAACCAATCATAACCTAAAACCTCTACATAAAAGAACGGGCCTACAAATGAAAGTATGAAAGCTCCTGTAATACCCGTATAAAAAAAACTGATGTTAGAAGTATCAAAATTAGAAACATATCTAGTGAGTATCTGATAGATAGCATAAGATAATGCACATCCAAGAGCTAACAATGATAATGGATCAAAAACTTTAATTCCTGGCCTTAAGATAATTAAAATACCTAGAAAACCAAAAGCTACAGCAACCCATCTTTTCCAACCGACTTTCTCTTTAAGAAAAACTATTGATAAACCTGTAACCATTAAAGGACCAATTGCAAATAAAGCAGAAGTTTCAATTAAACCTAGTTTTAAAAAACAATAATGAGCAAAACACATCTGGATTGCTAGTAGAGATCCCCTTAAAATTTGCAACAGTTTATTTTTACTTTTAGAAACATTTATAATAGATTTATTTTGATTTGAATTCATAACAATAAGAAATAAGAAAAAGAACCAATATCTAAACATATTTAAAGTTATTACATTATAAAACTCAGATAAATATTTTGTTACGCCATTCATACAAGAAAAACAAATCACAGCAGAAATTATAAAAAAAATACCTTTAGTGTTTTTTAGAATAAGCATTATTATATAATCCTTAAAAAGGGATCAAAACATTAAATCATATAAAATTCTTAGATATATACTTTTTTAGATGTTTTTTAATTACTGAACATATATTACAGTGTAGTAAGAAAATATTTTTTCATTACTACATGTATAATATTTAATAAACAAATAAAGAAGATAAAATGAATTTATTACCTAAAATATATATCATTCATGAAAATGAAGAATGGCTGACACCTCTAAGATTATCTCTAGAAAAAATAAATGTAGATTATGAAGAATGGTTATTGGATACCAAATTAATAAACATTGAAAAAAAACCTCCTGAAGGTATATTTTTTTCAAGAATGAGTGCTTCTAACTATACAAGAAATCATTTCCATTCTAATCAAAGCACAAAAATTATATTACATTGGCTAGAAAGTTATAATAGAAGAGTTATAAATGGAAGTAATGTTCTTAATATAGAGCTATCTAAATCTTTACAACAAATAGAATTAAATAAATTTGGATTCAAAACCCCAAAAACTATTATTTCTGTTGGGAAAGAAAAAATTATTAATGCTGCTAAAGAATTGAATATTTGGCCAATGCTTTTAAAACCTAATCAAGGTGGTAAAGGATTAGGTATTAACTTACTTAACTCAATTAAAGATCTAGAAAGTTTATTAAAACAAGATTTAATAGAGTCAACTTTAGATAACGTTTGGTTATTACAAGAAAAAATTGAAACTAATGATGATTTTATTACAAGAATGGAATTTGTTGACAGCTCTTTTTTATATTCGCTTAATGTTTTTTCTCAAGGTAGCTTTGAGTTATGTCCAGCAGATGCCTGTGAAGTTAATTTTGACGAATTTTGTCCAGTTAATGAACAATATAATTCAGACACAAAAAATGAAATAAAGTTTATAATTGAAAAAAAACCTGATTTAGAACTAGCAAAAAGAATTGGTTTATTTCTTCAAAAACATCAAATAGAAGTTGCAGGTGTTGAATTTATCAAAAATGTTAATAATGAACCCATAATATATGATATTAATACGAATACTAACTATAATTTGAAAGCCGAAGATGAAGCTAAAACATCAAAAAAAGGAATGGATTCAATTGCTCAATTTTTAAAAAATGAATTAATAAGAATATATAAATAATAATTTAAATTTAAAAAATATTGTAACATTTTTTTATTATATTAGAATATTTATATGAAAAAATTACTTTTAAAAATCATAGTTATTACTCAATTAATTATATTTTTTCCATTAGCATCATTTGGAGATACATTTATTTATTCTGGAGGTTGTTTCTGGTGTACAGAAGCTGACACAGAAAAACTGAGTGGTGTAACTGAAGTAATAAGTGGCTTTACTGGAGGTTCCACTCCTAATCCAAAGTATATGCCAGGGAAATGGGGTGATCATAGAGAAGCCGCACTAGTAATTTATGACCCCAAAATAATAAGTTTTGAAGATCTAGTTACTCACGTATATAAAACTATTGATTATGAGGATAATGACGGACAGTTTTGTGATAGAGGAAAGTCCTATTCTCCAGCAATTTATTACAAAAATACTGAAGAGAAAAAAATTGCTCTATCATTAGCACCTAAATCATCAATTGTACCAATTGAACCTGAAGGAAAGTTTTATCCTGTAAGAAATGAACATCAAGGGTACGCTAAAAAACAAAATTATAAATATGAATATTACAGATTTGTCTGTGGTCGTGACAAAAGAATTAAACTCTTAAATAATTAATATACAAATAGACAAAGGTTAAATTATGAAAGCTTACTGGGTAGCTAGGTCAAAAATTATAGACCAACAAAAATATAAAAAATATACAGATCAAGTTCCTGTTATCATTGCTAAATTTGATGGAAAAGTTTTAGCTAGAGGTGGAAATTTCAAAATATTAGAAGGTAGTGACAAATATCATAGATTTATAGTTATAGAGTTCCCTAGCCTAAAGCATGGTGAAGATTGTTGGAAATCTGAAGATTATCAAAAAGCCTCTTTTCATAGAAGAAATGGTGCGGGTGAAGTTGAATTAATTTTAGTTGAATCAGGTGATGCAACAGAATAAATAATAAAGATTTAAAATGAACTTAGTTAATAAAAATGAAGTTATTTTATCGACACCTTTTAAAATTATATTAGGTGGATTTGGACCTCCTAATACATCCTTCAGTAAAGCCCTTAAATTTATTGGTGATCAAATAACCAATGAATTAAAACAAGAGGTAGAAGTAGAGTATATTTTTAATATTATGGATTTGGGATATAAAAGTGAAGATGTTATAAAACTCACTGAAAAAGGAACATTAACAATATCATATCAATCTTCAAGCTATTTAACTAACACTGTACCTGAATTAGGTTTAGTAGATTTACCTTTCATTTTTGATAATAACGAACAAGCTAGAAAAAATATAGATGGAGAACTTGGTAAATATTTAAATAATAAAATTGAAGAAAAAATGAAATTCAAAATACTTGGCTATTTTGAAAACGGATTCAGACATATTTCCAATAAAAGAAACCCTATAATAAAACCCCAAGATCTTAATGATATGGAAATAAGAATTCTTCCAAGTTATATTCATAAAAGAACATTTGATTTATTAGGCTCAAAACCAATAAAGATGGATTTAGTAGATGCAATTAGCAAAATTGTTAATGGCACTATAGATGCGCAAGAAAACCCTTTAGCTAATACAGTTACATATGGAGTGCACAAATTTCATAAATACCATACCTTATCAAAGCATTTTTATGTTTCTCGATTTATAATGTGTAATCTTGAACAATATATAAATTGGCCTGAAAATATAAAAATTACTGTAGAAAAAGCCATAAAAAATTCTATTATCTTTCAACGTAAAGAAGCTGAAAAAGAAACTATTGATGCATATAAAACTCTAATTGAACATGGTTGTGAAATAATTGACTTAAACTCTGAAGAATCTAATAAATTTAAGGAAATAGTTCAACCAATATATAATGAGGCAAAAGATCTCTTTAAAGTCGATATTTTTGATTTAATAAAAAAATAATATAGTCAAATTTTATAGGATGATTAAAAATGACTGCATATATAGTAGTTAGATCTGATACAAGTAAGGTTAGCAAAAATAAATTTAATATATGGTATGAAGAAGAACATCTAGCTGAAGCACTAAATGCATTTAATGCAATGGGCGCAAAAAGAGGTTGGATTAACGATAGTAAAATTCATCTAGCTATTTATAAATTTAAAAACATTATATTAGCCAAAAAAGCTCTTAAATCAAAAGCATTAGATAATCTAATTAAAAAGTTTGATAATCGTTGGAATAATAAAGTTTTTAGGACAAGAGAATTGATTGAAACTATTCAAGAAATATAAATTTAAAAATATTATCTAATCATTCAATATATTTGATATTTCAATTAAATTTTCATCAGGATCTCTGATATAAATAGATATAATTGGCCCTGTGGCTCCTGTTTTCTTAACAGGACCATCTTCAATTTTGATTTGATTATTATCAAAGATATTTTTCCAATCATTAACAATAACATTACTTATAAAACAAATATCAACAGTTCCTGGCAAAGGATTCTTTGCATGAGGCTGAAAAGGTTTTAAAACCTCATGTAAATTAATTTTTTGATTTCCGAAATGTAATGATTTCCTTTTAGTATTATCAAAAGAAGAATGAAATTCTCTTAATTCCATTCCTAAAATATTCGAATAAAAATTTATTGATTTATTGATATTTTTAACAGTTATGACAATATGATCTATAGAAAGTGTCATAATTTTAAATTACCTTTAAAAAATATTTACTAAAATTTCTTATATTATATATTTAAATATTAATTTAACCAGAAAGTTTTATTTATGAATTTATATAAAAAAAATATTTTTTTAATTTTCTTATTTTTTATATTTTTTCCATTACATTTATTTGCTAATGACAGCCATTTTCCATCATCTGGATTTGATTGTAAAGATGAACAATATCAATTTGAATTTATTTTTGATAGATCAAAAGACATGGATAATCCAACTGTTTATAAAAGAATAAATGGAAATTTTAGAGAAATTGGAAATGTTATAGCTGAAAAACAAGGTGCTTATGTTTTATGGGAAGATAAAGATTTTTTTAAAACAACAGATTTTGCATGGAGTTTTGATAAAGTGACTTCAAAATTATCTTCAATAGTTTTAAGTGTAGGAATGGGAATAGAAGATTTATCGTTAGTACCAAAACCTATGACTTGTATTCAAAAAATTTATTATTATTAAATAAATGTTATTAGTAAAATTAATCTTAAATTGATTAAATGTGTATTAAAACTACTTCTTATTATGGAATCTATATATGAAAAGGAAGTAAACTTAATATAGTGGCTTTATCATAAAAAATAAGAAACCTCTAAGTAGTTGAATAAGAGGTTTTTTTATTTACATATTACTCATCATACATTATAAAAATTGAAAATACTTTAGAACATCAGGTTAGTTCTTTTGTATGATAATTTAATGAATTGGTCTGGTAGCTCAGCTGGATAGAGCAACTGCCTTCTAAGCAGTAGGTCACTGGTTCGAATCCAGTCCAGATCACCATTAAATCAAACTTTTGATCTCACTATATAAGGTATAATAATGTTTTTTGGATTAGGATTAGTCAAAGGAACTTTTTTAGGATTAGGAACAGGCATAATAATAGGACTCGCAATTAAAAAAGCATGTAAATCTAACAATAAAAATCAAAACTTAAATGAAGAAATAAACAAAAACCAAAAAAATGCTCTTAATAATAAAGATGAAGTAAGTAAATAAAATTTTAGATATTTTTTTACTGCATATTTATTTATTCCAGTCAAAATACCATTTTTTGAATAAATCATATTGTTTTTTAGCGTAATTCATCTGACTATCACTTAATTTGTCAGTTGGATTAAAGTTTAGAGAATAAGCTTTATCTCCATTTAGTACCATCAAGTATTTATAATAAAGAACTAAATCTGGACCTTCATCAAAAGACGACAGAACGCCAAGTGCTTCCTCAAGTTCTTTAGCCTTTATTCTTGCAATAGAGTTACCTTTCTCAGCTTTTTGACATAGAGAAACCAGATGTAACACTTCTTTTGGAAAAGCATTCCCCACACCTGTAATAGCTCCAACAGCACCACAATTTACATATCCATGATATACAGTTGTATCAACTCCAATCATTAATGCAATGTTATCATCTTTTGAAGTGATATTTTCTGCTGCGTAAGTTAAATCCTTAGCACCTCCAAATTCTTTAAAACCTACTAAATTAGAAAACTCTTTTCTTAAATCAAAGAAGAGATCTGCACGAGTTGAAAAACCATAATAATGACTATTATAAATAACCGCGGGAAGGTTAGGTGCTGCACTAAGTATAGATGCAAAATGTGATCTTTGAGCAATTATTGAAGGACCTCGAGATAAAACTCTAGGAATAACCATTAATCCTAATGCACCAACTTCATCAGCATGCTTAGCATGAGCTGTTGCTTTTTTTGAGTTAATAGCTCCTGTTCCAACTATTGTCGGCACTCCTGCTTTAACTAGTTTAGCAACGCCCTCTTGTCGTTCTTCATCAGAAAGAAGTGGCCAGTCACCCATAGATCCACAATAGATAACCGCTGACATACCAGCATCAATTAATTCTTTGCCTTTAATAACTAACAAATCAAAATTTGGAGATAAATCTGGATTACATGGAGTCATTAACGCAGGCATACAACCTTTGAATACATTTTTCATTTTACAAACCTTTTTTATTTAACTAATGAACATGTTAAATTAACAAACTAATTATTTCAAGATATAAAATATGAAATAATTAGCCGTTAATTGAATAACCTCCATCTACAGGTATTGCTGTACCTGAGATAAAATTTGAACCATCACTTGATAAGAAAACAGCAATCCCACCAAGATCATCAGGATTCCCCCACCTTCCAACTGGGGTCCTTTCTTCAACTCTTTTTTGTAATTCAGGTATGTCAACTCTTGCCTGTTGAGTTAATTTTGTATCAATATAACCTGGCAAAACTGCATTAACCTGAATATTATCTTTAGCCCAAGAATTAGCTAAACTTTTTGTTAACTGAACAACTCCCCCTTTACTTGCAGAGTAAGCGCTTCCAAGAGGAGCACCAAACAATGAATGCATGGATCCTATATTAATTATTTTCCCTCCTCCAACAGATTTAAAGTGAGGAAAGCAAGCTTTAGAACATATAAACATACTAATTAAATTAGTATCGATTATTGATTTCCACTCATCTAGTTCATAATCCTCAGGTCTTTTTCTTATGTTGGTTCCTGCATTATTAATTAAAATGTTTAATTTACCAAAGTGAGACATAGATTTTTTAATCATTTCATCACATGAACTTTCGCTAGTTACATCTACGTTTAATGAAATACAATCAACATCAATACTTTTTAATTCTTCAATTGATTCATTATTTTTATCATCATTTCTTCCAGCTATAATAATTTTAGCTCCAGCTTTTCCTATAGCTTTTGCCATTGAAAAGCCTATACCACCATTACCCCCAGTTACTAGAGCTACTTTTGCAGATAAATTAAAAAGTTCCATTTCAAATACTCCTTTAATTAGTTACCAATTTTCTTGTGAAGTTCTTATATCTAATTCAAAAGACCATGCATTTTTGTTTTGATTATATAAAAACATATAAGCATTAGTCACACTTTCTAAATCAATAAGCTTGCCTTCTTTAACTCTCTGATCAAAGTCTACAAGTTTATTCTTAATCCTATCACCAGCTAAACCTCCGTCAACAATGATATGCCCAACATGTATTGAATTTAATGCGTATTCTTTAGCAATTGCTTGTGCTAGATTCCTTAGAGCTCCTTTAGCTGAATTAAACGCACCAAAATTAGATTTCCCTCTTAATGAAGCACTGGCTCCAGTAAATATCAATGTACCTGCTGTTTTTTCATTTAAAAAAGTTTTAATAACTTCTTTGGAAAACAAAAAACCACCAAAACAAGAAGTTTCCCAACTTTCTTTAAAGTAATCAGCTTCCATATCAACAATTTTACCTGGCCGGTTATTACCAACATTGTAAATCGCAAAATCTAAACCAGTTCCGACTTTATTCATCATAGCTTTCACTTGATTTTCATTAGTAGTATCAACAACTACTGCTTGGGCATTATTTCCATCATTGCGGATGCTATTTACAACTTTATCAAGTGATGACTGCGTCCTACCAGCAACAAAAACTTCAAAATTACTTTTAGCAATTTTTTTACATAATTGAGCACCTAAACCTTTTAGCGGACCTACCCCTATTATTAAGGCTTTTTTCATTTTAATCCCTTTTGAAGGTAATGATTAATTAATATAAGAATTAATAATACTCATAAGAGTATTTAACCTGATCTTGACATCTAATAATTGATTTCTTAAATTTTGATTTTCTTTTGCAAGTTTTTTGATTTGAACTTTGTATAAGCTTTTGTTTAAATCGGAATGTAATGGTTTTTGCACACTTTGGTTAGCTTTGCACGAATTGTAAATAGTTATTTCCTCAGCAGATGTACCTTTTAAAATGCAGTCATGAGAAAAACTATTTGCTGAATAAAAAATAAAAAATAAAAAATATATAATCTTCATATTATTACTTCTCGCTAAATAAATTACATATAATAGCATTACATATTAGTTAAACAATAAACAAGAGATAAAAAATGTATGCAAGAATAGTTTATTTTCAGGAAACATCAAAGACAAATTGTAACATGGTTATTACTATTTTCTAGAACATAATGATATCAAGAACTATTTTAAGCGGTTAATTATACACTCAAATTTATTGAGATCTTGATACTACAGAATTTATAATTTCTTTACTTTAAAATAAAACAAAAAATTAGAAAACAATTTTTATAAAAGTAATTTAGTTTACAAAATTTTCTTCTTTTACAAAGTTTTTATTTTTTATCTGATTTATTTTTTCTATAAATAAATTACCATACCTTTTTAATTTTTTTTCACCTACACCATTAATTCTTGAAAATTCATTTAAATTAATTGGCTTATCAATGCTTATTTCAGTCAATGTTGCGTCAGAAAAAATTAAATATGCTGGAAGTTTTTGTTCTTTTGCTAACTCAAACCTCATTTTTTTCAATTCATTAAAAATCATTAAATCCAATTCTTTAAATTTTTCTTTATTGATATTGCTAACTTTAGAAACTTTAGAAACTTTAGCTTTCTTCGATGTTTCCTTTACATTGGCAAGATATTTCTTGTTCCCTTTTAATACAAGCATACCCTCTTCGGTTATTTTTAAACCACCAAAATTTTCTATATCAATCATTAAAAGACCAGATGATATCATTTGTCTTATTAAGCCTTGCCAAAAAGATTTTAATTTTTCTTTGCCTACTCCAAACGTAGGCAATAAATGATGCTGTTTGTCCATAATTTTTTGATTTGAACTTCCAATAACAATATCTATTACATGAACTGATCCAAAACATTGTCCTGTTCTAGCTATTGCAGACATTAACATTTGTGCAAACACACTTAAATCAGATACAATTGGTGGGTTCAAACAATTGTCGCAATTATCACATTTTATAAGATCATCATCAAAATAGGATAACAAAGCCTTTCTTCTACAACTAGATGTTTCACAATATGCTAAAAGAGCATCAAGTCTTTTATTTTCTCTAAGCTTATATTGAAATTCATCATTTCCTTGTTCTATCATTTTACGTCTAATTATTAAATCATTAAGACCATAGATTAACAACGTATCTGCATTAAGACCATCTCTTCCCGCTCTTCCAATTTCTTGATAAAAAGCTTCCATACTGCCAGGTAAATTTAAATGAACAACATACCGAATATCAGATTTATCAATTCCCATACCAAAAGCTATTGTTGCAACAATAATAATTTTTTCATCAGACATAAATTTTTCTTGGTTATTTTTTAAAGTCTCTGCATTATGACCAGCATGATATGGAAGCGCATTAAAGCCCTCTTTGTTTAAAAAACTTGCAACCTCATCAGTACCTTTTCTTGAAAGACAATAAATTATCCCGCTATATTCTTTTCTAGGTAACAGAAAATCCAACAATTGATTTTTCCAATTAACTTTTTGTTCTACTGCTAAAAAAAGATTGGGCCTATCAAAGCCTTTAACAATAATTTTAGCTTCTCCATTTGTTAATTTATTTGATATATCTGCTCTAGTTGCCTTATCAGCAGTAGCTGTAAATGCGGAAATAACAGTATTAGGAAAAAAGTTTTTTAATAAAGATAATCTCTCATATTCAGGTCTAAATGAAGACCCCCATTTTGAAATACAATGAGCCTCGTCTACAACAATCATGTCTAATTTTAACTGTTGAAGATTATTTAACATATTATCTGTCATTAAACGTTCTGGGGACATATATATTATTTTACACTCACCTGACTGAAATCTTTTAAAAGAAAGATTATTTTCTTCAGCACTTAAATTTGAATGTAATTTTTTAGCATTTATTCCCAACAAATTAAGTCCATCAACCTGATCATTAATTAACGATATTAATGGTGAAACAACTATAGTTTGATTTTTAAAAACTAATGAAGGCAGTTGGTAACACAACGATTTTCCAGAACCAGTTGGCATAACAACTACTAAATCTTCTTTATTCAATATATCATCTATTACTTCTTCTTGACCATCTCTATAATCTAAGAAACCAAAAATATTTTTTAATTTTTCTTTAGCATCATCCTTAAAGAATTTAATAGCTTGAGAGTTCATATAAAAATATCTACTAATTATGAGGTAAAATAAAAAAGAAAAATTAACTGTTATGTTTTAATATAGATGTGATTTAAATAATATGTTAAAATAAAAAAAATATTTTGGAGGGAAAATTATGAACCATATAGTGAATTCAAAGGAATTAAGAAGTCAAATAAGTGATGAAGAATGGCAACTTAGATTGGAGTTAGCTGCAACTTATAGACTAATTGCACTATATGGATGGGATGATTTAATTTACACACATGTTTCATTAAGAATTCCTGGTCCTGAACATCACTTTCTTATAAATCCTTATGGAATGATGTTTGATGAAATAACAGCTTCTAGCTTGGTTAAAATTGATTTAAATGGTGAAGCTGTTATTGAGACCCCTTATGAAGTAAACCCTGCAGGATTTACTATCCATAGCGCAATTCATTCTGCAAGAGATGATGCACAATGTGTTCTTCATCTTCACACAAATGATGGCGTTGCAGTGTCAATTCAAAAAGATGGTTTATTACCTATAAGTCAAACTTCAATGTTAATACATCCCCACATTGCATATCACGACTATGAAGGTCTTGCCTTGGACCATACTGAACGAGATAGATTAATTGCAGATATTGGAGATAAAAACTTATATATACTTCGAAATCATGGCACATTATCAGTAGGTCAAACTTGTGGAATTGCTTTTATGGGAATATATTTTCTTGAAAGAGCTTGTTCATCTCAAATTCGAGCACAGTCTGCAGGAAACATTAACATGCCCTCTAAAGAAGCTATAAAAACAACACAAGAACAATCTATAGGTATGTTTGATCTTGGAAAAGATAGACTAGCTTGGCCAGCATTATTAAGAAAGCTAGACAGAGAATCTCCTGATTATAAAAATTAAATCTTAGAAGGCAGACTTAGCTCCTCCAGTTTTTTGTGTTGTAAAAATAGAACTATAATCTTGGGCTGGAGGAAGAGGTAAGACTACTGGTACATTTTCCATTCTAGGCTGATAGTTTACTTTTCCACAAACCATTTGATTTTCCATTTGTGTACATAAGTCCACTGGATTTCCATTTTTAAGGTATGCCCCTACGCCAACCAACGGCCACGCATCAGCAGCATTACATTCATAAAAAAGCATTAATCTGTCTCTATCACTGTTATTAGGAGCTGAGCCATGCAAAGTTCTTGCATGATGTATTGTCATAGATCTTGCTTTACCTGTCAAAGTTATAGCTTTACTAATATCAAAATTTTTATCATCTGGGTTAATTGCCCCACAAAAAACACCATTATTATTATGACTTAGAACAGGGCCTTTGTGACTTTCAGGGATTACCATTAATGGACCGTTATCAACATCAACATCATTTAGCATTAAACCCAAAGCTAACACATTATCATTAGTATGAGGATAAAAAGCCCAATCTTGATGCCATTCCACTGCAGCACCTCCACCAGGAGCTTTTGTATTTAATTTGCTAGTTTTTAGAGAAATGTCTTGGCCAAGAAGATCAATTAAAATATTTTGAATTTTAGATTCTTTTATAATATCCCAAAAGAATTTTGTATGTTGATGAGGCTGTTTAATTCTCTTTAAACGTGGATTAGTTGATGAATGTCCATCTTCTAAATCATATATGTTATCATTATTTTTTATAGCTTTAGATTTTTCATAAAAATTATTAACAATACTTAACATCTCATCAAGCTGATCTTTAGATATTACATCTTCTACTAAGAGATACCCTTGTTCGTTATAAAACTTAATATCATTATCAGATAATACCATTAATCTTCTCCATTCAAAATTAAAAATATATGATATTGTACAAAATCATAATAATTAATATGTTAATTGTTAACAAAACTAAAACAAGAGAAAAATGACTAGTAATTTAATAAATATTGATAGCCGTCAAGCGTGGTTAAGACTTTTTCTTGTCTTTACAATGAGCGTATTGGGGACAGCTGGGATGTGGTCAGTGGTAATAATAATGCCCAGCATTCAAAATGAATTTCAGTTAGACCGAGCTGCGTCAACTTATCCTTATGTTACAACTATGTTTGGATACGGATTTGGTAATGTTATAATAGGTAGAATGTTGGATAAAATAGGAATTAAAAAACCTATAATATTTGCCTTATCCTTACTAATAACATCCTATCTATTATCAACTTTAGCAAATAATATATTATGGTTATCTATCATACAGTTTTTTTTAGGGTTTTCTGCTGCTGCTTTTTTTGGGCCAATGATGGCTGATATATCAAAATATTTTAATAAGAGAAAGGGATTAGCTGTATCTTTAGTTGCTAGTGGACAGCATCTATGTGGCGCTATATGGCCGTTTATAATTAAAGATTTTCTTATTGAAGGAGATTGGAGAAATGCACATCTTTTCATTGCTTTAATATGTAGTATATTTATACCAATTCTATTTTATTTTATTGGCAACAAATCACCAAACTCAAAAAATAATACATTGGTTTTGGAAGAGATAAAAAACACAAATTCAAATTTAAAATTACCAATAAGTAATCAAAGAGTTCAAACATTACTTATGATAGCAGGTATTTTTTGCTGCGTAGCAATGGCAATGCCACAAGTTCATATTGTTCCTTTATGTATAGACAGTGGATTTGGCTTAGGTGTTGGGACAGAAATCTTATCTTTTATGCTTTTTGCTGCTGTTACGAGTAGAGTTTTATTTGGGCTTCTGTCAGATAAAATAGGACCTATTCAAACTTTAATTTTAGGTTCAGCATTACAAGCGATCTCATTATCTATGTTTTTACCCTTTGACAGCCAATTATCTCTTTATATAGTAGCTATTTTCTTTGGATTATCTCAAGGTGGAATAGTTCCAATATATGCAGTGATAATTAGTAAGTTTTTACCTGCAAATGAAGTTGCTGAGCGAGTTGGACTTCTCATTTTTGCAACTATTATAGGAATGTCTCTAGGTGGATGGTTGTCTGGTGAAATATATGATTATACTAGTTCATATAGCTTAGCTTTTTTAAATGGAATTTTTTGGAATATAATAAATTTAATAATTATGATTTATTTGTTTTTTATATATCAAAAAGCAAAAAAACTATGGTGATCAAATGAATTCAGAAGAAATGATGCTTTATTTATGGAATAAATACTTAAACACAAAAGATATGAAATATCTTGCAGAAGCTTGTGAGAAGGCTCCATTTTTTGGACAAAAAGAAATGGCAAAAGAAATTGGAAGAATTTTAAGAAAAAACAAACAATGTTAAATACAGAAGAAATAATTAACTTTTGGTTTACAGAATGTGATCCTAAAATATGGTTTAAAAAAAATTTAGACTTTGATAATTTAATTAAAAGAAAATTTTCTAGATCAATTGATATCAGTTTAAAAACATCTTTTGAAGATGTCCATGTTTCTTCAGACACTTACCTATCTCATATAATTGTGCTTGATCAATTTACACGAAATGTCTTTCGTAATACTTATGAATCTTTTTCTGGTGATAAAAAAGCTTTAAAAATATGTAAAAGTGCCATCGCTAAAGGTTTTGTTAATCATATAAATGATTACTATAATAGTTTTTTTTTAATGCCTCTTATGCATAGTGAAAATATATTAGATCATGAATTAGGAATACCTTTATTTAAAAAATATACTAATGATAACACCTATAAATTTGCCAAAAAACATAAAGAAATTATATATGCTTTTGGAAGATTTCCTCATCGTAACAAAATAATAAATAGAAAATCGACAGATGAAGAGATATATTTTTTAAAGTTACCAGGAAGTAGATTTTAAAAATGAATGATCACATTAAAAGTATTAAAATTGGCTCTAATCCATCAATTTCAGTTGATTATTCAGGTGAAGGTGAAATGATCGTATTTCTTCATGGAATAGGTGGCAATAAAAAAAATTGGGACGAGAATATTAAATTCTTCTCAAAAAAATTTTTTTTATCCGTTGCATGGGATACTCGTGGTTATGGTGAAAGTGATGATTATATCGGAGATTTAAATTTTCAAGATGTTTTAGACGATCTTAAAAAAGTATTAAAATATTTTAATAAAGATAAAGCGCATATTGTTGGACTTTCGATGGGAGGTCAAATTGCAACACTGTTTTATGAAAAATTTCCAGGATTAGTTAAATCATTAATATTATGTGATACACATTTTGGATTATCAAATCTAAGTTCGCAAGAAATAGAAAAATTTATAAATTTAAGAAAAGAGCCGCTTTTACAAGGAAAAGAACCTGTAGACATAGCACCAATTGTAGCTTCAACATTAATAGGAGATATGAATAACAAAACAGCTTATGGTAAGCTAGTGAAATCAATGTCAATTCTTCATAAAAACAGTTACCTTAAAACAATTGAAGCCTCAATGAGAACTGAACATAGACATGTTTTTGAAACAATAAATATACCTACTTTAATTATGGTAGGTGAACTTGATACTCTGACACCGCCGTCTATGGCCAAAGATATCAAAGAAAAAATACCGAATAGTTTAATTAAAATTGTTCCTAATGCTGGACATTTAATTAATATTGAACAGCCTAAACTATTTAATAATTATCTACTTTCATTTTTAAAAAATTTAAAATAATGGAGAAAACAATTATTTTTTTTATTTTTAAATTTAAATCACTTTGGAATTATTGCATGCAAGTTTGATGGCATAAAAAATATAATACTTTTACAGCCCCTAAAAAAGGTTTGAAAATTGTAATTGAAATTTTGGAAAAAGTTGGTTTTAAGGTTAATTTTGAATTAGTAAATTTAGAAGATGATCAATCTAAATATTATGCAATATACTTAACAAAGGTTTCAAATGAATAAATATATCTCAACACAATCAAGAAGAAGTTTTATCTTTACACCAGGTCTAAAGCCAGAAATGTTTCCAAAAGCTCTTACATCAGGAACTGATATGGTGTGTATTGAATTAGAAGATGGAATAGCTCCTAAAGATAAAGAACTTGCAAGAAAACTAGCTATGAAAATTTTTGATTCCAAACAAGAAAACGATGGTGTTGAAAGAATATTGAGAGTTAATTGCTTAAGAGAACAATTTGGCATTGAAGACATACAAGCAATTTTAAAAACTTCTAACCCACCACCAGCTTTGATGTTACCAAAAGTTAAAACTGCTCAAGAAGTTGTTCTATTAGATGATTTACTGACTGAAAAAGAACATAAAACCAGACTTCACATTATAATCGAAACAAATGAAGGACTTGAAAACGCATATCAAATTGCAAATTGCAGTAATAGAATAGATGCTCTTTTTTTTGGAGGTGTCGATATGTCAGCGGAATTACGTTGTGAAAACAAATGGGAACCGCTTTTATATGCAAGATCTCGAATTGTTCATGCCGCAGCGTCAGCTGGAATAGATGCAATTGACGTACCCTATTTAGACTTAGAAGATCCGAATGGAATGAAAATTGAAGCGCAAAAAGCTAAAGAACTCGGTTTTAGTGGGAAAGGTTCTATACATCCAAAACAAATACCTATTTTAAATGAAGTCTTTACACCAACAGATCAAGAAATTGAAAAAGCAAAAAAAATTACATCAACTTTTGAAAATGCGAATACAGGTCTAGTTGTTATAAACGGTAAGTTGATTGAAAAACCTGTTTTGAGAGAGATGTATAGAATTTTAGCTATAGCAGAGAGAGTTCAATTTAATAAGAGGCTTAATTAACTTTTGGATAAATTGTTTGATAACTTTTGAAATACAAAAGCTAAATTATTAGCAGGCATTTTAACTGTATTTAAATGTGTAAGCCCTATTTTTAATAAATAATTTTTTATCTCTTTATCATTCTTATATCCTAATGTGGGATCATTTTCTAAAATATTTTTATGAAATTTTATATCACCCTTACTTGTGAGTTTACCATCACGCATAAAAGGACCATAAATTATTAATATTCCATCTAAGGCTAGAGATTGGAAAGTTTCATTTATTAAAGTTTTTGTTTTTTCCCAACTAATCAAATGTAATAGATTAATTAATAATATAAAATTTTGATTAGGATAATTTAAAGACCACCCTACTTGAGTCGCATCTAAATAACGAGCTGGTTTTATATTTCTATGAATATTATCTTTTGTCCTATGATCAATACTAATTATACGTTTTTGATCCACGTCAGTCGGTTGCCAAATATAATTTGGTAACGAAGAAGCAAGTTGGACAATATGTTGACCACTACCACTAGCAATTTCTAAAGATTTTCCGCTTTCAATCAAGGTTTTTGAAACAAGGTTAACTATATGTAGCATATTTTTTTCTGCTGAAGGTGATATTATAAGTTCATTTTCTTGAATAATTTTTTCACCTGAAAACTTCTTAAAAACCTTGCCATAGATCATTTTTTTATTTCCAATAAATTATTTATTTTAATCAATTACATTATTAAAAGCCTAATAGCTAAAGCAACTAATATAAACTGAAATATAATAGTAAAAAATTTATTACTTATTCTATTTAAAAATATTTGACCAATTCTACTTCCAATTAATGTAGCAGGAATAATCATAATAAAAGTATATATGTATTCAAAAAATGAAAATCCAATTAATGTAAAACCAATAATTTTTAATAAATTTCCAATTAATCCAAAATATCCTAAAGTCCCAACAATTGATTTTTTTTCAGTAATACTTTGCCTAAGTATGACGGCTAAAAGCGGGGCAATAACGCCTACCAATATATTTAATATACCAGTAAAAAATCCAATCACATAATAAATATTAGAAGGAATTTTTATATTTTTAAACA
>Ga0209090_10000227_pt1 | contig 34978 bp, 54 predicted proteins | sample ArcticOcean_MG_C_9_FD_187432 | JGI IMG/M metagenome (GOLD analysis project Ga0209090, IMG submission 187432) | Marine microbial communities from western Arctic Ocean - ArcticOcean_MG_CB2_152 (SPAdes) (version 2) | ecosystem: Environmental > Aquatic > Marine > Oceanic | place: Arctic Ocean... | reverse complement strand
CAAAAAGTTTGGGAATATATGGAAGAAAATTTAAAATATGAATAACTATTTGGGAATAGCGGTTTAAAAATAAACAAATATAGACAATGTAATTATGTTTCGTAGTAACACAGTTAGTTTAAAACTCACAATACAACTATGAATAGTAATAGTGCTTTAAATAACACTTATAAATAATATTGTATATTTTTTCAATTTATAAAGGATAGTTAAAAAAAAAGAGTATATTTGTCTTCGGGTTTATTCATTCCCTATTTTGGATTTATAGTTAATTTTAGTTTAAGTGAGCAGGTTTGTAAGGTTTCCTGCTCACTTTTTTTGTGGGTTAAATATAAAGTTGTATCTTAGCTAAGATTAATAGATTTGCCGTCTTTGGTTGTGGGGACTGGAGGCGGTTTTTAAAAGTAAAATCGGTTTTAAATACAATATTAAAAAATAAGTATAAAAAAAGCCACCCGCTAAGATGACTTTTAACCAAAATTACACATAATTTTCTCCTATTATTTTATGTTCAGTTCATTCTGACGAGCCAAATATATAAAAAATATCTATACAAACAAGCTTTTTTATAAAAAATTTCTATATATTTGTAGAATAATGTTAGAGAAACTATCAAAAAAGGACAAACAATGGAGGCATATAGCCTTTAATATCTGCAAGTGTAAGGACTTATCGGATGAAATAGTAAACAGAACTTACATGAGGTTATACGACTATGACATTAAAGAGGAGAAACTAACCGACTCTTACGTAATAGCGTGTATTTATAACACATATATTTTATATTGCAAAGAACCTAAACATATAAGTATCGAGAATTTTTACGACATATCAGAAGAAACAACAGACAGTACTTTTACAGATGAAGAGATAAATGTTCTTTTAAAAACTGAAACTGATTTAAAATGGTGGCAAAGGGAATTATTGATACATAGTTACGATAAGAGCCTAAGAGAGATAGAGACACAGTTTAATATAAACTATAAGTTTGTGTACGATGAATCTAATAGAGTGCGAAAAATAATACTAGGAGATGACTACAAACGCATTAGGATGGAATCACATTCAAACACAGCGAAAGGAAAGCAAGATAAACGGACTAAAGAATACAGAAACAATAACTAAAAATAAATAAAATGGGAATATCAATAATGATTTTAGTATGGTATTTAATGGGAGCATACGGCTACTATTACTGGGTAACGAAAGATGATAATTTTACAGTTAATGACTTAATACTTATGTTTATTTCTGGATTTGGTGGTTTGGTTGTTTTACTAGTTCTTCTAGCTGAGTGCATTGTAGGTAAAGATAAAGTAATATTTAAAAGAAGACAATAAATATGGAACTAGAAAACAAATCACTAAAAGAGTTAAGAGAGATGTACCCATATATTAAATCTACTTCTAAAGTTGGGTTTATAGAAAAGATAGAGAGTAAGGAATATGAAAGCGAAGGGCTAGGAGATACTATTGAAAAGGTATTAGAATCTCCTATATTGAAACCAATTACCGAAGCAGTAAAGAATGTTATGTTTAAAGATGGTGAAGACTGCGGTTGTAAGAAAAGAAAGGTATTTTTAAACCAGACTTTAAAGTATAAACTAAAACCGAGATGTCTTAACGAAGAAGAGTATAAACAATGGGGAGAGTTTAGAAAGGATTTAACCCTTGAGATTGCTAATAGTGATATAAAGTATGTTTGTGCATTATACGCATCTGTAATGAATCGCCAGTACTTTGAGCCATGTAGAAACTGCTCACCTAAACCACTAATTTATATGATAGACAATCTTAACGTAGTTTACGATAGTTACATATGATTGAAGAGAACTTAGAGATACTATTAGATAGCGAGTTAGGACAATTAGAAATGCTTTTTACAGAGCATAATATAGTTTATTATGAGTTCTGTTTTTATCGGGAAATATTAAATTAAGAGTCTTCACATGGTGGAGCAAGTAGACTAAAAGCCTGAAAGTCAATAACTTTGATTAATCAATACTTTTATCAAAATGGAGAATAAAGAAAATAGAGGAGGGAAGAGAGAAGGCTCGGGGCGTAAGTCTAAGGTAGACGAGGAATCAGTAAACGAAATATTTATAAAAGCACTAAAAAGCATTTACAATAAAAAAATAGATGAGGATGCTAAGATTGAGTTTGTAAAAGAATTAGCAGAAAGCCAAAGGGGTCAAATATTTATAGCCGAACATATCTTTGGAAAACCGAAAGAAAAGATAGAACAAACTACGATGACCTTAGACAAAGAGGTGACTCAAGAAGATATAAAAAGAATTAGAGAAGAGTTTTTTAAAAAGTATTAGATGACTGAAAAAGATGTGTTAAGGGAAGCACTCGAAAGCAGTTTACTTTTGTTTGCTATGTACATGTACAAAGAGAATCATAACAGAAATTTTGTACCTGCCAATCATTTAGAAATAATAGCAAATACATTAGAGCGTGTTTATAAAGGTGAGATTAAAAGACTCATAATAAATATGCCCCCAAGATACGGAAAGACCGAACTAGCGATTAAGATGTTTATTGGTTGGTGTCTAGCACGGGAACCTTCGTCTAAATTCCTTCATTTATCTTATTCCGATTCCTTAGCCTTAGATAATTCTAGCCAGACAAAAGAGTATATTAATTCAGAGCCATACCAAAAACTTTGGAGCATGAATCTAAAGAAGGATGCGCAAAGCAAAAGTAAATGGTTTAACGATGACGGTGGGGGGGTTTATGCTACATCTTCGGGTGGAGCAATCACAGGATTTGGAGCAGGCTCTACAACTTTAGGAGGGTTTGGTGGTGCGATTATAATAGATGACCCATTGAAGCCAGACGATGCTTTTAGCGATGTGAAAAGAACATCAGTAAACGAACGATACAACAACACAATTCGCTCAAGGGTAAACAGTCGAGACACTCCTATTATCTTAATCATGCAGAGGCTACATGAGGACGATTTAAGCGGGTATTTGTTAGATGGTGGCTCTGGTGAAGAATGGGAACATATTTGTTTACCAGCATTAAGTAGGGGTAATAAACCTTTATGGGAACAAAAGCACACATTTGAAGAACTTGAAAGCATACGGCAAGCAAATCAATACACATTTTCAGGACAATATCAACAGAAACCTGCGCCAGATGAAGGGGGAGAATGGAAAAAGGACTGGTTTGAAATAATAAATATAAGCGATGTGCCTTTAGCCAATCTTAAATGGGAGTTGATTATAGATGGGGCATACACAAAGAATACAGCAAACGACCCTACAGGCTATCAAGTGGGAGCGAAACACAAGAACGATTACATAATACTAAGTTCAGTAGATAAGTACTTAGAACTGCCAGAACTCTTAAAAGACATTCCAAAATACATAGAAGCCTTGCCTGTTAAAATAGGATTGATAAGAATAGAGCCTAAAGCAAGTGGTAAGTCTTTAAAGCAAATGATTAAATCAAGTACTAATTACAATGTAACTGAAATAAAAAGTGACTTTGTAAACAATTCTAAGATTGAGAATGTAAGAGCAACCTCTAATTATATTGAAGGGGGAAGGGTTAAGATAATCAAGGGAAGTTGGAATCAGCACTTTTTAGACCAAGTAGGAACTTTTCCAAACGCCAAGCATGATGAGCATATAGATTTAACTTGCTACGGTATTGAATCAAATCTTATGAATAATAACAGGATAGAAATAGGGTAGTAACAAATAATTGAAAATTTAGTTATAATAGTATATGAAGTTAAAAGCAATCATTCCAGAAGATATAAGCGATATAAGTTTGAGCCAGTACCAAGATTACGAAGCGTTAAATGATAAACTTATAGATGAGAGTATTGATGCGGAGGAGTACAATAAGCAAAAGATTTCTTTATTCTCTGGTATTCCATATAATAGAATGGGTCAAGTCTCATACAAAGACTTTGCTAGTTTACTAAGTGATATAGATAAAGCATTAGAACAAGAATGTAAGTTTGTCGATAGGTTCTTTTTAGATGGTATTGAGTTCGGTTTCATTCCTAATTTCGATAAGATAGCCAGCAAAGAATACTTTGATATACAAGCGTATAGTAAAGAGTTAGAGACAGGTAAAGGTATGCCAGTAGAAACATTACACAGTTTAATGGCTATATTATTTAGACCTGTTAAAAAAAAGGATAAGTTAAAGAATTACAATATAAAAGAATACAACGGCACAGAAAAGTACGGGGAGTTAATGAAGCGCACACCTATGCACATCGTAAAGGGTGCGATTGTTTTTTTTTTGAGTTTATCGAAAGAATTACAAAGGCATATCCAGAAGTGTACAGCGGAGGAACAAGTGAAGGAACGCAAGCGAGTGACTTCTTCGGCAAATGGGGATGGTATGACACCCTCAACACTTTAGCAAAGGGTAAGCCTTGGAAGTATAAATTTATAGAAGAGTGGAATGTACACGAAATGCACGTGTTTCTTGCTCATAAAATAGATAAGCAGAAGTTGAAAGCACAATTAAGAAACAAGAAATGAACCACTATACAGAACTATTAAGATACGTTAGAAGTCTATCGGATGCAGACCCTTTTGTAAACACAACAACACAAGGGATAGATGAAGATATGGATTTAGACAAAGGTAACATTTACCCATTGTTTAACATTGAATTGTTTGATGTTACTTTTCCTAGAAACACAGTTACATTTCAATTAGAGATGACTTGCTTACAACAAAGAGATACAAACAAAAAGATTGATGTAGATAAGTTTTGGCTGCAAGATAATAAAGTAGACAACTTTAACGAAACTTTAGCAGTACTCAATAGAGTAGTAGGTAAAATGAGAAAAGATTTTGGAGATACAGAGATAACAATAGATGAGCCAAGCGTAGGAAAATTAGAAGATTTCGGAAAGAATAATTTAGATGGGTGGAGTCTCACAACTACGGTAACAATGCCGAATGTTAATATAAATTTATGTTTGTAAAAGATGGACGTAAAAAATTCTTTAGATAAATTTGGTAAATCAGTTGTAAAGCAATCACGCACACAACTAACAAAGAAGAAAAAGAACGCAAGTAAAGCGTTGTATAATTCTATTGATTACGATTTAAAAGTTAGCAAGAATAGTTTTGAATTATCTTTTAGTATGGAAGATTACGGAACATTTGTAGATAAAGGAGTTAAAGGTGTTGGAGGAACAAAGGCAGACGGTTCTAATTGGAAGAAAAAGAAAGTAGTAGGTAGTAAGTTTAAATACACAAATAAGAAGCCACCAGCAAGCGCATTTAATAACTGGACTGTTAGAAAAGGAATAGCACCAAGAGGCAAAGGAGGACAATTTACAACAAGAAAGGGGTTGCAATTTGCGATTGCAAATAGTGTTTATCATACAGGATTAGAAACAACTAACTTTTTTACACGACCCTTTGAAGTTGCCTTTAAACAATTACCAGATGAATTAGCCGAGGCTTACGGGTTAGAGGTAGATAAACTATTAAAATCAACATTGATATGATTAAAGCATTAAGCCCACACTACGTAACAACGCCCTTTGTAAGCCCATTAACTTCTGTAACGTGTACTTCTTACAAACTACAGATATACGTTTGGAGTGGAGATAAAGCAAGTGTTCCAGCAGCAGCAACTTATGAAGAGACTGTATTAAATACAAACACCTCGATAGGTGATAGTAAGTTAAACATATCAAGATTAATAAATGATTTAATAACTTTCACAGCTACAGATTCAGCAAGTACAACAGCCTTAGATGGTAACAATCAAATGTGGGTGCAACACGACGTTATTTACACAACTACAGACCCAACAGATGACGATGTAAAACAACGCATTACAACGGCTTTAATGTTTATCGGGTACAATTACGGCTTAGAGGGAGAGAACGCACAACCACCAACTAATAAAGTGTTTATGAGTGGTACAGAGTTCAATGTAAACAGGTCGGGATTTTTTAACGTGCCTGTATTATTAACAGAAGACACTGGTTCACAAACAGCAACCGTTATAAGTTACCCAGACAACGAAATTAATTCTACTTTAACATTACCAAATACAAATGATAGTGCAGAGTTAGTCCAGTACTTATGGGTAGATTGCTCTGAAACAACAACCGATACTTATATCCAAGTAGTTTATAACAGCGTTACAATCACTTTATACATCACAGCAGAATGTCGATATACTCCTATAGATATAGCCTTTCAAAATAAAGAAGGGGCTTTACAATTGTTTACGTTTTTTAAAGTAAAAAAAGACACAATTGATGTAACAAGTGAGACTTTTGAAAGTGACAGAGGGCAACCAAGCGAAGGAAAGCACCAGTTTATAAAATACAACGTACAAGCTAAAAGCAAGTTTACAGTAAACACTGGATTTGTAAGCGAGAGCGTAAACGAAACAATACAACAGTTATTATTAAGCGAGAGAGTTTGGCAATATGATGGTACTGGCTTTATAGCCTTAAACGTAAACACTAATAGCCAAGAGTTTAAGACGAGACAAAACGACAGATTAATTAACTATCAAATAGGGTTCAATCACGGTTACAATAAAATAAATAACGTTTAATAGTTTATGAGAGTTGACATCTACATAGGTACGAATCAAGTAGACTTATTTGAGGATGAAAATCTTGAGATAAATAGTTCAGTAAATGATATTGAAGATATTACAAAGAACACTACAGATTACTCTAAAACTTTTACAGTACCAGCAAGTAAAGAAAATAACAAACTCTTTAAACATTGGTACAATGCGGATGTAGATAATTCATTCGATGCACGTATAAAGGTAGATGGTAAAATTAACCTTGATGGGATGCTTTTTAGAAATGGAAAGTTTCGGCTTACCAAGGTATCTGTTAAGCATGGCGCACCAAGTTCTTACACTATCAATTTCTGGGGTAATTTATTAGATTTAAAAGATATATTAGGTAAAGATGAATTGGGCGATTTAGATTTGTCAGCCTATAACCACACAAAGAATAGCTTTAATGTTTCAAAGGGATTAACAACCTCTTTAGCGGGTGGTGATTTAATATACAGCCTATTAGCAAAGAAGCAATATTTTTATAACTCTTTAATTACAAACCAAACCATGACGGACACCATGGCTAACATAGCATGGGGGAATGGTAGCGGTTCAAATGGAGTAGCGTATGGAGATTTAAAACCTTCTTTAAAAATAATTAGAATAATTGAAGCAATAGAATCTGATTACTCTTTAACTTTTAGTAGAGATTTTTTCGGAAGGACTGAATTTACAGACTTATTTTTGTGGTTAAATAAAACAAAAGATGATAGTGTGGGAGGGGGCACTAAAAAGATTCGCTTTGATGGGGGAAATTCTCCTTATATGAATCTAGCAACAGATACAGGATATTACCTTGCTTTTATTTCATTGTCTTGTGCTGTAACTCCTCTTGTTGGATATGAATCAGTAAAATATACCATAAAGACTTATGTTAATGATTCAGTATTCTTTAGCCGTGATTTTACAGGATTTTCAACCTCTTTTTTTACAAATATGCCACCTAACTCTTATGTATACTACACCGTAACATCTGAAGAAGAGTTTAGGTATACAGTAGATTTATCAGAAATAGGAGTTGTTACAACAACACACGCTACAGCAACACAGGATGCAGTAGGTGGGGAGTTTTTAACTTCTAATAATATGCCTAAGATTAAAATTTTAGACTTCTTAAAAGGTTTATTTAAGATGTTTAAATTAGTTGTGATTCCGCAAGATGACGGTACTTTATATGTTAATAATTTAAATTCATACTATGCAGAGGGAGGTGTTTACGATATTACTAATTATGTTGATTTTGACAATTTCGATGTGTCGAGGGGAACGGTTTTAAATGAGATAAATTTTTTATTTCAAGAACCTACAACGATATTAAATAAAACTTTTGAAGAGAATACAGGGGTCGCTTATGGTGATGCTGAAATAAAATTAAAAGATGAAAACGGTCTAATTTTAGACGGTGATACTTTAGAGTTTACTTTACCTTTTGAGCAAGTACTTTATGAGAGACTAACAGATGTAAACGGTTCTGTACAGACAAATATACAATATGGCGCTATAATAGATGCAGAACTTAAACCAGTCAACCCTAAAGGTATAATTCATTACAATGTAGTGGAAGCGATAGGCACTAAACATTTAGCATTTATAGATGACTCTGGAACTAAGGTAGAGTTATCAGATTATATAAATACTCCATCAAGCACTATAGATTTTGATTCAATGAATTTTAGCACAGTCTTTAATTCTGAATTTAGCACATGGGACGGGTCGCAAATTAATAAAACACTATACAAAAACTATCACGAAAAATATATCTTATCTATTTTTAACATCAAAAAAAGGGAGTTTAATTATAAGACTAAACAGATACCTTTACGGGTTTTATTAAAATTAAAGTTAAACGATTTACTACAAATAAAAGAAAGGTTTTACCGTATCAGTAATTTTAAATCAAACTTAGTTACGGGTGAGATGGACTTTAAATTAACTAATTCTTTTGACGATGTAATTAACGCCTTTGATGCTTCTCCTACTAATTTTATTACAGATTATCCAGCACAACAATTAAGTACCTATGTAACAAATCTAGGTAATTTTAGTTATAATAAAGTAGATGCTGGGGATGGTGTGGGTTGGGTATCGGTTACAAATTCTCTTAATAATGTGCTATTTGATTTAGATGGAAATTCAAGCGGAAGAGTAAGGAATATAATTATAGATTTAATACAAGCTGTAACATTAAAAGAAGAAAGGATTTATATTAGACAAGGCGGAGGTTTAGGAATTGCAACATTTGACAGTGATTCAGTAACATTTGACGATACAGCATTAACATTTGACAACGGGTAAAATATGGCAAAGCAAACAATAGATTTAGGTTCGGTAGCGAACGACGGAACAGGCACAACTCTAAGAGCAGGTGGGGATATTATTAACGACAACTTTACAGAGGTCTACGACTCTTTAAGTGATGTTGTGCTTAATGCTGATACTGTAACTACGCCTATGCAGTTTGTTATTGACGAAGATAATTTCTCTTCCAATTTAGCGACCAAAGTACCAACACAACAATCTACAAAAGCCTACATTGCTTCTCAAATTGCTTCGGCTATTGTGGGGGGTGTATACTATCAAGGTTCATATAATGCAGGAACTAATACTCCTAATTTAGAGACACCTACAGCAGGAACAATATTCAAGGGCTTCATGTGGACTGTAACGGTCTTAGGAGATTTCTTTACAGAATCTGTTCAGGTTGGAGATGTGTTAATAGCAGAGGTTGACGACCCAAGTGTTTTAGCCGATTGGACTGTTGTTCAGTCTAACTTAGATGCTTCTTCAATAAAGGCTCTTTACGAATCTAATGCAGATACAAACGCTTTTACTGATGCAGAACAAACGAAAGTAGGTTTTGTAAGTGTTACACAAGCTGTTGATTTAGATACAATGGAGAGTGATATTGTCACTAACAACGCTAAAGTGACGAATGTATCAACTGATTTATCAGAGGGCACATCAACAACAACCACTGTCGATGTTAATTCAAGTGATGGTACAAATGCGACATTATTAGCTGCAAGTACTTCAAGAGCTGGATTACTTACAAAAGCAAAGTTCGATGAAATAGTAGCGAATAATGCTAAAGTAAGTTATACTGATGCAGCCGCAGTAGGATTAAATACAGCTAAGGTTACCTATCCAAGTGTTGACAGTACAAAAGTAGGTTACTTATCTGTTACACAAGCAGTAGATTTAGACGATGTGGAAAGCAAGGCGAATGATGCGGTACTTAATACAGATACTGTAACTACACCAATGGGCTTTGTTATTGATGAAGATAGCTTTGCTTCTGACTTAGCAACTAAAGTACCTACACAACAAAGTGTAAAAGCTTATGTAACAGCACAAGTTGCATCAGCTATTGTAGGTGGAGTTTATTATCAGGGCTCTTATAATGCGGGGACAAACTCACCAGATTTAGAAGCTCCCACAGCAGGAACTGTATTTAAAGGATTTATGTGGACTGTAACTGTATTAGGTGATTTCTTTACGGAAGCGGTGCAAGTTGGAGACGTGTTAATAGCAGAGGTTGACGACCCTGCTGCTTTAACTGATTGGACTGTTGTTCAGTCTAATTTAGATGCAGCCTCTATAAAGGCTCTTTATGAAAGCAATGCTAATACGAACGCTTTTACTGATGCAGAAAAAACAAATTTAGGGAATCAAAGCGGAACAAATACAGGGGATAACGCCACAAATACTTTATATAGTGGGTTGCAAAGCGAAGTTGATTTAAATACAGCCAAAGTTTCTTTTGATAGTACTAGCTCAACTAGATTAGCTAATACTAGCGGAACAAATACAGGCGACCAAGACTTAAGCGGTTACCTTTTAAATACTACAGATACTTTAACAGGGGATTTAACGGTTACAGGAACAACAACAGCACAAGGAACAGGAGACTCCTCTTTTGTAGGCAACGTGGGTATTGGGACAACAACTCCATCACAAGCATTAGAGGTAAACGGAAATATAAAAGCAAGCGTAATACAATTAACAACAGGAGCTACTGACACATATGTGTTAACTTCTGACGCTTCAGGTAATGCTAGTTGGGCAGCCGCAGCTGGAGGAGGAGGAGGGTGGTCAACTGTTTATAAAACAACAGATACTAACAAAGCAAGTACTACAAGTATGTCTGCCGACCCACAATTAAAATTAACAGGACTGGATACTAACAGTACTTATGCCATACAAATATTTGTTCTAGGTTATTCTGCATCTACATTACCAGACATGAAATGGAGGTTGTATACTGCGGGCACAACAGCCGATGTACATAAAATGTATGGAGATAGGACTACAGGTGGGGGGTATATCAATCAAAATGGTGTATCTTCTTTTCCACTAAGTTCAGCAAAAGAATCTTTATTCGTGGTAGGAACTCTCTACACAACTACTGGGACTTCAATGGATTTTTCTTGGGCACAAGACAATTCGTATTCAACAGCATCAACGCTAAAAGCTGGTAGTTGGATTTCCTATAAAAAATTAAATTAAAAACAATAAAAATAGTTTAAAATGAAATATACGCAAGATGAGATAGTTTATAAAATAGAGTCTGGTATTTTAAAGGAGTGGGAAGGCGTTTCTCTTTTTAAAAAGCCGACATGGAACGGAACTACAATAGTAGAAGGATGGACACAAGAAGATTCATATAAGCAAACAGAAAATGATAGAGAAAAAAAAATAGCAGAATTAGAAGCAGCAGGAGTTGACGTAGAATATAAGGATAACACATTTCATTTTACGAGAGAAATGGCTACCCAATTATTGGGGGCAACACAGTTATGTGAAAAGTTAGGTGCTAAAAATGTGGAGTGGAAAAATAGCGAAGGCAAGTTTATTAAAATACCTTTATCAAAATCTTATACTATTTGCGGGTCTGCTTTACAAAAGTTTATAGCAATACATAAAGAAAATTAAATGCTAGGAAATACAATATCAATATTGCAAAGTAACAAGTTTTATGGTGCTGGTGAGTTCACAGAATTAGCAAAAGGAAAGAATGAACTTGTAAGCGATTGGAGAGGGTTTAAAGACAAAACAACTAGAGTATGGCGTAACGTAAAGAAATAACAAATGAGTATAACGAAAGAGATTATAATAAAAGCAGATGCTGATGATGCAATTAGCGAAACTGAAAAACTAACAAACGCAATAGACAAACTATCTGGCGAGGTTAGCAAGATGGGTAAAGAAACTGAAAAGTCTTTTGATAAAGCAGAGAAAGGTTCTAGTAAACTATCTAAAGGTTTTAAAGGTATAGCTACAGCGTTTAAAGCAATAGGTATAGGTTTAGTTGTATCGTTATTTGCTAAACTTGCAGAGATTTTAAGTAGGAATCAAAAAGTTATGGATTTATTATCCAACGTTATGAAAACTTTAGAAATTGCTTTTAAAGATTTGTACGGGTTTGTTACTCAAAACTTTATGCCAGCCTTTAAGCAGTTAAAAACTTTTTTTGATAACCTTACCTTTGAAAAAATAAAACAAGCTATACAGGAGGGTATGATAGAGAGCTTCAACTCTCTTTTAGAAGTAGTTGGATTTGTGGGAACAGCCTTTAAAGAATTATTCGCTGGTAATTTTAACGCAGCATTAGATGCCGTTGGAGAAGCTGGGAAAGAGTTAGTTGATGTGTTCACAGGTGTCGATGGTACGGTAGATAAAGTTAGCGAAACACTTACAAAGGGAGCGAGTTCATTAGCAGATTACGCGAAAGAATCATACAATGCAGCGTCGGGTATTACAGAAGTAGCCAAACAGGCTTTAATAGCGGAGGCGATTAATCAAGGGTTGATTGAGAAGTACGATAGACAAGCAGAACAACAAAGACAAATACGAGACGATGAAAGTAGGTCTATAGAAGACAGGATTGCAGCCAATATAAAACTTGGTGAAATTTTAGAAGAGCAGGAAAAAACAATGCTTGAAAATGCTGAGTTATCAATTACAGCAGCTGCTAATGAATTGGCTTTAAATGATAACATAGAGAATCAAATTGCTTTAATTGAAGCCAAGAACGAAAGGATGGCGATACAAGCGCAAGTCGAAGGTTTTAGAAGTGAGCAATTAATAAATACAAACTCGTTATTAAAAGAGCAAATAGAACTAGAGAAAAAAGGAGCAGATGATTCAATTGTAAACGAAGAAAAAAAGAAAGTAATAGCAGATAAAGCAATTGAAGATAAAAAGAAAAATGCTGCGGATGAAATAGCACTACAAGAACAAATAACAAACTCTAAAATAAAAGCTTTAGATTTATTCCAAAGTTTAGTGGGTGAAGAGTCCGCTTTAGGAGTAGCTGCTTTATTAGGTAAACAAGCATTAGCCACTCAAGAGTTATTAATAGATATTGCAGCAGTAAAAAGTAAAGCAACAAAAACATTAGCCGAAACATCTTTGGATGGTGCTAAAGCGAGTTCATCAGTAGCAACTGGATTTGCAAATACACTTGCTTTGGGATTTCCAGCAGCAATTCCTGCTTTAGTTGGTTATGCAGGTGCAGCCGTTGGAATAGTTAGCAGTGTGCTTGGAGCGGTTAAAGGGAGTAAAAACGTAGCAGCTAAATACGGAGCAAGCGGCGGTAGTTCTAGCGGTGGTGGTGGTAATTTAGCACCTCCTGTAGCAGCAGCACCATCTTTCAATCTAGTTCAAGGAACAGGAACTAATCAAATATCAGACAGTTTATCAAGACAAGATAATCCTATCAAAGCCTTTGTAGTTAGTTCAGATGTTTCTAACGCTCAAAGCCTTGACAGGAATATTGTAGAGAATAGCAGTCTTTAATTGTAATTAACTTATAGAAGTAAACCTTACATCAGTCTTTTTAACTTCATTAAGTCATCCATTGTTTGCACTTTTACAAGGTCGCAAGCATCCATCAAAATAGGTTGAAGTCCATTTAGAGCATTATGTTCGCAGTTTAAAATATCTAACGTGTTGATTTGTTCACCTATTAAAAACTGTCCGTAAAAATCAATATTTGGCTGCTTAATATTGAAAGTTACTATTACACAATTTCCATTTTTCTGGTACTGTACACCGATGTCATCGTATGATTTTGCAGGTGTTTTTTTAATACCAAAACTTTCAATATTAGTATTTACCTTTTCATCATTCATGGTTAAATAAAAACCTTCAGATATAGTTTCGTCTATATTAAAAAGTTTAGTAATAATTGTGTCATTTTTTTCTACGTCAATTTTTATAATATGGTTCATAATTATATTTATTTTTATTTTAGTTATTTAATTAGTTACAAAACAGCAAACCGTTGCTTCTTTTCAGCATCAGTATAAGCCCTAGCCTTAACTCTCTTCTCTCCTTTTAGTAATTGGTGGTAAGTATACCCGTTAAAAAACGCCATCCATTTAGGCACGAATAAGCCGTCTCTCTCAATTACATATCCTGATAATTCTCTTTGGAAAATGTAATAATCTCTTCCTGTTTGTGTTCCTTCTTTTTTTACTGTATTCATGTTTATATATTTAATTGTTAATTTTTTATATAATCTTCTTTTAATTATATTAGTTCTTCTGAAGAACTTTGTGCTAATCTATCCATAATTTAAATTTATCTGTGTTGTTTATGTATTCAAATACTTGGTCTTTTGTAGATTTTGTTATAGTTCCTTTTCTTTTTTCTATATCAATAAAGGCTTCTTTAAACTCTGTGTTAATACTTTTTGTACTTCTTATATCTTCCAATATATCTACAAGTTTTTTTAATTCTAAACTTACTATTCCACCATTGAAAAGTATTTTTTCGATTCTGTTTTTAATGTGAGTTGTCATAATTTCTATTTAATTGTTAATAATATACAAACCTACATGTAAAATTCCTTTTTTTGTAACAAAACCTATACTTTTTAGTTATAGTAGTGTACTAAACAATAGTTATAATCTATGAAGGTTTACGAGGCTGTATTTAATGAGGCGAAGAATAAAGGTGTTTGGGGTATCTCTTTAGTTGAAGACCCTGCAATGGAAGAGACATTTTTAGCGCTCTCTAAAGCAGATTCTAAGATAGAGTTAAAGACTTTAGATGAAGAGCAAAGAATCATAGTAGGTCTAGTATTAGAGCCAGATAAAAAAGTTTACAGAAATCAAGGCGGAGAAGAATTTGAAATGTTTTTTTCTAAAGAAACTGTTAAAGATTTGATGTATAACTTCGCTAAACAAGGCTACCAAACAAACTCAAGCATAGAGCATAGCGGTCAAAGAATAGAAGGCGTTTCTTTCACAGAAATGTGGCTAGTAAGAGACGAGAAAATGGACACTGCTATTTCTTTAGGTCTAAACCCAAAAGAAGGGTCGTGGATGGCTGTATCTAAAATAGACAGTGATGATGTTTGGAATGATTACGTTAAGACAGGAAAAGTAAAAGGCTATTCAATCGACGCTTTTGTCGAATTACAGGAAGTTAAATTAAATAAAGATAAACAAATGGAGAAAACAATTTTAGAAGAAATTAAAGACATTTCTAAGGCTATCATGTTGACTTTGAATCCTGCAAAGGAGGAGGTTAAACTAGGTAGTGTAAATTCAGTCGATGGAACGGCTCTTATGTACGATGGCGAAACGCCAGAAGTAGGTGGGGCGGTCTATCTTATGGATGCAGATGGCGAGACAAAGATACCTCTGCCAGTTGGGGAATATGCTTTAGAAGGCGGTGGCAATCTATCAGTAGTTGAAGAAGGTATTATTGCTTCAATTGGAGTAGCAGAAGAAGAGGAAGCACCAGCAGAATTAGCAGAACCAGTAGCAGCACCAGCAGCAGCGACAGCAGCAGACGTAGCAGCGGAAATCAAAAGTGTACTAATTAAATACACAGAAGATGCTAAAACTGAAAGACTAGAATTTGAAAAAGCAATCAAGTTAGAGCTTGAAACTTTCAAAGGTCAGTTAGTAGAATTTTCTAACAAGCCAGCAGCTAGTAAAACAGTAAGCGCACCGACTTTAAGACAAGGTACAAAACAGAATTACATTGAATTTTTAAACAACAAATTATAAATGGCAACAACAACAGTAAATTCGATTTTTGGAACTCCAAGAACGAGAGTGGCTCAAAATTTATCAGCCGTAAGTTTAACACTTACAGACTCTGATAGTGGAATAGAGCAAAACATGGCAACAGATGCAAAGGTATATACTTTACCTTTAATTACATCCTCTACATTAGGATTAACTCTTATATTTAGAAATACAGGAGCAGACGGAAACAACTTAATTACAATCTCTCCTAATGCCTTAGACGGTATTAACGGAACTATTGCTAACGCAGCAGCAGATTCAGTAGCAAGTGGAGTAGTAAATAAGAATTTAGTAAATACTAAATCAACTTCAAACAAAGGGGATTTTGTTATCCTTACGGCAGTATCATTAACAGAATGGTACATTACAGGAGGAGTAGGAATTTGGGCATCAGAAGCATAATTAAAAAAAACAAAATAAAATGGCAACAACAACAAATATAACAACAAACTTCGTGGGTGAAGTGGCTGGTGAGTATATCGCTAAAATGATACAAGAGGCGAACACTATCAGTGAAAATTTAATTACGGTGCGACCTAACGTGGTATCACCAGAATTTGTAAGAAAAATACAAACAGCAGACGGGTTTGTAGATTACGCTTGTGGATGGAATCCATCAGGCTCAACAACTTTAACAGAAAGAGAATTAGCCCCTAAGAAAATCAAATGGGATTCTGAATTTTGTAAGGAAGATTTTAGAAATTTATGGACTGCTCAAGAAATGGGCTTTTCTGCACACAATGACAACTTACCAGCGACAGAACTTGCTGCAATTTTAGCCGATTACGGGCAAAGAGTAGCACGTAAGATAGACGTTGATATTTGGGAAGGTGACAACTCGGACGGAACTCTTGCAGGTATAATTCCAGCATTAGTAGCAGATGCGGACGTGATTGATGTAGCAGCACCTCAAGCAATTACATCAACTAATGTAGAGGCGCAAGTAGGAAATTTCTTTGATGCAATTCCAGATGCAGTTTTAGAATCTGACGGTATTGTTTACGGTGTATCTACAAATGTAATAAGAGCATTACGTAGAGCATACGGAAGCCAAGCAAGGTCAAACGGTACTTTCTTAAACCCATCAGAATTCGAATTTGAAGGATATATTTTAACGGAAGTTAAAGGATTGAACGCGAATACAATGGTAGCTTATAACAAGAACCAAGTATTTTTTGGAACTGGTCTTTTATCAGACATCAACGAAGTGAAGATTAAAGATATGGATGAAGTAGATTTATCTGGACAAGTTAGAATGAAATTAGTTATGACAGGTGGCGTTCAATACGCTTACGGTGCTGAGATAGTTTTATACAGAGGATAGAAAATAATATCACTAAGGGGTGAAACTCCCCTTTTTTTAAACAAGATAAACAATGGCGTGTGATATAACGAGTGGGCGAGTAAAACAATGTTCAGACACTTTAGGAGGTGTTTCTAAACTATATTTATTCAATTACGTTGCAAATCCCTTTACAGTTTCGGCTGGGGAAGCAACAGCAATGAATGTATTAGTAACAGCGGCTTACGAATATGACTTAGAAGGTGATGGGCATATTTTAGACGAGCAACAAGTACCGAACAGAGATGCAGGTACAAGAGTGAATACGCAAACGATTACAGCAATACTACAAAAGATAGATGCTGCAACGAGTGCGGAAATGAATTTAACAGCAGCGAACACACCGCAAGCAGTTGTAAAAGATAGAAACGGAAACTATTTTGCAGTAGGAATTACTGACGGGGTTAAGTTTTCGATAGCGGTAAATACAGGAAGTGCGCATGAAGATAACAACGGGTACACTTTAACAGGTACTTCTAAAGAGGCTTTATTAGCACCTATATTAGATAGTTCAACAGTAACTGAATTTTTAGCAGTAGTAGCATAATCTAAGCATTAATATTTAAACTCCCTTTTCATTAATTTGTTAAGGGATTTTTTATTTAAAGTAACAAATCTAGCAATTTTTAGTTATAATAGTATGAAGGTAATATCACCAACAGATACAACGCATATAATTAAGATGATTCCTAGATTTTACACAATAGGAACTGACTTAACTTTGAATATAAAAGACGAGGCTGGAAGGATAGACGAAAGCGCAACTATAACAAACTTTACTATTGTAAACAAATACTTAAATCTAACGTTTACAGATGCTAATTTTTCTACATTAGACTTTTACGAAAATGGAAAGTATCAACTTAAAATTACTGATGTGGATTCTGGTGATATTCTTTATAGAGGCAAAATGATTGCTACAACACAAGCAACGCAAGCATATAAATTAACAAACGGATTGTACACGATATGAACGATATAGCATTATTAAAATTTCAGAATTACGTTCGCCCTTTACTTCAAGAAAATAAAGCGAAAGATTGGGTATTAAACGGTAAAGATAATTCATTCTATCAGACCATTATAGACAGGGTGAATGGTTCACCAACTAATTACGCAATTATCAGTTCTTATATAGATTTAATCTATGGTAAAGGATTAAGAGCTAAAAATGCTAAGTCTAATTTAGAAGGATGGATAAAATTCAAATCTATCATAACTAAGCAAGATATACGCAGAATTATAGCAGACCGCGAGTATTTTGGTGAGGCTTCGATGGAAGTTATACAAACTAAAGGTAAAGAATTAAGTTCTATCAATCATATACCTAAAAATTTACTAGTGCCTCAAATTGAAAATGAAGAAGGAGAAATTGAGAACTATTGGTTTAGTAGAGATTGGGGAGATACAACTAGAAACAAACCTACTCCGATACCAGTATTTGAAGGTAAAGCAGAGAAAGAAATATTTGTAATAGCACCATACAAAGCGGGGAAAAGTTATTTTTCCGACCCAGATTGGCTTTCAGTAATGACTTATTGCGAAATGGAAGAGGAAATTGCAAACCTAAATATTAACTCTATTAAAAAAGGGTTGAGTGCAGGTTATATTATAAATATTCCTGACGGAAATTCGTACACACCAGAAGAAAAAGAAGAGTTTAAAAGACAAGTTAAATTAAAGTTAGCAGGGTCAACTAATGCAAGTGACTTTATGATTTCGTTTAACGGAGTAGAGCAAGAGATAACAATCACACCCTTTCCTGTTAATGAGAATATACATAAGCAATGGGAATTTTTGACTAATGAAAGCCGTCAACAAATTATTACAGGTCATAAAGTAACAAGTCCTATGTTGTTCGGTATAAAAGACAGTACTGGATTCGGAAATAATGCAGACGAATTAGATACAGCCGAGGCTCAACTAATGAAAAGGGTCGTAGCACCTAAGCAGCAATATATCATTGATGCTTTAGAGTCTATTTTAGTTCAATATGATATTAATTTAGATTTAGAGTTTATTCCTTTAACAGAAATTAAAGAAGAGCCTAAAGCGGTAGAGTTAAGTAGTGATTGCGAGCATACTCATGGTGTAAACGATTTAATAAACTTAGGAGAAGATATAGATTTAAACGAATACGATTTAATAGACGAAGTAGAGGTTGATTATGAAAATGAATTAGAATTAAAGGCTACAATATCTGGAAACCCAAAAAAAGGGAGTATTCAAGATAGCAAAAATATATTAATACGTTATAAATACGCTGGAAACCCATCACCAGAAAGACAATTTTGTAAAGATATACTATCAGCTAATAAGGTTTATAGAAAAGAAGATATAGTTGCACAAGAAAGTAATCCTATTAATAGAGGTTGGGGTGCAAACGGTTCTAATACATACTCAATATGGCTCTACAAAGGCGGTGGGGCGTGCAAACATAAATGGAACAGAGTAATATATCTAAGAAAAGGAACTAAAATGACTTTAACCGATATAATAAGCACTGGCGAAGCAAGAAGAAGAGGTTATAAAGTACCTACAAACGACAGCAAGGTAAGCATAACACCTAATAGAATGCCGAAAAAAGGATTTTTAAAATAGATTATGGCAATTAAATTATTTATAACACCTCAAGAAATAGCAAACACCACCATTTTAGGCGGTAATATAGACCTAGACAAGTACACATTTGTAATAAATAGTGTAATGATTACGGTATTAGAGCCGCTTTTAGGTAGTTTGTTATACGATAAGATACTAACAGACTGGACTGCCGACACTTTAGCAGGTGATTACTTAACAATATTTACTGAATTTATCAAACCTATCACTAAAAATGAATCCGCTGCGGAATACATAGAGATGTCAAGTTATACATTAGCAAATGGAGGACTTTTTAAGCACTCTCCAGACAATGCAGAAGTAGTAGACAAGGACGAGGCGCAATTTTTAAGCGGAAAGTATCACAATATATCACAAATGTATATCCAAAGATTCAATAAATGGATATGTAAGAACGTTATATCAGAATATAAAATATCACAAGACGAGGTAAACGCATCAAAAAGTTTAACAGTACGCTCTGGGTGGTTCTTTGGAAGAACAAAAACCGATTATGATAATCAGTATTTTTGCGATAACGACCTTTCCTGTTAATGATTTGCGGTATTACATCGGGCAGGTCTAAACAATGTAGTGATAGTGTTGCAGGGTTCAATATTGTTTACTTGTTTCCTTTCGTTAGTTACGATAGGAGTCAAATTATTTTAAATACTAACATTGTAACTACATTCCCAGATACTGAAATTTTTAAATTTGAAGTATTGAACGCTAATTTGTCAGAAGAAATGAGCGAAGATGATGGAGGTATATTTTACAGTCAGAATTTGAGTTTTGATTTGGCGAGAACTAGCGTAGAAGATAATTTAGAATTGACTAAGTTGATGGATAAAGACTACATGGCTATCGTTTCAGATAGGAACGGTATCTTTAGATTATTAGGAACTTACAACGGATTGAGCGCAGAGGTTACAAAGGTCACAGGAGGCGGTATGGAGGACTTTAACGGGTATAAGGTAACGATGGAAGGAAAGGAATCTTTAAGCTCTTTATTCGTGTCTAATTTAGAAGATGCTGGATTTGTAGAGGATGGTTTTCTTTTGCTGGAAAACGGAGAGTTTATTTTAACAGAAAGTAACGAGAAAATAATATTGGAATGAGTAAAAGATTAAGCGCATTAACGAAAATAACATCTATATTAGACGGGGCTTTAATATACATAGTTGATTTAACACGAACGGCAGGAGACCAATCAGTAGGTATTACTAAGCAAAACCTAGCGAACGACTTAGGACAAGCAACAGGTGAACCAGTTTCTTATAGTGCTATATGGTCTACTGGTTTAACCTTCCTAGTCTCTGCGGAAACTTACTACATAAATAATAATATACACACAGCAACGGCTGCAAATGTTACTTTAGATGCTGCTCATGCAAGTTTAGATAGATTAGATTATTTAGGCGCATTCGCAGACGGTACAGTAGGTAAGGTTACAGGAACACCCGCAACGACATCTTTAGTTACCGAGCCAGAATATGACCCTTCTGATTTTTTCCCTATAAAATTAGTCTTAATTAATACAGGAGATACCACCCCAACAGACCCAGATACAGGAGAAACAGCAGACACTACGTTAATATTTGACGAAGATACGGGAAGCCCTACTGAATGGGATTTGACTTTAAACAGTGGTGATTTAGCAGTAACAACAGTTGACCCTTATAGCGGCACTAAATCAATAGAAGCTACTAATTCAAATCTTAATGATTTAATGACCTTTACTTGGACTTCATTAAAAAGTACAGATGATATAACTGCATTAAGCTGGTGGACTAAATTAAAAGCAGATATGTCTGCAAATAGCATTAGATTAAGTTTTCATAATGGCAATGAATTGGTAGGAAAGGTTACTTATTTTAATGACGGCAGAAATGGCTTTGATAGTTCTAATTTATCGTATCAAAAAATAACGATAAATAGAGATGATTTTATAGGGTTGCCTAGTGCGCAATACGATAGTATTAAAATAAGTTATTTTACACAAACTTTTGCAGGTTATTTCTTTGATAAATTTGAACTACACGAAGGCTCTACTGCTTTACCACCAACTAGCGGAGGAAACTTTGGAGATGTGTTTGGAGCAAATGTTTCAATAGATGACAGTATAGCAGTATTTAGTGGAACTACTGGAAAGATTATAAAAGATAGCGGAATAAAGATAACAGACTTAACCGAAACTTTAGCTTTTAGCGATGAAACAACAAGTCTAACAACAGGAACAAGTAAACTAACTTTTGCTATGCCTAATTACGCAACTACTTTAACGGGTGTAAGCGTAAATGTAAAGACTGCACCAACTGGAAGCACACTAATATTTGATTTAAACGAGGGTGGTACTTCTGTATTAAGCACAAAGGTGTCTATTGACATCGGAGAAGTAAACAGCGAAACATCAGCCACTCCTCCTGTTATATCAGACAGCGCAATAGCAGCGAATGCTGTAATGTCGATTGATATAGACCAAGTAGGCAGTACCATTGCGGGAGTAGGCGGTAAATTTAGATTATATTATAAAAAAGCATGATAAACCCGTACAGATTTTTAAGCGAAGGAAATTTTACATTTTCAACAACTTCTGTTATTTCAAATTGGTCTCCTACTACAGTTGTAAATGGAGGCAGCACTTTAACTTGGGATATTACAGGAGACATAACACCAACCTCTCAAAATGTAAACGACCCCACTTTTGATTTAACTGCAAATACAGGAACTGTAAACATGAATGTTTATGATATTAGTTTAGTTACTTTTTTAGACTTTAGAAATTTAGATTTTACATTATTAAATTCTTCTAATTTGGTTTCTTTGCAATCATTAAATGTTATTAACAGCTTTTTAACAGATTTAGATTTAACTAATAATACTTTGTTACAGCAATTATTTCTTACTAACAACTCTTTAACTACTTTAAGTTTAACCACTCAAACCTTTTTAATTATTTTAGATTGCGAGGATAACAATTTAGCAACTTTAGATATTAGTTCAACAAATATTAAAATTTTAAGATGTGAAGGAAATAGTTTTTCTTCTACCGTAACAAACAAAATATTAACAGATTTAGTTGCTATTGGTCAAAATAACGGTACTTTAAGCTACAGAAACAATGAAACAGGACAAGGAGTCACAGACAGAGCAACTTTAATAAGTAGAGGTTGGACGATAACAAATTACGCAACATAATCTGAAAAATAATGACAGCAAAAGAAAACGAAGAGTTTATCATACTCAAGCAAGATGTAAAGTATATAAAATCTGAGGTTACAGAAATTAAAAAAAACAGCAAGCAACTAAACGAAAGCATGCTGCTTTTAACTTCTAAAATGTTTACAGACGATTTAACAGGCGAAAAAGGGTTTTTTGAGATAACCAAAAGACATGGGATTCGCTTGACTAAATTAGAGAATTTTAAAGCGGTTGGTTACGGTGTTATTATGGCAGTAGGAATATTAGCAGGATGGTGGTTAAAATTTAAAAAACAAGGCTCATGAAATATTTTGAAGAAGAGGAGTTTTTAATGGATGGCGTTATAGTTTTCGATAAAATGGATACTAACTTATTAAAGGATTTAGACGTACTTAGAGGACTTGTAAACGAGCCTTTACGCTTAACTAGTAGTTATAGAGATGAGGAGAAAAATAATGCAGTAGGAGGGTCACAAAGAAGCCAACACTTAAAAGGTAAAGCGGTAGATATTTCTTGCAACAACGGAACGTTAAGAGCAAATATTGTAAAGCACGCTTTATCTATAGGTTTAACTTGCGGAGTTGCAAAGACTTTCGTACACGTAGACAATAGAAGTAATCAAGTTGTATTTTCATATTAATGGGATTTTTAAGTAAACTATTTAGCGTAGGAGCAGGAAAAACAATCATATCAATTGGAGACGTTGCAGACAAATTATTCACTTCCAAAGATGAGAAGCTGACCCATGAGGAGGTTAGAATGAGAATACTAAACACGCCTTCACTTGCTCAAATTGAAGTAAACAAAGGAGAAGCTGCTCACAGGTCACCTTTTGTTGCTGGATGGAGACCTTTTATAGGATGGGTTTGCGGTCTCGCTTTATTATACAACTTCATTATAAGAGACATTCTTGCTTGGTCTATCAGATTGGTAGATAAAACAATAGAAGCACCACCAGAGTTGGCTATGGAGCATTTGATGACAGTCTTGCTTGGTATGTTAGGTCTTGGAGGTATGCGTACTTACGAAAAGTTGAAAAATAAATCATTTTAAAAAAATACATTCAATTAATTACAAGCACTTTCCTTTACAGTTAGTGCTTTTTTTACCTTTACAATATAATATTTAAAAATAAACGTTAATATATTAAGTTGTTTAAATAATATTGTATATCTTTGGTGTATAATTAAAACTAATATTATGAATACGGAATTAACAAGAGTTTGGAACAGTTTAGATAGAGATGATAAATTAGAAATCATTGAAAACGGAATAGATATGTGTAGCGTATCGGAGGGTTTTTTAATGTTAAGATTATTTAAAAAAGGTAATGAAATTTCTTCTTTTATTTCTAACACATTAGAAAATCATCTTTGTGTTGAGGTTGTATCTAAATCTACATTAAGCGAGTTGTTTAGCGATGAACACGATTTTGAAGAAGAGGACGCAGAAGTTATTTTAAAATGGATGGAATCACAAAAATAAAAACTAATATTATGGTAAAAAAAACAATTGACTTCCCAGATGATTTATTATTAAAAATCACAAAAATTGCAAAACTTGAAGATAGAAGTTTTAGCGGACAAGTAAGGGTATTATTAGCAGAATCAACAAAGAAAGTAAAATGAAAAAAGTAACGCAAAAATTACTAGACAAGGTATTGAAAGAGGCTGACGAGCATATAACTGATTTAGATGTTTATATTGAATATAACACGGAAACATTTTATTTTTTCTTTGAAATAAATGCTACATTTGAGGAAACTGCTTATATTGCTTTAGATTTAGACGATAACAAGGTTGAGTTATCAGAGGAGCAAATCAACTTTGTATTTAAACACGTAAAAGACTTACAAGACACCGAAATAGAGAAACAAAGAGAATTAGAAAATCAATTTTAAAAACATAAAAAAATGACTAAAACAATTTTACCCACAGGAGTAGTAGTAAAGCATAGACAAGAAGGTAGTATAAAGGTGTATAGCCAAATACTAAAAGATGAACCTATCTACAACGAAGTAACATTAGAAACTGCTCTTAGAAATGAGTTAAAAGACAACCTTATAAAGTTACACCAATGAAAAATATAAAATTCAATAACAATGAATTAACTATGATACAGAGAGCATTAATAAACTTTATCTTAATGGACGATATAACATTAGAAGAAGCGAAAGAATTAAAAGAATTGTACCTTAAAATTAAATAAAAATGAATTTACAAGATTTAAAAAAAGAGATGCCTTTCAAATGGCGAGTTCAAAGTACTAGCCAATACGGTTCTAATTGCGTTGCTTACATAGATGCAAGAGATGTACAAGATATATTAGATGATGTTGTAGGTGGTGCTAATTGGCAAGTAAAATATGAAGAGCATAAAGGAAATCTATTTGCAAGTATAGGTATATTACTTGAGTCTGGATGGGTTTGGAAATCTGACTGCGGAACTGAAAGCCAAGTTGAGAAGCAGAAAGGAGAAGCCTCAGATGCTTTTAAACGTGCCGCTGTAATGTGGGGAGTTGGCAGATTTTTATATTCCTTAGAAATCATTAAAATAAAAGAAGTTATAAAGGCAGGTAACAAATATCATCCTGCGCATAACGGTCAAAGAATTTGGAATATAAACGAACACTGTAATAAGATTCATAACTCAAAGAAAGTTAAACGCAAAGAAGCATTAACTATTGATAAGTTTGAGAAAGCGAAACTATTTACCTCTGAACAAATACAACAAGTGTTAGACACGTTTAGAATGTCAAGCGAACAAAGAAAAGATTTAACTACATTAATATGAGCCAGAAAGTAAGCATAGTATTAGAATTAGAAGATAGACGGCAGAGCCATTTTTACGAACAATGGATAAGGGGAGAATTTAATGTTATAAGTTATGCAAACCTACCAGACACATCTAAATTATACGAAGAGAATAGCACCTTTAAGAAGTTAGTTGCTAATGTTAAAAAAGCGCAATGGGAAAGAGATACATTTATAAATAAAAATAATGAAGTTTGACCTATCTAACAGTTTAGAACTTAGGAAGTACGAAACAAGGTCTGATGAATTAAAAAAAGCTGGTAGCAAAGTAGATTTTACAAAAATAGGAGAAAATAGAACTGTAAAAATTAACAAATACTTACACGTTTGTATCAATCTTTACGCTATTGAATTTGGTTATACAAGCAGCGAAGCTAAAACAGATTTAAAAAGATACTGCCCTTTTATGATTTATGAAAAGAACGGGAAAAAGTATCTAGTTGAGACTTCTAAGCAAACCAATGAAGAATGTAGTAAGTTTGTGGAGTGGATAAGAAACTATGCAAGTAATCAAGGTTTGTACATACCAGATGCAGACGAATACAAGAGCAACAGGTTTGAAATAGATAAAGAAATAGATAAATATAAAACACACTTATGAAAACAAAAAAAACAAAAACCATGAAAACAAGAATAGAGAAAATTACATTGTATAGTTATAAGGCTTGGTGGAAAAACCCTCAAAACCAAAAAAAGAAATTAACATCTTACTCTTGTAAATTTGAAACCGTAGAAGCTGCTAAAAAATGGTATCTTAATTTCGGAAAAGCTTTAGAAAAAAAATTTAAAAGGGAACTTATTTTTTCAGAAACTATAATAACAAAAGAAATAGAATTAACTTAAAAAAAATAATGAAGAAATTAAAAGGAGTCGACGGAAAATTAGATACGGCTTGGAGCAAACTCGTAAAGTTAAGAGCAGGGATGAAATGCGAAATAGAGAATTGTAAACACAAACCAACATTAAACAGTCATCATATATTTATCAGAAAAAACCGAAGCACTAGGTGGGATGTTGAAAACGGATTATGTCTATGTATAGGGCATCATACAATGAGCAGTAAATTTTCCGCGCATGGAAACCCTATAGCATTTACATATTGGCTTGAAGAATACAAAGGTAGTGATTTTATAGATAGCCTTTCTTTTAAAGCACACAGTACTATGAAGTGGAGCAAGCAAGAAAAAGAAGATTTGCTAAGGGATTTAGAAGATGAAATAAAAACGTATAAGTAACACATAGTTTAAAAAATATCGTATATTTATAGTATGGAAAAATATAAAGATATAAAAGGTTACGAAGGCGTTTATCAAGTAAGCGACTCAGGAAACGTTAAGAGTTTAAAATTCGGTAAAGAAAAAATACTTAAAAGTTGTATTGATACTGGAGGCTATTATTATGTAGGACTGTCTGAAAATAATACAAGAAAGTTTTTTAGAGTTCATAGATTAGTAGGGAGCGCGTTTATTATTAATGATAATAATTATCCTGAAATAAATCACATAGACAAAAATAAAAGCAATAATACATGCTCTAATTTAGAATGGTGTACAAGGCAACAAAATGCAGATCACGGATACTCTAAAAAAGTTTTTCAATTCGATATGGATGGTAATTTTATAAAAGAATGGAAGTCTACTTCTGAGGTTGGAAGGAGCGGTTTTGTTCAACAACATATTTCTGCTTGTTGTTTAGGTAAACTAAAACACCATAAAAAATATAAATGGAGTTTTGAAAAGGATATATTACTAACAGAATTAAACAAAGAAATAAAATCTTATGACTAAATATGAATTAATAATAAACACAGTACAAAATATATCTGAAATTCAAGATATAACATTACCAAATAGAATGAGATTTGTAGCAGACTGTAGACACGTTTGTTACGGATTATCAAAAAAGTATTACCGTAAAAAATACAACGGATACGTAATGTCTAAAATGATGAAAAGAACACACGCATCAGGAATCAACTCTATAAATTCTTTTGAAAATAACATTAATAAATCTTGGTTTGAAGGGAACGACGTGTACAATAAATCTGTTCTAATCTTAGATGAAATTTTAGGCGTTAAGAACGAAGAAATTAAAAGAGAGATTCAAAGACTAGACGATAAGCGAGAGTTTCTTATCTCTCAAATTGAAGTAAATAATTAAATTATAATTAAATATATAAATATGGATAAAATTTATCATCATTACACGCTATGGGAAGATTGGAAGGCTGGATTCTATAACAATATGTCTGGAGATGCAAAAAAAGAAAAAATACAGTCTGTTTTAAATATGTTTCAAAGCAAAGAGCTTACAAACGAATACATGAATAAGGTTATAGAAACATGGAAGTATTCGTGCGAGCAGAATTTCACAAACGAATCTATAAATAAAGTAGCCTACTTAGGGCAAGCAGCTTGCTGTATTTACGGAAGTGTACCTTCTACGATAACAATGGAGGCTTGGAGTTTGTTAGACAACAAAACTAAAGAACGCTCAAACAATATTGCCTTAAATATTATAAAAAAATGGAAACTAGCAAATAAAAATATACAATTATGCCTAAAAATTATTTAAATCAAAACGTTTTAGAAGCTACATACGAAAGAACAAATTATGTGTTTGATAATTTTAAAAGAATATATCTTTCTTTTAGCGCAGGAAAAGACTCAACTATAATGCTTCATACCACTATGAAAATAGCTAAGCAAAGAGGAGTTAAAATAGGGGTTATGATAGTTGATTTAGAAGGTCAGTATAAGTTAACTATTGACCATATTATTAAAATAACAGAAGAGTATAAAGATTATATTGATTTATATTGGATATGCTTACCTATTCATTTAAGAAATGCTGTTTCTGTTTACGAACCTTTTTGGAAATGTTGGGATAAAGACAAGAAAGAGGATTGGATTAGAGAACTCCCTAGTAATTGTATTAGTGATATTAATCATTTTCCTTTTTTTAAGGACGGTATGGAGTTTGAAGAGTTTGTTCCAGAGTTTGGAGAGTGGTACTCTCAAGGAGAGTTAACAGCTTGTTTGGTAGGAATTAGAACAGATGAAAGTTTAAATAGATACAGAACAATAGCTTCTGATTCTAAGGTTAAGTTTAACGATAAATGTTACACTACAAAAGTGACGGATAATGTTTTTAATGTTTACCCTATTTACGATTGGAGAACAGAAGACGTTTGGGTTTATCACGCTAGATATCCAGAGCATAGATACAACTACCTTTACGAAATGATGCATAAAGCAGGGTTAAGCATATCACAACAAAGGATATGTCAACCTTACGGAGATGACCAAAGAAGGGGTTTGTGGTTATTTCACTTAATAGAGCCAGAAACGTGGGCAAAAGTTGTTGCAAGAGTAAACGGGGCTAATTCTGGAGCGTTGTATGTAAACGAGAGCGGTTCAATAACTGGATATAATAAAATAACTAAACCAAAAAACCATACATGGAAAAGTTTTAGTGAATTATTTTTAAGTAGTGTTCCTGATGTAACAAAACAACACTATCTAAATAAAATATTCACTTTTGAAAAATGGTGGGAAGAAAGAGGTTATCCACATGGAATCCCAGACGAAGCCCCGTACGTTTTAGAGGGTAAAAAAATCGTACCTTCATGGAGAAGGATTGCTAAATCATTATTAAGGAATGATTTCTGGTGTAAAGGACTAGGGTTTACTCAGCACAAAACAGCTGCTTATAAAAAATATTTAGACTTAAAAAAGAAACAAAGAAATAACGATAAAATATATAAAAACGTATAATTATGAAAAAAATAATAGAAGGATTGTTAGAATTAAATTTACACGAAAGGGTGGAGGCTATAAATAAAATAAAAATACAACTCCATGAAATAAGTCCATTTAACACAGAGCCTACAGATTGTGTTTTATGGGTAAAAAATGATATTGTTAAAGCTAATGACTACAATCCTAATTCAGTTGCGCCTCCAGAAATGGAGTTATTAAGACTCTCTATTTCAAACGATGGATACACTCAGCCAATTGTGAGTATGAAAAACGAGGATGGAACAATTGAGGTTATAGATGGTTTTCATAGGCACAGAGTCGGTAAGGAGTGTGAAGAAATACAATCTAGAGTACATGGTTACCTTCCTGTTGTTCAAATAAAAGAATCTCAAAAAGGATTAAACGACAGGGTAGCTTCCACGATTAGACACAATAGAGCAAGGGGTAAGCATAGGGTGGACTCTATGAGTGAAATTGTAGCAGACCTTAAAAAAAGAAATTGGTCTCCTAAAAAGATAGGTAAAGAATTAGGAATGGACCAAGACGAAGTGTTGAGATTAGCGCAAATAACAGGATTAACTGAACTTTTTGCAGATAAAGAGTTTTCTAAATCATGGGATGTAAATGAAAAAGAGTAAAGATAATAAAGTGGAATTTCACGAAGATACGCATTCTTATATTTTAGAAGGTAAAAAATTAACTAGTGTAACTCAATACATATCTGAATTTAAAGCGCCTTTTGATACAGAAAGGATTGCTGGTGATTATGCAAGAAAGCGTGCTCTTACAAAAGAGTATGTTATTAAAATGTGGAAAGACAAAGCAGAAAAATCTTGTAAAATAGGAACGTATATTCACTCTGTATTTGAGGATTATATTTTAAATGTATATCACAAAAGTAAAGATTATCCTAAAAAAGAATCAGCATACTCTGTAATAGATGATTTGTTTAAGTCTGGAAGGCTTACTCCTGTAGAGGCAGAATATATTGTTTACAATGAAAAATACGCTGGTCAAATAGACTGTATCGCTAAAAACAAGAAAGGAGAGCATTTTATTTTAGATTGGAAAACAAATAATAAAATAGACTTTTTTAATAATTGGCAAAAAATGCTAGGTAAGTACTCGTGTTTTGATGATTGTAGTTTTAATAACTATTCAATACAATTAAACGCATACAGGGAATTATGTAAAGACTACGATATTAAAGCGTGCTATATTGTACATATTACAGATAATGGATATAAGTTTATAAAGGTAAAGGATTTAAATATAAATTTAAATTAACAACAGCTATATTGTTAAAATTTAACTGTTAATAAAGTTTTTTTGATAAATTAACTAGAGTTAAATATTAATATTACTTTTGGTAAGTGTTCAGACTTAGCGGTTTGATTCAATGAGGCGCAACCACCTGCACATTTCTTTTTTTTGGTTGTATAAATGGTTGAAATTATGAAAAAAACAAAAAGAAAAGCATTTAATTTTTTACGTAGTTATTTTGACGTATTAAACGAGTTGGAAAAAGATTCTGATAAGTTGAGTTTTTTAACGTCTATAATAAATAAGCAGTTTTTAAATGAAGACCCTAACGAGTTAAAATTTATAGCAAAGTTATGTTATGAGAGTCAAAGGCACTCTATAGAATCAAGCGTAAAGGGTTGGATTAGAGCGAATAAGACAGATTTACAAGGTTATGTTTTAGACACCCCTAGGACTGACCCCCCCACCAACCCCCCCACTAACCCCAAGGAAGAGGAAGGGGAAGAGGAAGTACAAGAGAAAGAGAAAGTACAAGAGAAAGTAGAATTAATAATAAATAGAGAAGCGGAATTTAAAAATTCCTTGCAACCGTTTTTAGAAGAGTTTGGTTCTAATACTTTAAATGATTTTTATCTTTACTGGACTGAAAAAAAACCAAAAGGAAAAAAGATGTTATTTGAAATGCAAAAAACTTTCGATGTTAAAAGAAGATTAGACAGGTGGTCTAAAAACAATTTTGGAAATAAAGAAAAAAGTTCCGCAAAAAAAGAAGATGCTGCTTTAATCTTACAAAGAAAATACGGCTTAATAAATTAAAATATGGACTTAGTTAAATTAGATAAACAATTACCTTTAAGGGCATACCCAGAGAAAGAACTAAATAAGGTACTTTTAATGAACTTTCTGCCCTTCTTGACTAGACTATTATCACTTACAGATGAAGTGAGCGCAAATCGCCTTGAAATGGCTTTACCAGCGATAAAGGAGCAATGTATAGGAATGGGTTTCAAAGAAATTAAGAAAATGTTTGAAATGTATGTAGATTCTAAATTAAGTCTAAAGCCTATACCAAACTATTTTGATAGGATATTACTGGGCAAGATAGTAAGTAATTATAAATCGTTAAACAAACCAAAAAAAATGGAGGAAAAAGAAATTTCAGAAGAGGAAAAAGAGTTTATCATGGCAGAAGCAATTGATAGACTAAAAAAAGAGGTTGCTATTAATAAAAAGATAACAAGTATATGCGTTCATGTTTACGACCACCTAGACGAAAAGCAACTACTACCTAAAGAGAAAGAATACAAGCTAGAGATTTACGAACGAGCAAAGAAAGTAGCGAAAGGAGAAGCAGCAAGCAAAGCAACTAATTCACTAGAAGAGCACAGGAATTTAAAAGCAGCGATTGAAAAAATAGATTTACCTAAGAACTCAAATGTAATTAACATTGCAAAGAGATTGGTGTTAGAAGATTACTTTAAAAAATAAATTATGAAAATATTAGTAGCTTGTGAAGAAAGCCAAGCGGTAACAAAAGCTTTTAGAAGTTTAGGACATGAAGCATATAGTTGTGATATACAAGAGTGTAGTGGTGGCAAACCACAATGGCACATACAGGGTGATGCTATAAAAGAAGCGTATAGTGGTAAATATGATATGATGATAGCTCACCCACCCTGTACCTTTATGAGTAAAGCGGGTGCTAGATTTATGTACCCTACAGCTGGAAATGTATGCCCCGATAGATTAAAATTAGGTTTAGAAGCTCAAGAGTTCTTTATTAAATTATTAAACGCACCGATTAAACATATTGTTGTAGAAAATCCAACACCGTTAAAAGTGGTAAGATTACCTAAAGAAACTCAAGTAATACAGCCTTATCAGTTTGGACATCCGTATAGTAAAAGAACTTTGTTGTGGATTAAGAATTTACCACCTTTAGAACACACTGACGTTCTTGATAAATGGACTCCTTTCTTACCAAGTAATACTGGAGGTAAGAAGAGAGGTCAAAAGACTAATAGAGGTACTTCTAGGAACGCTAAAGAGAGTAGTAAAACTTTTCAAGGAATTGCTAATGCTATGGCTGAACAATGGAGCGAATATTACCACAAAAACCAATTAACAATTTTTTAATTATGATTTCAAGCAACTATAAAATAATAAAGAACTTAGTAGAGAAACACGCTAAGATAAAAGACTTATCTATTAAAGGGAATAAAAAACACTTAGCACTATCAAGATGCGTTTACTATAGAATATGCAAAGTATATCAAGGAAAAGACTACAGCCATACAGAAGCAGCAAAAGCGATAGGAAGATGTCACAATAATTCTATTTACGGGTTAAAAAGTTTTTCTAAATTTAGATGTCAAATTTTCTTTGAAGAATATATTAATATTGGTTTCTATTGCACAATAGATTTATCAGAAATAGAAAATAAAATAAATAATTTAATAACAGAAGAAACTAAAAAATAAATAAAATGAAAAAACAAAGGAAAAGATTAAGCAATTCAGAGGCAACTTTATTAGGAATCCAACCTAAACCTCAAGATAAAAAAGGAGAGAATACTAGATACATGATTACTAGTGAACAATTTAAAAAGATTAAAGAACACAGGCGTAACTTATCAACTTTAAAGAATGAAGTTAAGTCAGAAACAAAGGCAAACGATTACGAATCCAAACCTTTTGTATTGTCTGCTTTTAGCGATGACGGTAAGATGATGGGCATAGATGATTACTGTAGAGCTTACAATTTAATACGTAAAGATATTTCAAGTTGGAAGTTAATCACTCATACAGGTACACCTTATTACAATATTGTATTTAAGGAAAATAAAGAGGATTTATCTAGTATTATAGATATTGATTTTATAGAAGAGATTGCTAAAAAGCATATCAAACCAGTAGAATTAAAGCAACAGTTTACATTTATAGACAGCAGTCAAATAGATAGAATCGTTTACACAGATGTACATATCGGAATGTGTACGGATAAAGTAGGAACAGCCTTATATGCTAGTCCTTGGAATAAAGAGCGGTTAATGCTTAGAATGGAAGAGATGTGCGATTACACACTATCAAGGCAGAAGAGCCAAACATTACATATAGACGAATTGGGGGACTTACTAGATGGTTGGGATGGGTACACAACTAGAGGAGGGCATAAGTTGCCACAGAATATGACAAACAAAGAGGCGTTCGATGCTGCAATTGATTTTAAAGTAAAGATGATTGATTACTTGATACCGTATTACTCCAAGATTGTATGCAATAATATTTGTAATGACAACCATGCGGGAGACTTTGGATATATTGCAAACCAAACATTTAAATTCATCATTGAACAAAAGTATTTAGGTAGTGTAGAAGTTACAAACCATGTTAAATTTATCAATCATTACAACATAGGTAGACATGGAATTGTTATAACGCACGGGAAAGACGATAAGTCTTTAAAGTTTGGATTCAAACCACACTTAGACCCGAAACAAATAGAAAAGATAGACCAGTATTTAAAACAATACGGAGTTTATAAGTTTGATTTTATAGAGTTCGGTAAAGGGGATAGTCATCAATTACTGTTGGATTATTCCACAAGTGATGATTTCGACTACTTTAACTTCCATGCCTTTAGTCCTAGTTCTGAATGGGTGCAGACTAATTTCAAGAAAGGTGTTAGCGGGTTCACCCATGTAAGTATGAGCAAAGAATCAAACATTAAAATAGTGACCCCTTACTTTTTTAACTAAAAAATGATTATGAGAACCAATTTATTAGAACGGCTTAAACCTGAGTTTAAAGCGGGGCTAGAAGCTAACAGACAAAAGTATCCGAGTTCAGTTGAGGATGTAGAAAAAGTATTAAAAAGTTTTGTCATTTATGACGATTTAACTATCAACCAAATAGTAAAAATTTTTGAATTTTGTAACCACCAAAGTATTGGCAGAACCTCCTTCGACTGGAAGTTTGGACAAGATGCTTTTGAAACGTACAACGGACTATGTTAACCGCAGAGGCTATACACGAGCTAGCTTTGAACAAAACAAGAGCTAAACGAGTAATACTGGAAATAAGAGCAAATAGGCTCAAGTATGAAATAGAGCACAAACTAAACGGCGAAATAACTTTAGAGCAATTGATTGCTGTATACGAAGGCACATTAAAAGAGCAAAAAGTTTGGGAATATATGGAAGAAAATTTAAAATATGAATAACTATTTGGGAATAGCGGTTTAAAAATAAACAAATATAGACAATGTAATTATGTTTCGTAGTAACACAGTTAGTTTAAAACTAACAATACAACTATGAATAGTAATAGTGCTTTAAATAACACTTATAAATAATATTGTATATTTTT
>Ga0209090_10000226_pt1 | contig 35019 bp, 14 predicted proteins | sample ArcticOcean_MG_C_9_FD_187432 | JGI IMG/M metagenome (GOLD analysis project Ga0209090, IMG submission 187432) | Marine microbial communities from western Arctic Ocean - ArcticOcean_MG_CB2_152 (SPAdes) (version 2) | ecosystem: Environmental > Aquatic > Marine > Oceanic | place: Arctic Ocean... | reverse complement strand
TGCTAAGAATTTTGCATAATCGTACGCTGCAATTGTTGCTACTTTATCATCTTCGCTAATTACAAGCACGGCATTATCATAATAAGACAATCCAAACTGTGTTAATGCACTGTTGCCGCCGTATGTTAAGTCATAACGTAATGCATCAACTAACAAGCCAACATCGCGTGTACATTTTTCTTTAAGGTATGTGTTACCTGGATATTCGATATCTAAGTATTCAATAACTTCTGTTTGGATGAATAATTTATTTTCCCATACTAAAGTTGCGCCAGCTACGTCTTGCGTGTCAGTAGTAGATGTTGCTTGCCATTTAGTAGTTGGCTTCTTGCCACCATCAATGTATGCTGTAATTTCATCAATAATTATTGATGCGTGTGCCGATGCTGTAGTAGATGCAATATGCTTAACTTTGTATGCTAAGAAGTTAACTGCACCAATAGTAGCTTCTAATTCATTATTAGTTACTTCTGCTGTTGACGTTAACGCTCTGTAATAGCTCATACCTGCTTTAATAGAAGCAAAGTTTGATCCTGTAATCAAATCGCGTGTTACTGCATCAACCATTAAGCCTGCATCTCTGCGACATGTTTCTTGATTGTATTGTATTTTCTGCCAGAACTTCTCTACCCAATATACAACATCTTCAACAATTTCATTTTTACGACTTACAAGACTGTTATAAGCAGCTCTTGTATCTGGTTCTGCCCAAGCTGTGGCAACTTCAATAGTTGCGTTTGATTCAGCGTTGTTGATCCAATCTAATACGTCATCAACTCTGTCATTTGCAAATTCAACTGTATTTGCGTTACCAGCCGTTCCTGTTGTATCCTGTGTTAAGTTGTTGCCTGTTGATTTAGTTACTGTAGTTTCTGCAATAACTTCGCCAATTACTGCTTTCATTCTTGCATATGCTGCAAGTGTTGCTGGAAGCTCGTTTGCTCCAATAGTTAATACAAAGTTTGAGTAATATGCACTACCTGCAATTAATGACTGTGTGTTACCACCGTATGTTAAATCATAACGTACTGCGTCAACAATATATCCAATATCTCGGATACAGTTATCTTGTGCAGAACTGCTTAGTGTTCCCCAAAATGTATCATAACTATTTGCTGAATCTTCTAACCACTTACGTACTTCCAATTGGATGAATGCTGAGTTAGCAGCTAATTGATCTGCTGCAAAACTGTAAGTTGCAATTGCTCCAGTTGTGTTTGAAGTTGTTGCATATGCAAGGTCAGCGGTTAAGTTAGTTGGCATAGTAAGAACATATCCAGGTATTGCTTCTAACCCGTTTTGTACAATATTTTTAATATCGTCTGTTCTTGCAACTGCTGCATATGATGCATCAGTTGTTCCAACCTTACTTTCAACACCAACTGTAAGTTGTAGTAATGCTTGTTCAATAAAGTTAATTGTGCTAATAGTTGGATCTAATTGATTTGCAAGAACAATACCAGCTGATGCTACGCCTCTAAGATAAGACATGCCTGCTTTAGCAGTTCTAAAGTCACTTCCAAATAATACATCATAAACAATAGCATCAAGTATATAGCCAACATCACGTGAGCATTTAGCTTCGTTGTATGATAGTGCCGGATACATAAAGTTAATGTAATCAATAGCAGCTTCTTGTATAATAGCTTTTCTATTGTCTACTACTGCTTTAAATTGTACTAGTGCAGTATCAACCCAAGCAGTACTTGGACTAATTAATGCAGGAGTATCGCCAGTATCAATTGTGTTTTTAATTTCGTTAATACGATCTTGTGCAAATGCTGCTGCGCCTGCACTACCAGCTGTTCCTGTTACATCTTGTGTATTTGCGTTACTTGTAGATTTTGTCCAGCCTGCTGTATTACCAATAGCAATGTTATCAATAATATCTGCTAAACGTGTTTGTACAGCAATTGCAGCCGTCTTTTGATCACTTGGCTCTTGTAATACGCCATCAACATAATAAGAACTTGCAGCAACAATAGTTTCTAAGTTACCGCGATATGTTAAGTCATACTGTAGAGCATCAATAATATAGCCCATGTCACGTAGACATTTTGCTTTATTAGCTGCACTTAGTGATTGCCAAAGTGTATCAAAGTTGTCATCCATGTATGCTTCAACTTCGTCAATTATAAATTGCTTGTTAAGAACAATTAAGCGTCTAGCATTAAAGAAGCCAACATCGTATGCAGTTGGATCTGTAATAGTAAACGTAGTTGGCTCAACTGCGGATATCATAATATCTCTAATTAGCTCTGCACTTGTTTCAATTTTATTATTACCTGAAGTTATATCTTTAATTTCAGATCTTAAAAACTCAATAGAGTCTAGTGTAGCAGATAGTTGACTGTCAATAACTACGCCAGCTGACGCAATGCCTCTACGATAGCTCATGCCTGCTTTTAGTGATCTAAAGCTACTATTAAACATAATATCAAAGCGTATTGCATCAATTATAAATCCAATATCTCTTGAACACTTAGCGTGATCGTAAACAAATCCACTATATGTATTTGTGATAAATTGTAGCACTGCTGGTACAACTGTAGTATTAGCAAGTACATCATTTGCATCACTTTCGATAGCGTCAGCTACCCAAACAATGCTAGGATAAACTGCTGCTGGAATGTTACTTAAACTTCCTGCATCAATTGATGTAATAAGGATATCTAATAATGTGCTTACTTCAGCTTCTTCAGTTGCGCCCGACAAGTAACCGTTAATAATAGTTTTTAGTTGTGTCATTGCCAACACTTCAATAGCTCGCTGTGCTACTGGAAGTACTGATACCCAACCATCAAAGTATGCTTTTGTTGACTCTAATGTTGCACTGTTGCCGCCATAGTTTACGTCATAGCAAAGTGCATCAATAATATAACCAGTGTCTCTTTCACAAGTTGCTGTATCGTAACTTAGTGAAGCATAGTTTGTAGTAATCCAAGTTGTTAATGCACTAATAATAGCTGCACGATTGTCTACCATTTCTGTACGTGCTGTAGTTTTTCCAGCTACACCAGTATCAACAAATGTCAATGTATCTGCATTTGCTACGCCATTAGTAATAATGTCAGCTACTTCGGCCCAATATGCTGTGTTACGTGTAATTGCTGTAGAGTCAGATAGTAATGCTTCTACTAATATTTTCTCTTGTGCAATTGCACCTAATGTTTCAGTTAATTGTCCTGTTAGTACTTTTACACTAGAACCTCTACGATATGAAAGACCATCTCGTACTGCGTTAAAGTTAGTTTCTAGTGCAATATCGTATGCTGCACCAGTTTTTAGTATGCCAGAATCTCTGCGACACTTAGCACTATCATATGTATATGAACCAAAGTTGCTGTTAACATAATCAATAACTGATGTTTGTAATGTTGCCTTAGAAGCAACAATTTCAGTATTAACTGTTGTTAGCGGTGCTGATACCCAAGTAATATCTGGAACAACTACACTTGGCAATGTTCCGTCATTATCAATGCTGTCATAAATTTCTTGTATGCGTGTATCTGCAAAAGTTTCAGCAGCACTACTACCAGCCGCGTTGTCAACGTTTTGTGCAACGTTGTTACCAGTAGTTGCTGTGATAGTAGTTTCAACAATGATGTCACCAATGATTGATTTTAGGTGTGCATATGTTGCAAGTGTTTCGTCTTTCTTGCCGGTACCGTACACTGGATTTCCGTTTACAAAGTAACTTCTTGCAGCAACAGTAGTTTCTGAGTTGCCACCGTATGTTAAGTCGTAACGCAAAGCGTCAACAATATAACGTGTATCTCTTTCACAATTTGCTGTATCAAAGGTAAAGTCTGCTGCAAACGGTGCAATTACACCGTCAACTTGTGCTTGAATCCAAGCAGTTTGTTCTGCAACAATAAACTCAACGTTTGCTGTAATTTGTGCTACTGCATTAGCGTAACCTGCAATACTTGCATTGGTTGCTCCGCTTGTAGGTGTACTACCTACAGCCGGTAATGCTGGAATTACATCTAAGCCTAGTGCTAAGATGTCTTGGATTAATTCTACACCAACATCTAATCTATCAGTAGCATCAGTTGTTCCGCCGTAGCCGTTAACAAATGTCTGCGGTGCTGTGTTTCCACTAGTAGGAGTAATTTCAATATTTTGCATAAGATCTGGAACTAACGCTTTAATTCTATTTAAAGAACTAATAGTTTTAGGTTTATCATTTGCTAGTAATGCAATTGCTGGCTGTGGTTGAACAACACTTGTACGTAGTTCGTCACCAACAACAGCAGTAAATTCTGGAACAATAATCGGTAATACTTCGTTATAAGTACCAGTTTTTATAAACAGCGTTGTATTTGGATTAGTTACTGTAGGAATAGCTGTTGCTGATCCTGCATTTAAACCAGTTGTAACAATATCTATCATTGCTGCTGCTTTTGTAATACCGTCAGCTTCAGCTACTAAAGTAGTGTCAATGACTTGTATTGCTCTATCTTCAAGATCAATCATATTAAATGACTGATAGTTTAATGGTTGCTTGTTAGCTAACACATCAGCTATAATACTTTTTAGCTGAACGTTTGCTGCAACTGTTTGGGCTTTTTGCGATCCAAACGTGCCATTAATATATAAGTTTCCTGCAGGTGTATAATATGATTTAGCAGCTTCAGTAGTTTTTAATGTGCCGCCTCGTGATACATCATATATTAATGCATCAATAATTAAGCCAGTGTCGCGTTCGCACTTAACAGAATCATATGCTAAATTGCCTACCATTCTACCGGATTGCGTAGTTAATACTAACGGAATGCCGCTATTTTGTACTACACTAATTCTAAACTTTGATGCAGAAGTAGCGGATTCAACATAGTAAATTGTTCCTGCTGTTACTCCGCCAAGCGTGCCGTCAAACACAATTGGCATGCCAGGTGTAAGATTAGCTGTCGTCGCTGTAGTAAATTCTTGTGTTCCAACTTGCGTTGCTGTAACAACTACTCTGTAGTTAACACCAATCCAGCTGGATACTTCTTTCATCATAAATTCTTTGTTATTTTTAAGAATTTGTTTTGCTTGTGGATTTAAATAACCGTCACGTACTTGCTCCAGGGCATAGCGCACACTGCTCCAAGGCTTGTCAACTGTTAATCCGTTAACTGGTGCTGGTTCGTTTTTGCCTAGTGGACCAACATAAACAACATTGTCAATTAGACCGTAGTTAGCCCAAGATGGCTTGCCGTCAGTTACACGTAGAATCTGGCCGTCGATGCCAATTGGCAATCTTGTTGGTCCGTTGTCTCCGTAATAAACTAAGTCGCCTTCAGTAGTTAATGATAATGCTTCTGACCCTAATGTTAGTAGATTCCAGTATGCTGCAACTGCATCGTTGTCTGGTCTTTTTGCTGTATCAGCTGTGTGCTTTTGTACACAGATAAAACTACTTGCTCCAAAGAACACTACATCGCCTACATTGTAAACTGTTGTAGCTTTCCAAGAAGATGAATTACCTGTGTGTGTAACTGTATCAATTACGCCTGCTGTTTCGCCTGCTACTGTAACAGTAATATCGTTAGCCGGTGATGTGCCACCTACTGATGAACCAGCAATAGTAATAATATTAGTAGCAGAATAACCTGATCCTGCAAAGCCCGTTGATACACTAACTGTATAAACTGTGTCAGCTTTTACAACGTCAAATCGTGCTCCTGATCCACTTACTCCAGCAGCGTTAACGCCCTGTACTTGTAAGAATGTTTCAGTGCTTTGTGTCCAGTTAACACCTGAGTTTAATTGGCTCCATGCAGCGTCTGTAGTAGGCTCTGCGTCGGCGTTGTCAGTTAGTGCTACATAAGTCGAGCCGCCTAATCTAACAACGTCTCCGACCAAATAATTAGTTAGTGAAGAATATTCACCTTGGAACTTAAAGCCAGTTGTAAATACTGACCAGTCATCTGTGCTAATCGTCGGTTTGTCGCCTGTAGTATTTCTTTTAGCAACATAAACATAACCACCATAGGTTACAGTGTCGCCAGTTTGATATGCAGTTCCAATTGCCCATGAGTCTTCAAATTGAAAGCCTTCGATGAACGAATCCCATTTAGCTGTGTCTGATTCAAATCCACCTGAAGCGTGAGCTTCTGTTGCAATCCAAATATTGCCGCCGTACTTGACCAAGTCATTAACACGATATCTAGTTGATGTTACCCAGTCACCTGTGTAAACAATACCGTCACTAAACAATGTCCATTTACCAGAGTCGGCTTCTAATCCTAATAGATCAGTGGCTGCCGAAACGTGTGCAGTATTACAAACATAAACAAATCCGCCGTAGCGCACTAGGTCATTTATTTTAAATCTTGTTGTATTTGTCCAAGAACTTTTCCAGTCAAAGGAAGTTGCAAAACTTGTCCACTTTGACAGATCATTTTCTAATCCTAAAAATGTTGGTGATGCATATGTGGCTGATACGTGACCAGTTTCGCAAATGTAAACATTCGCACCATACTTAACTACGTCGCCCGGAGCATATTCTACTTCAGCGTCCCAATCACCTTTCCAACTAGTTCCGTCGGATACTATTTCCCACTTTGGTATTTCATTGGTAAAATCTGTGTTAAATTCTGATGCAGCAGTGTGATTCTTTACACATATATAAGATTTGCCGCCAAAACTTATAACGTCATCTGCAACATATGCTCTACCAGTTGCCCAGTCACCCTGCCATACAAATCTAATTCTACCTAGTTTAAATTCTGCCATTTTAGCTCCATCTATGCTTTACTATTGTTATTTATCTTATTGCTGTCCTGAACGTGTAGGGTCGACTAACGTCCTAAAGAAATAGGACATTGCCAAGCCATCTCCAGCCCATCCGCTGTTACCATATGGTCCGTCGAACATTGCTTTAGTACCAATCTTAACTTGGAAGCCTTCAGCTCCTTCTGGTACTGTAGATGTAATTTCGTCTGGTCCGCCTACTTTAACTGTACCTGCTGTTAGCAATCCAGTAAATGTATCCGAGCCACCTTGCGACAATCTACCTGTTAAGTAGGTTTTGATTGCTTTTTCTGTTGGAACAATAGTATTGGAGTTAGCAACAAATGTACCATCTGTTGAAAACTGCGTTACAACTACTGGTGATCCACCAAGTGCAACACCACCAATCGAAAGTTCTGTTAGTCCGTCTAGTCCAAACTCGTCGGCACTCAACGTAACAATACCCGTTGCTTGTTCAACTGCAAACAAGTCACCTACTCTAAAGTTACCATCTTGGTCAGTTGAACTATAAAATACTCGTCCATTATTTGTTTCTTGTATTTCGTCCTGCGGTTCTAAGTTTGTGTTCTCAGGTAGTCCAGGATAATTAGACTGTAGCTGGTTACCAAAACCAATATTTAGGAAGTCATGGTTAGTTAAACGTACTTGACTAAATCTTGAACGCATTGAGAATGTTGTGTTATGCGCTGGAGATAATACTTCGCTCATAGTCGGTGATATCTGTACCGATGCTTCTAAGTTTGGAATAGTTGTTCCTCTTAGTACAGTTGCTTTAGCAACACGATATGTTTCATCAACTCCTGTAAATTCAATGTTATCACCCGGTTGTGGCAATCTAGTTAGATTCTTAAGGATAATACGTAATCCTGTTTGGAATATATCTGCGTAGCCGCTGCCATTAATAGCAATTGATGTAGAAGTTGTACTGTATCCTGAACCGTAATTTGTAAATGTCGGTGCACCTAATACGCCATCGCCTATACGCACTTCAGTAATTGCGTCTTTAGAATTGTTTGGATCTTTAAGAAGCAAAGTAGGCAAAGTAGTATATCCTGATCCGCTAGCTAACATATTAAAGCCAGTTAACTTAGTAGCTGTAATCGACGCTGTTGCTTGCGCTTGTGCTCCAGTTGATATCTTATGTGCAATGCCATCAGTTGAAAGCGTTAAGAACCACCCTCGTTTAGTAGTAGCGTCGAAGCTAAATCCTAAACCAGTATAAGCCGATATGTCCCCTGGTACAACTTTCCAATCTAGACCGTCATTTGACTGACAGCAAACTCCTGTTAACGTATTCAATAATAAAAATACTCCATTGCCGTATTCAAGTATTTCACCCTGTACTGCTAAATTGGAGTTATACCAAGTTACTCCATCAAAGCTATATACTGCTGATCTTAAATCACTTGATACTGCAACAAATCTTCCGTTACCAAATTTAATTTGGCGCCAGTTATTAATTGTTGAATCGCCTGATGTATCTACAGTTCCTTCTGTCCAAGTTGCGCCGCTATTATTACTATACTTAATTGCGTGAGACGAACCGGCTATTGCAACAAATGTTCCGGCACCTGCTGCTAAATCAACCCACTCATCGTTATCTATAGTTTGATCAACTTCGGTCCAAGTATTACCATTGTTCACTGAATATGCTGATTTGCTTGACGTGCCTACTGCAACAAATGCACCGTTAGTGTACGCTACTGAAGTATAAACTTCACCAGTGCCTAATGTCGGCAATTCTGCACTTAACCAAGTTTGGCCTTCTGAAACAGAGTATAATACATTACCAGTTCTGGATATAAGTACCCAGGTGTTATTTCCATAAACTAAATCTACCCAGCCGCCGTTATACGTAGGGTTATTAATTAATGAGCCAGGGTTATCTGGATCTTCAATTTGTACAACAGTGTCACCTATTTTTGGTAACGTAATAGTTACATTCCAAGCTAAGTAATCTGATGTAGAATATGCTTGATCACCTGATTCAGGTATTGCTATTGGATAGAATCCATTTGAAGCAATTACTTTAAATAGCTCAGCCGATGCAAGAGTTGTCATTGCTGTTTGTGTAAATGGTGGTGGAGAATATTTAACTCTTGGTGAAATCGTATACACAGTTGTTGAATCAAACACTGTAACTAACGGAGTGCCTGGATTAATGTGGTCCCATCCTACTGCGCCAATTTGCATTGATCCAACGTCTTGTATCAGCTGTACCGGAGTACCGCTGCCTAACGTTGTTTCAATTGTCATTTCTTTAATAACAGGTGCTCCTGTTGGTAGCGACATACTTGTTATTTGAGTAGCTCCACCTGCTCCACCCGGAGCTGTTTGTACTGTAGCTCCTTGTATAATTACACCGCCAGCTGGTGTCTCCGACCATTGACTTCCGCCAGTTAATGTAACTGTTAGTGCTCCGTAAGTAGTATCTGTCATTGTAAATGCAGCTAATGTCGAATCTTCACCTAGTGTACCTAATGCAGTAAGAAGTGCTGCTGCTGGCGAAGAGTCAAGGCCAATATTTATTGTGTTTCCAACCCACGTTGTATCAACTGTCCAGTTACCTGATGATGTATATACATCTGCAGGAGTTGTTTCAATTTTCTCAAGAACATAGTATGTTGTGCCTAGGGCAATTCCGCCAAATGTTTCAGTATAGAATGAAGCTCCCATAGTTGCTCCACCGCCTGCTGAAACTGTTGCTTTAGCACCAGGTGTTTGCGTAATCATTGTACCAGTAGCGTCTGTAACAGCAACAGTGTTTGCAAGTGTTCTAACAATAATGTTACCAACTGCTGTTAGTAACGGAACTGCTGAGCCTGATGCTGTTTCACTAATAGTAAATGTTGTTGCATCGTTAACAACCTGAATATAATAAACTTTATCGTTTTCAATGCTGCCAAAAGTTGTACCTGTTAAGATAATAGGTGTTCCTGGAATAAATCCAGCAGTACTAGTAACTGTAATCAAGTTAGTCACTGCTTGAGATGCAGTAGCAGCAGTTGTTATTACAGTGTCTGATAATGTAAATGTAGTACCGTCTAATAAAGTATTAATCCAATACTGTGTTTTTTCAGCTAATCCGCCAATAACGCCTGATCTAAAAGTAATAGGGTTTAATGGAATTAATGTAGATGTATCAGCAATAGTTAAACTATTAGTAGAAGAAATTGTTTCAGTTGTGTCAAAAGTTAATCTATTTGCCGATATTGAAAAACGGTTTGCATCATATATGTCATGAATAAAATAAGTTTGGCCTAGAACAACTTCACCTAAACTTGTACCAGTAAATTGTACAGGTAGTCCAACACTCATGTCTGCTGTGCTTGTGCCATACAAGTAACTTGTGTTAGACGGAAAGTTTAATGTAAATTGTGCATACTCAGTTGTTAAAACAATCGGAGCGCCTGCCGGGTCTTCAATATTAACGTTTGACAATGGCCAAACGCCACCACCTAATGATGTTGACACTTGAATTGACGTATCGTCAATAACATTAATAATAAAATATTCAAATCCTACAGCTACGCCGCCAAATGGTGTACCAGTAAAGTTAATTTTTTGACCAACTTTTAATTGCGCAGTACTAGTTACGTACATATAGTTGTTTAAATCTCCTAAACACCCAAGTACTTGTGTAGAACTTTGTGCTGTAGAGTCAACATCAATATCGTAAAATGTTGGAGTAAACTGTATCTTCTGTCCAGTATATACTGTATGGAAGTCTGCATCATTATCTAATCTAAATCTATCTGTAGATGCAGTAGTTGTAGTTATTTCTAAAGATTCAAATGATTCTTTAAGCACATCAGCACGTTTAGAACCTGCATTGTATTGCGATATGATACCATACTGTCCCGACCCTTGGCCACTTGAAATACTTAGGCGCATGCTTTCATATATTGGAGCAGTTGCAACTTCGGATCCAGCAAGTACTAAGTGCTCTGTATCACCCGACTGTGCGTTGTTTGTTTGGAATTTATATCCTAACCCACCTGACGTAAATGCCGAACTTTCTAATACACGAGTTTGGAATACAGAACCACTACGCAATTCGTCTGCAATAATCATAGCATCTCTGCCTGCGCCACTTACATTGACGTTTGCATACGAAGTAGGTGTAGTACTATCTGTTTCTAAGAAAAATGTCAGCTCTCCTGTTTGTAGTTGAGCGCCATAGAAGTTAGTTGATCCAGAAAGTCCATCAACACCCCGAGGATATACTTTAAAACGCAATGAAGTATTTTGTGCAGTTATGTCCCAGAATGTATAAGAAATTCTATACCAATCATCTTCAAGAATAGTTGCAGTATATGTATCTGGAACTTTTCCAGTATCAGGATCAGCTACTGTTACTAATGCACCTGTAGTAAAATTAAATCTTACAGCAGACGTTCTAGTACCGTATCCAGAGAATATTGAATACATATCAAAATATGTTGCTGTTCCTTTTTTAGCATAGATACTTGCAGTATAGGGCAATGAAGTTCCAACTGGCACAGTACCGTCGTGGCTAACTGTTAAGATTGCAGTAATAGAAAGTGTATCAACTTGAACAATAATATCGTTAACTGTAGGTTGAGCTCCAAACAATTGGCCATTAAGTCTAATTTGGTTTCCAACAACATAACCACTGCCGCCTTGATTTACACTAACTTGATATCCGTCGCTGAATACTGTTACATTAAATGTTGCATCAATTCCTGATCCGTCTTCGTTGGTACCCGAAACTCCAGTATAAACTCTACCTTGCGGTGATACAGCAACGTCTTGGTAAAAATAACTAGAATCAGTTAAGTTAGTGATGCCTTCAATTTTCCAGGCATCTTCATTTACAAAAGGTGTTGTTGCTGCTTTAACAATGTTAAGATTTCCATCTGTTAACCAATCACTATTAATAAGATTATTACTTTGTGTTAATACGTTTGTTGTTGTTGTATAGTACTCTTCGCCTGCATGAGCAAATGCTATTTTTAAAATTTCAGCATTTGTTCCTAGCGCACTTACTGCACTTGCTGATGATTGGGTACTTCTGTTGTTAACATTACCAACTGCCGGAGTTTCTGAAATATCAAATCCTTCTGCAATAGCGCCAAATTGTCCATATGAACTGTTACCGTTAGTAGCACGTATACGTCCACCGTCTTCTGCAAAGTATCCTGTGTAGTTATAGTACGAGAACACAGATACACATTCTACTAGCGAATCACCGCCAGTACACCAAACACCAATACCGTCTGATATAATTTGTGTAAAGTCGTTACATACTATCGATCTATTACCGCCAGCGTGTAAAGTACTATCAATTTTTAAACCTACACAGCCTGTGCCAAAGTTAGTAACGTTTTGTATATATGGTGATTTATTAGTAATCCAAGCAGTAGTGTCATTTACACCTGTTCCTGGATCTAGTGCAACAAACGATCCACCTGACGGTCTACGTGTTGAATATTCATTTTGCGGAGTAAGTGTACCTAATAGGCCACTCATTGTTAAGTTACGCACACCACAACCATTTTGTACACGTATCATATCATTTAAGGCGTTTCCGCCGTATACATACATATAACCAATATTAGTTGCTAGCAATACTTCTTCGCCGTCTGGTGTTGCACTAACCCTAAATGCATCATCTCTAATCGACGAACCAATTACATAATATGTTATACCTTGAACAATATTTGGGCCGCCTATTTTTGTACTAATCTCGTCAACTGGATTTAATGATACAAATTGTACTGGAGTATTATTAACCATGTTAACTGTTGACCCAACACGGAATTCGTTAATATCGCCAAATGTTCTTGTACATAATGTATTAATAGGATTTAAAGGCTTAATTGCTGCTCCACGAAGTTCGTCCCCATTTAATGCAGTTTTTGGAGGAAGTACAATCGGTAGTGCTTCTTCATACGTGCCTGATTTAAGATTAATTGTAGTATACGCACCTTGGTTTGCTGGTGGTATACTAGCAGGCGATCCTGCTTCTAACGGAATTCTAATAATGCCTTCTAAGCTATTTAAAATAGTAATAGTGTCAGCTTCGATTGTTAAAGCAGCATTAAAATATTGCTGAACTGGACTAGCATATCCTTCTAATACCTGGAAGCTCTGAGCCGGAGCAGTGTTAGTTAGTGCTAATTCTAAGAAGTTAAATAGCTGTCCAATTACTGCCGTATAATATATTGCTTGATCAGCAACAGTTTGGTTAGTGTACCTATTTGTACTTTCTAGATCAAAATACGATAGTGCATTTGTAACAGTTCTTGCGTTCTGTCCTCTTGACAAATCAGTTACTACACCATCTAGTGTGTATCGAATATCACGTTTAGTTGATTCTTCCAGGAAGTCCACTGAAAAATCAAACGGTGAAATATCTTGATTTTGTTGATATAAGAACCAAGCGTATGTTTCTTCTACTGCCCAAGTCTTGTTAGCTTCTAACAATGCTTTTTCATTTGCTTTGCCAGTTCCTTTTGCAACTTGTTCAGCAGCGTACTTAATTGTTTTCCAAGCAGTGTCAGCAGTTGTACCATTTAATGGAGTATCGAGCCCGTTAGTAGCAACATAATACACGTTTGGTGTAAAGTCAGTTTCTCTCCAAGCAGGCAATTCGCCTACAACTTTTAATACGTTTGTTTGTGCGCCAATTTGAAGTGGTGTCTTTTCGCCACTAGATTGAATAATAATTTCACCCTTTTGGGTTAGTGCATTAGTCTTATCATGCTGTAAGTATACTGTCCAATAATTATTCTGTAAATCGTTATCTGGTCTATTTACAAGAGCAGATGTGTGTTCTCTAGTACATACATATGTTGCATTACCGTAATATAGAATATCATCTTGATTGTAAAGAGTTCCAGTTGCCCATTTACCTTCCCAACTAAATCCCGGAATCATTAATTCCCAATAAGACCAATTAGCTCCTGCAAATGTTAGTACTGCGCTGTCTGGAATGGTGCCACTTGGCGGTGCAGTTAACACAACTGTAGTTATATCACCGTCAGTACTAACAGACTGTACTGTTTGACCATAGGCAAACCCTTCGCCAATAACTGTCATGCCTACTGTAATTCCTCTAGGGTCAGTACTATCTAATGTGTCTAATTTAATAGTAGTACCAGTTGAGCCAGTTGATTCATAAATTGCATCTATAGTAAAGTTACCCGGTGCTTGGTTTGTACTGTCTGTAAGTGCAACATAAAGGTCGCCGCCGTATGTTACGACACTACCAATTAAGTATTCTTCTGCACTAGACCATGCGCCTGATACATCATATGCTTTGCTTATTATATCCCATTCTTCTCCTGCACCTGTATTAAACGAAGGCTTTTGATTAATGTTATTAATTGTTAAACTTTGATATAAGTAACCACCATATAGTACAACGTCACCTGGTTGGTAAATTACATTAGCAAGCCATACAGAGTCAAAATCAAGACCTGGCAGCCAAAGTTCCCAGTAAGATGATGTAAACGTATCTTCTAATACGTTTGGTGCATTTTGTATCTGGGGAACATACCCAGAAGCGCCTGCATCATTGTCTTGGAATATACTTCTAATAGTTGCTAAAGATGGTTTTGATATAACTGTTGAAAAGTAAATGTTAAACAAAGCATAACCTAATGGGTTATTAGCAAGCACACCAGCAGGTGTTCTTGAATTATCATTCCACTCTGGAGCAAGACTGCTACCGTCCCACAAGCTTGAATATTCAAACATTACAAAGTTAAGCAAATATGTATATTCTTTAGATGCAACTTTATAAGTTTCTGCTGTTGCAAGATTACCGTCACCATATCCACTAATGTCAAATACGCTTGCTGCGATAGCTTCTTCCATTGCAAGATACAATGCACTTGTTGCCCAGTTAGCATCTAAGTCAGGATCATAAGATAGTGCCGCTGCTGATCCAGCTTTTGCTCCACTTACACCAAACAAATGCAGTGTATGAAATATGTGTTCGATTACTTCTGCTGCGTCATCGTCGCCATTGCCTGGACGACTGCTGCTTGAATTTAAATACCAAACCATGTCATTAACTGCATTACTATCTAAAAATGCTTGATATCCTGAATAACTTGGAATACCTGCATCTTCTAACCAATTAGGTGTATATGATGCTCCACTACCGTACCCCATACGCTGTGCTGTTGGATATCCTGCATGTGCAGTACCTACATCACCTTTTAGTGTTGCAATTAAATTTTCTTGGGCTGGATCATCGATCCCTGCGCCATCTCTGTCTAAGAATAGCTGAACCATTCTTGCAACTTTATTTACAAACGTTTCTGGTATTAATCCTACACCGTGTTCAGCTGCTACAACAATCTTAAGACCGTTAACTGTTAGACTTTTGTCAAATACTGCTCCATTAGTTGCATCTGCCGCTAATGCACTACTTGTATATACTCCAAGATTAGAATCATCTATGTATGCCGCTGCTGGTACGTGTCCTTCAATACATTTGTATACACTTGGGCCATACTTAACTATATCGTTTAATTTATATCTTACTTCTGTAGAGTCAACAGCTCTATCATCAAATAAGCCTCTCCACTGAATTCCTTCTTTAACAAGTTTCCACTTAATAAGCGTACTATCAATACCAAAATAGTCTGCTTCTAAACCGTCAGTGTCAGTAGCTGCCGATGTGTGAGAAACTATACATTCGTAAGATGAACCGCCGTATTGAGCAATATCTCCGATTCCGTAACTAGTTGATGTTGTCCATTCACTCTGCCATGTTTTAGATTCTGCGTACACATCCCACTTTACAATATCAGTATCTAGTACTGAACCGCTAGTGTGTTGTGTATTACATTTATAAACAATACCACCAAAAATTGCAATATTATCTAAGCTATAAAATGTAAACTGCTGCCACGGACCTTTCCAAGTCTGTCCAGTCATCATTAAGTCCCACTTAGGAGTAACTGCGCCTAAGTCAAGATAGAACGAGTTTGAAGTGTGAGGTACTAAGCATACATATGCTTTACCTTCGTATTGAACAATTTGGTCCTTGTTGTAAGAAGTTTGATCTATCCATTCTCCTACCCAAGAAAAACGTAATCTACTGATTCTAAATTCTGACATTGTGCGGTTCCTTGATCCTATGTATTATAGTATATTTATGTGACTATCTGTGTTGCGTCATATGCATATGACTGATTGATTCTTACTACTAGTTCACCTTCGCTGTTTACATAGTAATACATGTTTTTGTTATCCCAACGGTATTGATCCCATTGTAAGTTTTCGTACGGCCTGCTGTGATCTGATTCAATACGTCCGTCAAAAAAGTCAACTCCGTATTCAAATTCAGTAAAGTCGCCAGTGGCTGCTCCTGGATTGTTAATTGTGATTGTGTCAACATCTTTAAGTTGATCAATCTTTGCAAAGAATAATGTGCCGTCTTCTGTTCTACGCAATGCGTAAAAGTATCTCGGCTGTCCTTCGCCTAATAGTTCAGTGATGCTAGGTGTTTGACCTACGTAATGTGTTGATGCCATCTTATATCTCCTTAAACAATTTCTACAGTACTTAAAATGCAGTCGATACTATCAGCAACATTTGAGCTTACATATAAGTTATTGTTTGGTGTTAAAATCAGTTTCTCGCCGCCGTTTAATACACGTAAACTAGTGTTCGGGGGGAGAATCATTTCTTTTGCGTAATATCCAGTGGAACTATCTGCGTCACGAAGCTGTACGTTAATAAGTACCACTCCTTCAGTTAAGTTTGCTAAACTAAATCCAACTACCGTAATACGATTGTTATCGTTAGTGGCTAACACTTCTTCATATGATGTGCCAATACCTGTTACTACTTTGTTTCTAAATGTAGTTGCCATTTTATTATCCTAATACTAATACTGTTGATAGTGCAATTTCTTCTGCATCGTTTCTTGTAATACCCGAAGCAGCACCAGCTACCGAAACCCAGTTAGTGCTATCCCAGATTTCAACACGATTGTCAGTAGTGTTAAATCGTACTTGTCCTGTTTCTGTAAATTCAAGCGGAGGTCGATCGCCACTTGCGCCTGTTGGTAGTACGATACCGTATGTTCCGTCAAACTTAACATACCCGTTGTTAGTGTTTTCAAACAAAGTAATACTATTGTTTACTGTATTTGTTATTGTGTTTCCTTTAAAAGCAAAGTTATCAAACTTAACAGACCCAGTTCCATTTGCTGATAATTGTAAATTCTTATTTCCGTTAGTAGTAGTTATAACATTTCCGTCTACACGAATATCATCTACATCTAGTCTAGGAACAGTTAATTTGGTTGAATCTATTGTTGCTATAGTACTTCCTGCAACGATAAATCTAATTATATCATCATTTGTACCTTCAGCGTTTTCAGCAGTAACTTTAGTGTTACCATCTAAGTCTTCGACACCTTTAACGTTAATCCAGTTAGTTCCATTGTAACCTTCAAATCTATTTAAATCTGTGTTATATCGAAGTTGGCCTGAAGCTGCTGATGGCCGTTGTGCAGTTGTACCTGTTGGAAGTTTTACTGCTCCAGTTGCATTAATATTTAAAATATTACTGCCTGGGGCAATAGTAAAGTCTCCACTGGTTGTAATCGTTGAAGTATTAAATCCAAACGTGTCTATAACAATAGACCCTGAACCATTTGCTCTTAAATCTAGATTACTGTTTGCATTAGTTGTAGTGATAACATTATTATCAATTAAAATATCACCTGTTGTAATACTATCTGCTGTGATTAAACTTGTACTAGTAATATTTCCTACAGTAATTATACCGTCAACTGCTAAGTTATTTGTAATTTGTACATTGTTAGATGGTACAAAAATATTACCTGTGCCATTTGCTCTTAATTCTAAATTACTATTTGAATCAGTAGTAGTAACCGTGTTGCCTGAAATTTGTATTTCTTCAAACTGGATAATACTTGCACTGATAATAACTTCGCCAGTGACATCTAAATTACCTGTTAAATTAATATTACCAACTTGGTTAACATTTCCAGTATGTGTTACGTTACCGACAATATTAGTATTTTTTAAGTTTGTAACTGAATTAACTGTTAAGTCTTGGTCAATTACAACATTATTACTAGGAACAGAAATATTGCCTGTGCCGTTAGCTCTTAGTTCTAAATTACTATTACTTGCAGTTGTTTTAATGATGTTGTCATCAATTAAAATATCACCTGTGCTAAATCTATTAGCAGTAATGGTTCCGGCACTATTAATGTCACCTACAGTAATTGTGCCAGTAACATATAAATCATTATTAATTGTAACATCGTTATTTGGTATAAGAATATTACCGAATGAAGTAGCACGTAATTCTAAATCACTATTACTTGCAGTTGTTGTGATAATATTATTTTCAATATTAATATTTTCAAATTGTGCTGCTGCCGATACTGTAAGGTTTCCTGTGATACCCATGTTACCAGTTAAATCAATATTACCTGTTTGTGTAACATTACCTGTTTGTGTAACATTACCTGCTAACACTACTGTATTTAAATTTGATGTTCCAACTACTCGTAAATCTTCGTCTAGTAATACATCGTTACTAGGTACATATACTTTACCTGTACCGTTGGCACGCAGTTCTAAATTACTATTTGAGTCTGTTGTTTTAATATAGTTTTCTCGAATTACAATATTATCAAGATTAACTTCATTTACATATAAGTTATTCCATATTTTAGTTTCTTCGCCTAAACTATAAGTGTCATTTACTTTAGGTGTAATGTTGCTGTCAATACCTGCCACAATTTGTATTGTGTCTGAAGCTTCATCACCAATTGTAATATTACCAGCAATGGTTACATTACCAGTAACATCTAAGTTACCATTTACATTTACATTTGAATTTAAATTAATATTACCTGTAGCTGCTTCAAAGTTTGCATCTAATGTTAGTGTCTCAACAGTGTTAGCACTAATTCTCCAATCACCAGTTTCTACTTTTGTGCCATCAACGAATGTAGTGTCGCTTCCAGTTACAAAGCTAACACCATTATCGGTATTGATTGTAAAATCATTAACAGCAAATGTTACGTTACCAGTATCTTGATTAACATAAAACAAGTCTCCAACTCTAAAGTCACCTTTATGGTCAACTGAGTTATATCGTACTTTTGCTCCATTAATTTCAACTACTTCATTTGCTTGTATTACTTCTAACGGTTCGTTAGTAACTTCTTTACCTGTACCAATGTATGCTAAGTTTTGACCAATAGCATATATAATCGTGCCAGGGCCGTTACCTACTAATCCAAAGTTGCCGTATACACTAGCACTACCGATCATTCTAACTTCTGCACCAAATGATCTTAAATCATAACTTGCTATACTAGTCGCTGTTGCTCCTAAGCCGTTTGCAATACTTTGCGGAGTTAAATCAAATCCATTTAAATCTAAGTATCCGTTTACATAAACGTCAGCTCCGTCTACACTACTAATAGTGCCTGTAAGCACTGTAGAAGCGTCTGTACTAGTAATTGTTAGTGTATTGCCTTGTGCAAATGCGCCGCTTACACCAGCCAGTGTGAGCTTTGTTTTGCCCGTTCCGTACTTGCCGTCGTAACTATCATAAGCATGAAAGCCTCTGTTTGCAAAGTATGTAAACGAGTTTAACCACTCAACCCGCACACCGTTTGTTGCTGATATTGCATCAACACCAGGGGTAATAAATGTTGCACTATGAAATAACATAGAAGCTTCTTTACTAACAGTAGTTGCGTATGCGCCGTCTATATATGCGCCCTTGCCTGCATCACCTGCATTAAATCCTCTAGGATCTTCAGCAGTAGTTGTACTACCTGAAGTAATTACTGTAATGTTTCTAATATAAGGACTGCGTGAAGTTACTACATAGTCTGTTGCAAAGCGGAATGCATAACCGTTATCTGGGAATGTTCTATTTCCGCCATTACAACTGAATATTAATCCTTCTAAAAATACCTCTGCACCATTAGCAGGAGCAGTTCCAGTATAGGTTACAGTAAGCACACCAGTAGTGTGATTATAAGTTGATCCTGTTATAGCAACATTAATTGACTTTGAGTTATTAGTAATTCTGCCGCCACTTACATAAGCGTGTGCTTGAGTTGTTACTCCTACATTTACTGTAAGTGTTCCTGATGCTGCGCCACCGCTTGCAATGATAAAGTTGTTTCGTCCACTAAAGAATCCAGTTATTGTTACATCTTCAACAGTTGTTTCGCCGTTTAGCAAGAACGCATCTTTATAACGTGTTGCAGTTGTAGGTTGTATAGATACTCCGCGAATACCTTCACCTTTAACTGTAACTCCTGCAGGAATTGTTAATGGAAATATCTCTGTGTATACACTAGGAGAAATATGTATAACGTCTCCTGCTGTTGCTGTACTTAATGCTTGTTTAATACTTGCAAAAGGATCTAGTACGTGTGTACCTGTATTAGTATCATCTCCGTTTTCAGAAACATATAGCATGTTGCCATTGCGGAATGTTAAATCAACGCCATCAACTGCTAAAGAATCTGAATTAATACTAGTTGCAACTAAATTGTTAACGTAAACGTCATTCCATTCTTTGCCGCCACCAGTTGGATCACTACCTAATGAATATGTATTTGTTGCTGCTGGAATAATATCTGAAGCAATTTCTGCATTAAAAATAACATTGTCTGTGGCTTGATCACCAATAACGATATTACCGTCTGCTGATATATTACCAGAAGCGTGTATGTTACCTGTTACATTTAAGTCAGAGTGTACGTCTACTGTACCGGTTCCATTTGGACGTAATTCTAAATTGGCATTTGACGAGTTAGTAGTTATTGCATTGCCTTCAATGTCAATACTATCAATTCTAATTTTATTAAGGGCAACTACTGTATCTAATGTTGCTAAGTTTAAATACGCATTGGTACTACTGATTGTATTACCGACTATCGTAACTTCGCCAATATCTGCTTGCGTATCAACAATAAGATCAACTGCTTTAGTTGTGCCTGAAACTTGTAATTCGTGTGTTGGAGAATTCGTATTGATACCGATTCGCTGTGAATTTACATCTAGATATAATAAGTCTGTCTCAAAAGCTAAATCTATTCCATTACGAATTAGATTCTCCTTCAAGAGCGGACCCGATATGCGACCTACAGCCATCTTTGCTCCTCAATACGGGGATCCTGTCCCTCTAGCCCAATTTTCAGTCTAATGACTCTTTGCCGGTTAACCACAGTTTGTTTATGTAAAACAATAGTCGCGCTTTACATAATAGTATTTATCGTAATGAAGTAATACTGTGGTGTTAGCCAAAGATTAGAGTGTATTCTAGCATAAGCTCTTCCATCTCTTCTGTAGAGATAGTTGCTGCGCTACCAGCTGCTGAAATGTAAGTGTTGCCGTCCCAGGTTTCAAGAATTGTGTTTTCAGTGTTCCATCTTGTCATGCCAACTTCGGTAGCACCGGGTTTTCTGTTTGCAACAGTGCCAAACGGAATTGCAACAGCAGAGTTAACATTAAATACTGTTCGGCCGTATCCAGTTTGTGCAATAGAAAGAGCACCAGCATTAGTATTTTGCACTTTATTATCATAAAAGTTAGTACTATATAGGTTTAGTTTACCTGAACCGTTTGCTGCTAAATCTAAATCACTATTTGAAACATTTGTATTAATAGTAGTACCATTGAATAAAATATCATCAACATCTAGGCCATGTATAGAAATCCCGTCAGCAGTTAAGCCGCCTACGGTTGCTGCTGCTATTTTAAAGTTAATAGTATCATTAGTCGGATGTGCTAACACACTAGATCTTCTATCACTTGAGTAAACGCCACCGAAGGATACGATGTTTGAATTACTATATGCTTCAAACAAATTATCTGTACTATTAAATCTCAATCCACTAGTTACTATCTGGCGTTCAGTTGTGGTACCTAATGGAACAACTATTGCTCCAGTTGCATTAATAATTAAATTTTGTGCAGGTGCTAAATTAATATCTAATGCAGTAGTTTGTATTGTATCGTTATTAACTCTTAGGTCTTGTAGAAGAACTTCTGCATTAAATGATCGCAAATCTAAGTTACTGTTTGATGTAGTTGTGGTAATAATATTATCATAGAATTTAATATCTGAACTTAATAAAAATTCTTCTGCTGCTAACGCTAGTGTTACATTAATATCTTTTGAAGATAATGTTCCTAATGATACATCATTAATAATAGTTACATCGTTTGATGGTATTGTAAGTATGCCTGTGCCATTTGCTCGTAGTTCTAAATTAGCATTACTATTTGTTGTTTCAACAACGTTGTCATTAAATAATATATCATCAAATTGTATTTCACTTTTAATATTAGAAGTGCTTACAGTTACATTACCAATAACATTTAAATTACCAGTTTGATTTCTATTTCCAGTTTGTGTAATAGTTCCAACTACATTTAAGTTGTCAATATCAGTATTTCTATTAACTGTTAAATTTTGATCCATAACTACATCAGATGTTGTCATAGTTATATTTTGAGTAGCACGTAGTTCTAAATTTGTATTTAAGGTGCTAGTAGAAATAAAGTTATCATCTATTTGAATATTATTAGTTGTAGTAATAATATCGTTTAATCCGGCATCTGCGGTAACTATAATATCATTAGCTATTATCGATGCAGCAGATAAATCATTTGATACTCTAACATCATTAGACGGCATTGATACTCTACCAGTACCGGCTGCTTGCAATCTTAAATCTGCTCTGTAGTAATCACCTGCAAATATTTGACTGTTATATTTTCCAGGGGTAGCATATTCGTCCTCTAAAAGTGCATTTACTATCGGAGCAAGAAACGCATCGTATATGGTATTATTAGTAGTACCATTTGCAACATATTGTAGCCAAGCTAATGAATCAGCTGATGTAAGTGTGCCACTGCTGTTTACGTCAATATAAGAATTAGCATACGGTGCAGAAGTGCCATTAGCAAGATAGGCAATTAATGTTTTTTCAGTTGCTCCTGCATAATCGTCAACTGTTGCACCGCCTATCATTGCTGAAACAATTTGAGGTATTGATAATGCTCCATACGGATCTGACGGATTCAAGCGTAGGTCTTCTCTAATGTTTTGTAAAACATTATCATTAACGTTAAAGTTAGCAATATTAAAGTCGCTATTAACTGTTAAATTTCCTGTAAGTTCAGTGTTACCTGTTTGTGAAATGTTACCTGTTTGTACTGTATTACTAGTTTGTGTTGTATTTCCAGTTACATTGACTTGTACAGGAGTTATAGTTTCTACTAATCCAATATCTTCAATAAACGAAATATTATCCCATTCTACAACTGTGTCTACTGCACGAAAAATAATATCAATTGCTGTAGTTGTGGGCACAACTGCTGCTGTTACTACTTGGTTATTAGTAAGTCCGGTACTTTGGTCCCACTCAAATAATGTACCAACGCCTGATTCGAATACTCTTAAATAAAATGCATTACTGTTTGAAACATTTTTAAATGCTGCTGAAAAGTTATATGTTTTACCGATCTCTACTGTTAGTTCTTGTGCTACGTTTTGTGCTGCACCAGTAGCAGTAATGCGTAAATTTCCAGCAACAGCAGCCACCGAGCCGCCACCTGTTAAACTCCAGCTTGCTATATTTGAATCAAATGTTCCGTTGGCTACAAGATCCGATCCGTACTCATAAGCTATAGTGCTATTTTTAAATGTAGATATTTTACCTACAGTAAGATCGTTATCAATATCTAAACTTTCAAGTATATTAACAACACCTGTTCCATTAGCTCGTAATTCTAAATCAGCGTTACTTGAATCACTAGTAATATAATTTTCATTACTAGTAATATCACCTGCTTGCATTTTGCCTAAATAAACATTAGACCAAAATTTATCTAGTTTTCCTAAATTATGTACAAGTGTACGGTGAGGATTAAAATTTTGTTCGAAGTTAACATTAAAGTCAAGACTGTCAGCTTCCTGATCTCCTGATATATTTAAGGCACCGCCAAAGCTAAAATTATCTCTAACAAAAAGGTTCTGACTTATAGCTGTATCATCTTTAAGATTAATAACATTGGTACCGCCTACAAAATTTAGGTCGCCCGATAGTGATCTAATTCCATTATTAACAATCTCAATATTTCCAGTAGTAACTATATTGCCATTTAGTGTTGTTGCTGTTTCTCCGCTATTAATTATTAATCCACTTAGTGCCTCAATAGATCCAGTATCAATATTAATACTAGTATCTCCTGTTTGTAAATCAACAAAGAAGTTATCACCAATTCTAAAATTACCTTGCTGATCAGTTGAGACATAATGTATCTTGCCGTTATTTAATTCTACAGTTTCATTTGCTTGAATAACATCTGCTTCGTTATTATCAGTGCTTGCACCTGCTCCAATGTATGCAAAATTGTGTTGTACTAAGTACATTAATGTGTCTGCACCATCTGCAACAGCGCCATATGTTCCGTATACGTTTGCTGATCCAATTGATCTTAATTCAGCGCCATAGTTAACTGTACTGCCGTCGGGTGATACTTTGCCGTTAGAACCGTTAAACGCATGTAACCCTCTGTTTGCAAAATATGTAAAACTATTAAGCCATTCTACTCTAACGCCATTTGTCATGTTAATAACGTCAGCACCAGGTGATATAAATGTACAACTATGGAATAACATTGTTGATAACGTACTTGCTGAATTAAGTTCATTCCCGTCAATCCAAGCGCCGCGTCCAGCATCAGTTCCGCCGGGTGTTGTTGGCTGAGTTAATACTGTAACGTCTTGTATGTACGGCGAACGTTCACTTATAATTGCGTTAGGGGCAAATCTAAATGCATAACCTGTATTAGTGCCACTGTTATAATAAAAATTCTTAATTGTTAATTTAGATACTGTACTATTATTTCCTAAGTGAAACACGTCTTTGCTTTGACTACTAGCATCTGGAACAATAATACAGTTTCTAATATTCTCACCTACAATACTAATATTATTAGGTACAACTAACGGAAGTGCTTCAGTATATGTTCCTGGGGAAAGATGAATAACAAACGGCTGCTCACCACTTGCATCTGCTGCTTGTAATGCACGAGCCAATGTAGCAAATGGAGCAAATATATGATCACCTACGTTAGTATCATCTCCGTTTTCAGAAACATATAATTTACCACCAACACGTAAATCACTGTCAACAAATCCAACAATTAATTCAGATACATTAACCGATGTACCGTTTACTAAATTAGTATATAGATTATTCCAACGCTTTGTATTTGTGCCTAGATTATAAGTATCAGTTTGGTCTGGAACAACACTTGACGTAACCGAAGCATTAAAATCTACAGTATCAAGATATTGATTACCTAATGTTATTGTGCCGTCGAATGTAATATTTCCAGGAGTGTGTATATTACCAAATACATTTATACTGTTAGTTTCAGTAGTATTGTTTGCTACCTTGTAGATATATGCTTTACCTGAAGCACCACCACCTGCATCATCTTCGCCATTAGCACCTACAATAGCCGAGTTACCAGATATTGCAACTGAGTAACTAAACTGATCACTCTGACTTGTACCATATGCATTTGGATTATCTAGTGTGTGTACTAGAGCACCTGAGGTTACATTGAAGATATATGCTTTACCTGAAAAAGTTCCGCCTGCATCATCTTCATAGTAAGCACCTACAATAGCCGAGTTACCGGATATTGCAACTGAGTAACCAAAGATATCACCCTGAATTGTACCATATGCATTTGGATTATCTAGTGTGTGTACTAGAGCACCTGAGGTTACATTGAATATGTATGCTTTACCTGATGAACCGCCAAAGAACCCGGCTTCATCTTCGTTAAAAGCACCTACAATAGCATAGTTACCAGATATAGCAACTGAGTAGCCAAAAGACTCATAGGTTACAGTGTCACTATATGCATTTGGATTATCTAGCGTATGTACTAGAGCACCTGTGGTTACATTAAAGATATATGCTTTACCTGAAAACACACCACCTGCATCACCTTCGCCATAAGCACCTACAATAGCCGAGTTACCAGATATAGCAACAGCTTGACCAAAGTAATCAGTTTGACTTGTACCATATGCATTTGGATTATCTAGTGTGTGTACTAGAGCACCTGAGGTTACATTAAATATGTATGCTTTACCTGAACTATATCCACCTGCATCATCTTCAAAATAAGCACCTACAATTGCAATATCGCCCGATATTGCAACTGAGTAGCCAAAACGATCATAACTACTTGTACTATAAGCAGTTGGATTATCTAGTGTATGAACTAAAGCTCCGGTTGATACATTAAAGATATATGCTTTACCTGGATCAAAACGACCTGCCTCATCTTCAAAATAAGCACCTACAATAGCATAATTGCCAGATATTGCAACTGACCCACCAAACCTATCATCTGCACTTGTACCATAAGCATTTGGATTATCTAGCGTATGTACTAGAGCACCTGAGGTTACATTGAAGATATATGCTTTACCTGAAGTAATGCCACCTGCATCACCTTCGCCATAAGCACCTACAATAGCATAGTTACCAGATATTGCAGATTGCCGACCAAATTGGTCGGCAACACTTGTACCATATGCATTTGGGTTATCTAGTGTATGTACTAGAGCACCGATATCTGCGATATCTGTTGAAGGCATTAAATCAATATTTGCATTTGACACCGTAGCACTAATTGTATTATCGCTAATACGTAGTGTACCATTTTCTATATTACCAAATACAACTGCTTCTGCTGCATTTAAATATATGTCGCCAACTAGCACACTTAAATTATTATCTGAAATTGTATAGTTTGCTATTGAACTAGTAGGCGTAATTAAATTAGTTGATCGTACAGTTCCGGCAATCTCAAGATCATACCCTGCTACATCTTTATTAACGGCTATTTTGTTTGTAGATACATCAAGATATAATAATCGAGTATCCGACGAGGTATTCTTAAACGAAAGGTCTTTGCCATTGCGTTCGAGGTTAGCTGTTAGTAATGAACCTGATATTCTACCGACTTGTGACATACAATACTCCTATATAGTAGTATTTATTGTATTACTTGTCGAAGTTGTGTATAGCTGTTACTGGCTTAGCTAAGTCTGGTGCAGAAGTAAATACGAGATAATACCCTGTCTGTCTTGCTGTACCTGTACCGTTTGCTGCGCCGTCGCCAGTAGCAGTAAATACAGTGTTTAAATTACTATCCGCTGCGCCGATTGTAGTGTAATCTGTGCCACCTACAGTAATAATTTTATATTCTGTTCCATTAACAAATGATCCTGCTGCGACTGTTGCGCCGCTGCCAGTTGCTGCTGCCGGATTTTGTTCTAAGGTATAGTTTGTTGTTGCAAGTTGGAAGACATTTTCGACAAGTACTAAAACATTTTGTGCTGCTGCCGGAACTGGATAATAAGTATCGCCGCTGTTTAGTGGACCAAATACTACTGCTGTTGCATCACCATTGCCTAAGTTTTGTTGTGTAATACCTGGATCTGCATTAGGTTCTTTAAATCGTAGTGGGCGCCAAGCACCATTTTGATATGCTTCAAACTGTTCAGATGTAGTATTGTACCGCATATGACCATTGTTTGGTGATGCAGGACGCTGTGCTGTAGTTCCTTTAGGTATTAATAAAGTGTTTGTACTGTTTATTTTTACTTCATCATCAAGACCAGTATGGATACCAACTGCTCCGGGTTGGATAGTACGTGGACTAGTAGTTTGTTGCTTAAATAATCTCATTTATACTTCCAAATAACTTACTGTTGCTGCTAGATTTGTTAATGTTGTTCCAATGTCAGGCTCAGCAACAAATACAAGCTTATCTCCTTCTTCTAATACTATTCGTTCACTGTCAAAAGTAAAAGTCTCGCTTGCTGGTAAACTAAGACCATTAATAACTCGTGTAACTTTGTTTGCTAATGCACCACCACTTGGTATTAAATGCATATCAAAGGATGCAGCTGAAGTGCCATCAGTATTACAAACCATAATATTTGTAATAGCATAACTTTTGCCTGCCGGTACACCTTGTCCAGTTGACTGATCAAGTATATCTAGTGCAGTTGTTTTTAATTGTGCGTTTACTATTGCCATTTGTTTTCCTTAAAAAATCATGCTATAAAGCAATGATCTATTTTTACTTATTAATTCATCGGATTTGCTGTCTTGGTTTACAAAGTATAATCCCGAACCACCAGTACTCTCTGTTGTGGAATATAGTTTAATTCCGCTCACTGGAGGATTTGCTGTTGGTAAGTTAGGATCATTGTCATAAAGTGATGATGATGTTATTTCTAAAGCATCTTTTACAACTACACTCTTTGGACCGTTTGCACTTAGAACTAAATCTTGATTAGTATCAGTTGTGGTGATTAAATTATCAAGAATTTCAATTCCACTTAATGTCATTCGGTTTGTATAAAAGTTAGCAGCAACAATACCGTCTATTGTTATTCTAACTGTGCTGTCTGTTTCTGGATCTGAGTTATCTAATACTGCAACTTCCGAATTACCTTGTGCAATGTTATCATCATTATATAATGATAATGCATATGTTATGTAATCTACAACACCTTTAGCGTTTGGTATAAAGTCATTATTAATAGGTACTGCATTACTTACTGCTGCGCCGGTATACGTAAATACATTTTTTTCGTAATCAACTGTGCCTGCTACATTAATAGCACTATTAGGAGTAGTTACATATAACGGTCCTTCAGCATTAAGGCTGTTTACGTTAAGTGGAAGAAAGTCTCCATTAATATCTTCGAATCTAAATGAACCTGTGCCACTAGAGCCGCCGGCTACATATGGACTTTGTTCGTCAAATACTAATCTTGCAGTAGGTAAACTACCTCTAGCAACTTCAATTCCTGCTTTATATCCAAAGCTCGCACGTATTCCTGCGCCCGATTCGCCGTCATTTAATGTTAGTATGTTATCAGCAATAGTAGTATTAGTGGATTCTACAGTTGTTTGTGTACCTTTAACTTCAAGGTCGCCAGTAATTACAACAGTGCCTCTTGGGCTTGCTGCTCCGCTGGTGGTATCTAAGTAGATTGTGCCTGTGTCGCCATTATCTACTACAATTCTGTAGTCACCGTCTGTTACTCTTAATACTTTTGACATTCTTATTTCCTATGTAAAAGATATGGGGGAAATTAATCCCCCATAACTAATCTTAGTCAGCTTCAAACACGTCTGCGTCTGCTTCAACTTGTGTTACTGTACCACCACTTGTGTAAGTAGTGAATCCAGTTGTATTAACTCCAATTGTGAAGTGAGTAGCATCAACTGTAGTAACTGCAAATACAGTGTTAGCATTAAGCTCAACCATACCAACTACGCCAGCGAATCTTACTCTGTCGCCAGTTACTAGTCCGTGTGCTGTGCCTGTTGTAACTGCACCTGGATTTGCTTCTGTTACTGCTGTTACTGCAACTGCTGCAACTCCTGCATCACCAGCTTCTTCTATCTGAGCTGCACCATCGTCTGTTGCAACACTAAAGTTCCAACCAATAGTTGCGCCAGTATCCATTGTCATTTTGCGTCCTGCAATTTTATTAACTTGACGTACAGTGCCGCCATCGTCTTTAATTACAATACTCATTTCGCCTGCTGCAATAGCTGCTGCTGCTTTGTCTACTAAGAAACAATCTTTTTCAATTACACCATCTGTGCAACGGAATTTCTTACTTCCAAGCTGTTTAACAATATATCCGTTTACTGATGCAGTTCCGTTGTGAAACTGTACTTTGATTTCGCTGCCGCCTGTTGTAGGTGCTCCGAAAAATCTTTTGTTTAGTGGTCTTCCCATTTGTTTTTCTCCTTTAAAACGTTCTAGGTTTACGCAGTGGGTCATTTCTGCATAAGTCCGCAAAGTGCGGCACGATTAATGACACAAGTATTTATCCGAAACAAGAAAAGGCTAGTGCAAAAACACTAACCTTCTTGTACTGCATGTATGGAGCGGGTAAGGAGAATCGAACTCCTGTCTTTAGGTTGGAAACCTAAGGTCTTACCATTACACAATACCCGCATAATAGGGTGATAGGTTGGGATTAATGATTACCAACAACTCCTTATCAACTCATTTATAAGTCGGAGCGCCTAACATCGAACCGTTAAGTCCAAAATCCATATCTTCGTATCTCTACGCTCATACAGTCCCACTACAGGTGTTAGCCAAGTTCACAACGTTGCAGTTGCTTGTTCCTTGCACTATCATAACAAAGGATATCTCCTAGCTATGTATATATAATAGCACTGATAAGAACGTCTGTCAACCATTTAATTAAAAAAAGTCATAAAAAAACAGGACCCGTAGGCCCTGTTTTTATTAACTATTGTAAAGTTTACTGGAAACTTACGTTAGCTGAGTTAGTTGACAAGTCAACTTTAGCTAGATAGTCAGCAGCGTTACCCAAAGATGACGCTGTGTTGTTTAGCTCGACATAACCATAACGTGTCATGAACGAAACAACTGGCTCAAAGCTAGACGGATCAAGTACAACGCCTGAGCTCATTAGCGGGATGTATGGGCAATAGAATGCCGCTGCATCTGATTCGCTTGAACCTTTATATCCAATAAGGATATCAGAACTATCTGCTGCATATGTGTTAACATATACTTTCATTGCATTGTTCAAAGTACCAACCATCTTAGTGTTAGTTGGAGCTTCAAATGTGCCTTCAGTTGTTCTTGCGAACGCAGAAGTTGTAGCAGATTGTAGAATTGTTAGTGCAAAAGGACTAACAACAGCCCAGTTACCTGCGCCTCTACGTGTACGCTGAGCGATCTTGTTTGCTTCACGGTTGATTAGAACAGCTAAAGCAGCATGCTCGTCACCAACGAAAGTAGCAGTACCACTAACAGTTGCTTGGTTATAAGTAGAACCGGCTGTACCAGCAAGTGTACTTAGCGATGCTAGTACTTCCTGGTCGATCTCAGCAGTAATCTCTTGTGCAAGAGCTGCCATGATTTCCGCTTCAACATCAATACCATGCATTGATTGTGCGTCTTGAGCAGCTTCAAAAGTCCAACGAGCTGATAGCTTGCGTGATTTTGCTTCTACTGTTTGCTTCAAGATTTGGATGCTTAGTTTATTACCTGACTCACCTTCTAGTGCGGCAGTTGAAGCTGCTTTACCAGTAGTTGCGCCTGAATAAGATTCAGCAATCTTGAATGGCGATAGTGCTTCTTCGCCTGCTGTTGCGCCACTTGCGCCAGCATTAAACGTGTCCGAATAACGAACTCGTAGTGTGTGGATTTGTCCCACTGGGCCTGTCATAGGCTGAACACCAACTAACTCGTTAGCGATAACGGTTGGCATTACACGTCTGATGACCGGTAAAATAACTCTGTTAAGAGTTGCGACATTGCCAGCTGACGTTGCGCCTGCTCCAGCAGATTCACTTAAATACTTGCGAGTATTTTCTAGTGTAGTTGCCATTACAGCTTTCTTGGTGCCTGTTAGGCCCTCAAGAAGTGCGTTTTTTGTATCAGACCAGCGGCTTTCTAGTAGTTCCGACATAGTTTTCTCCTTATTTTAAACCAGCTAAACGACGAATGTCAACGACATTATCATCTTGCATTGAACTAGTGTTTGTTTTTGTTGTAGTATTGTCTCTGTTGCCTGTAATTTCTTTTGCCTCTGATAAGACTGCCTTCTTTGCCGGAGTATTTCCATCAATCACTGATGGGAGGTACTTATCAAAAGATTTTTGAAGTCTATTGGTTTGTACTGATTCCAGTAAATCTGTCATGATCTCTCTTTGCCCTTTATTCAAAGGCTCCATTAAATCATTAAGTCTGTTTTTGCGTTCAGCAATTGCTGTTATACGCTTTACTTCTTGGCCTTTAGATTCTGCTAGTGTTTTTGCTTTTAGTGCAAATGCCTTCGCTTCAACTAACTGTTTGTCTTTAGTAACAACAACTTGCATTAATTTTGCAGTTTCTGAATTTTCATTCAGATGGCTTGTTGCATACTCTGAAGCAAAAGCTTCAAACATTTTACGACCAAAATCGTTGCTACGTGCAGATTGAATATCTTCTTTTAATGCGCCAATCTCTTTAGTAAGAGTTGATTCAACAATAGATGATACTTTAGCTGCGCTTTTTGCAATAAAGCTAGTTTTAACTTCTGCAAATTTATTCTTAGCTTCTTTGATAAGTTTTACCTTAGTTTCTGCTAAGTCTTTCTTGTCTTCGTGGAATTCTGCAATTTCAGTTGCAAGTGCATCTACGATGAAGTTCTCAAGCATACTGAACTTATCAGCAATTGCTTTTTGATCTTCATGCAATTCAGAAACTTCTTTTACTAGTGACTCAGATACAAAGCGTTTTAGTAGATCTGCATTTTCACGCATTGCTACTCCGTACTTTGCTTTTGCTTCAGCTAGCTGTTTGCGATCATCTGCAAACTCAGCAATTTCTTCTGCAAGGCGTTCTGAGATCATAGAGTCGATAGCTTCAACCATAGTTGACTTATCGTGCTCGTACTTTTTAGCAAATTCTTCACGTAACTCAGCAGTTGCCTGCATTTTGTTTTCCTGAATCTTTTGCTCCCATGCGCCTTCGATGTCTGCACGTACTTCTTCAGAAACTACATCGTTTTCAAAAAGTGTTTTAAGTGCTTCCAACATATTTTTTTCTCCTTTTATTGGAGTCTGCTGATTATATTAACCAGAGATTCTTTTAAGTATTTTTGTGCCTTAGGATCGTGTCTTGTTGCCTGTGCCAATTCATATGCCTTCATTCCTCCACGTGCATTCATTAAATGCTCGTAGATTGCAGTAGGATATGCTCCAGGGGCGCTAGGCTGTGCCACCACGTCCACTGTTATTATTTCAAAGTCGCTAACGTTGCCGCTACCGTCTTCACTAACGTTACCACTACCACGCGATGAAACTCCTAGTTTTACGCCGTTTTCCAACATTGTTTTAACTAGTTGCCCCATCGGAGTAGGTAGTATTTTTAATTTACCATAACCGTTATCACCTTCCATCCAAGTTTCGGATATCATGTGACTTACACGGTCTAAGTTTATATTAAGGCCTTCTGGATGATCAACTTCGCCAAGAACACTGTATCCACCCTCGATTTGTTCGCTGAGAGTTTTGACAGCCCTGCCAATTTCGTTTACAGGATACACACGCTGGTTAGCGTTGCGTACTCCGCCTTGTATCATAATACCTTTCATGTACAAGTCTTTTCCTTCGTTAGCAGACTCAACGACAATATTCGCTTGGTCGAAACTTAGGTGTTCCCGTAAGTGATTCATCTATTAGTTTCCTTACTTATTTGCCAACAGTTGATTTCTTGTTGTCAGCAGTTTCGCCAGCGCCTTTTTTCTCTGCGCCATGGCCTTTAGTACCTTTTAGTGATTTTGATGCTTTACCGCCTGGTACGTTAACGTTACCTGCATTATCTTCTTTAGAAGTATTTGCAGCTAGTCCGCCTGTTGTACCTTTAGTGTCAGCTTCTCCGCCTTGTACTAAGTTTGATGCATCGCCGCCCATGTTGTTTGGCGTTGCTACTGATGACTTAGTGTTTACACCATTGTCACCCATTGATGCAGTTACTTTTTCTACATACTCACGCATTGTTTCAGTTTCTGATTTCTCAGCTTCTTCAACTTCTTCGTCAGCAGCTTCGTCAACTTCTTCGTCTGTTGTTTCAAAAGTAATTGCTTCTTCTTCTGGCTCTTCTTCAGCGTCCATATCCATATCCATAGGATCTTCTTCGCCGTCATCTTCGCCTTCGTCTTCGTCGTCACCTGACATCATTTTTTCAAATTCTGCTTTTAGTTCGTCAAGTGCATCTTCTAGATCTTCTACACGATCTTCAACATCGCCTTCGCCTTCTTCGCTATCCATATCCATATCCATTGGATCTGCATCGCCTTCGTCGCCGCTGTCTACTTCCATGTCGCCCATCATAGCGTCCATTGGATCTGCTTCAACTTCAAACTCGTCTAAGTTAAAGTCTTCGTCTAATTCTTCGTCATCAGACTCATCAACTTCTTCGTCATCAGACTCATCAACTTCTTCATCAGTAGTTTCATCTACTTCTTCATCAGTTGCTTCATCTACTTCTTCATCGTCTAGATCTGATTCTAATAGTGACTCGTATATGTCACGTGATTTCTCTACCACAATCTCGTGGAATAGTTCTTCAGCGCCTGCCTTGTCTTCATTGACAAGTTTTTCAAGCATCTGTTCAAATTTATTTTGATTCGCCATTTTTTTAATCTCCTGTAAAGTAAGTACCTATGGTAAGGCTGTCATGTGTATTTACTATTTATAATATATATGAGGCTATAATAGGCCCAAAACGACTCGTTTATAATAAAGAGTACATTTTCTTGAACATATCCGTTGTAATGTGTGTTAAGTTACTAATTTTATTTAGCTCACTTGGAATAAAATTATCTGGTGCTATTACTCTTACGTATTTAATTTTAGTGTTATGTTGTTCAATAACAGTCTTAGTTTGACGTAGCCAATTGCCGTAATATGTTGCGGTGTCGTTACTTTTTTTATAATTTTCAGTATCAGAGTATATATTATTAAAGTTATTGCTGTCAGTACCTTTAAAATCAAATCCTAATATGTATATTATTTGATATTCTTGTTGACTTGCTAGCCATAACGCTGTAGGACCACTACTCCATCCTTTACTAGGCTGAAAAAAGTTAAATCCTTCCATAGATGAATATAGCTTGTTTGGATTAGTCCATACTGCATTAGATTTTTGGTATTCTGTCTTATTAATTTCAACAATCATCTTTGTATCAACTGCAATTAAGTAATCTGGAGCAAAACTTCTATACAATGCATTGCACCCGTATACTTTGCCAAGCTGTTGAAGTTCGTTAGGTGATATATTACTTCTACTAGTGCCGTTACCTAATACAAATGCAATAGGAACCGTCGATTGCTGATGTTCAATAACTGTTATACTAGGGGTTTGTGTAGGTGTGCTGTTTTTTATTATTTTTTCAGCTTTGGCAGCAGCTTTAAGTGCTTTATATTGATCTTTAGTGTAAAGACTCTTATCGATCTTTGCCATTAATTTTACATCTCAGGAACTTGTGCAGCGATTCCATACATTTGTCTTATGAATTCCAGTTCTCCGGCCTTCTCAGTAGTATGTAGTTCACTTGCTTTCCTTGCACGATTAATTTGACTTAATGTAAGGCGTGTTTTACGAGTATCGTTCATTT